>ERZ773235.240-NODE-240-length-79104-cov-7.023998_pt1 | contig 79104 bp, 87 predicted proteins | sample MGYA00580522_ERZ773235 | MGnify/ENA primary metagenome ERZ773235 (study PRJEB29015, sample SAMEA2737797) | human gut metagenome | biome: human gut; feature: human-associated habitat; material: faeces | place: China | collected 2012 ...
CTTGCATGTCTTATGTGCGCCGCCAGCGTTTATCCTGAGCCAGGATCAAACTCTCTTGTTTTTGGTATCTATATTTTGTCTTTCGACAACTTATAAATCAAAATAATTAAGTTTTTCTCAAGCTCTTTTTGCTTCTTGCTTTTTTAATAAAAAACTTTTAAAAATTTACTGTTCGGTACTTTTGTTTTGTACCGCTTTGGTTTATTCTCTAAAGGATTTTACTGTTTACTTTTCAATGTACTTTTTTGTTCCTTTGTGCGGAACGATTTTTATTATACTATATGTTTTTTTGATTGTCAACACCTTTTTGAAATTTTTTTAATTTTTATTTTTTTACATATAATATATATTTTTTTATCTGCTTTTCTCTCTCGAAAAGCTGTATATGATAATAACATCTTTGAAAGGTAAAGTCAATAGTTTTTTTGTATTTTTTTAAATTTTTTGTCACTTTTTTATATTTTTCTTTTTTAGTCCTTTTTATTTCTGAATTCTACCAACAAAAAAGGAGCATTTATGGCATTTTTATTACCTTTGCTCCCCTTTTATTAATTATTTTTTATTTTTAATTTTACTTTATTTACTAATCCATTGTCACCATATTCTAAAGAAACATCATATTTCTTATTTATTTTTTCAATTAATTTTTGTAATTTTTCTTTTTTATTATCATTAGTTGTATTCTGTTTTATTTTTACATCTATCTCGTCTATATTTTTTATATAATCACTTGAAGACGATGTATTTCTGTCTAATTGTTCAGTGTCAACATCAGTTTCTTCACCATTTTTTAATACAATATACATATCTTCAAAATTATCCGAGAATGAATTGATTAATTCATTAACATCTTCTGTTGTTAAATTTTGACTGGCAAAATATTCAAATTGCGAATTAAATCTATTTTTTTCAGTTTCTGTTATATCAACATTATCAGATATGTCTATTGAATTGTTTTTTAATAGATTTAAATTTTGTAACATTTTTACATAATTTTGTAGTGGTACACTATCATTAAATTTTTGTATCTGCGTTTGAATATTTCCTAACAATATATTTGTTATTGTTGTAGTTTTATCTTCGTCTAAACTGCTCAATTCTACATTATTATCTTCAATATTTATTTGATTTTCAAATTTATCTACTATTTCAATATTATCATCAATTGTCAACACTGTTTTATATTTATCATTTTTTAATGAAAGTTCTATTTGATTCTTAATATTTTCATTTTCCATTTTTTGGTTTAATTTTAATTCTACATCAGCAGTAATTTCATTATCTTCAATTTTTTCATATTCTATTGATATGTCTTCTTCATTTTCTGATGAATTTTTTTCTATTTGAATTATTTGCTCATTTTCTGTTTGACTATATTCTATGTTATCAAATTTTATTACATTATTATATAAATCTATATTTAGTTTTCCTGTATTTGTTTGTATTGTTGTTCTTGTTGTCTTTCCTTTTGATTCATATACTGTTATTTTTACTTCATCATTTCCAATATTATTGTTTTGTATATCTTCTACTTCTTTATTGATTTCTTCAACAAATTCTTCTCTTAATGATTTTTCTGAATCATAAGAACTATATTTTTCTTTTATTATATTTTCTACATTATCAATTTTTGATAGTATTATTTCATCATTTGATACTTGTTCTAATACTTTTACTATCAAATTATTGTATTGTTCTTTTGTTAATGTAATTGTATAAGCATTTGTTGTTACCGATTTATTATTTACAGTTATTATAGAATTTGCTTGTTTTGAATATTTGTCTTTTGATACATTGCTTTTTATTATATTTAAGTATGTATTTTGTAAAGTTTGTTTTTCTTCGTCAGTAAATGTAATAGCTCCTTTTATATCTACATTTGTAAGTAATGAATCTATATTTTTCAATTCTGAATTTTCTTGTGCATTGTTGTCATTTATTTTGTCCATATCTACTGATACGAATTGTTTTATTCCATCAAGCCTTATTCCATATACTTTGTTTTCGTTTAAGTATTCTGCTCTTATTAAATTTTCATCTTCTTTTACTATTTTTATATCTTTATAATAGTAGTTATTTTTCTTATCTGTTTGGCTACTTATTTTTAATTGAGCATCATTTACTGGATTTTTTTGATTTTCGTCACTTGTTCCTATGTTTTCTGTGTATTCTAATTTTCCTGTAAGTTCTGATGTGTATTTATTATTATCTAATACTTCTTGTATTTGGCTTGAATTGTCTGTTAATAATGTATCTGCTATATTGAAATTTTGTATAAAATATTTTGTGAATAATGTCTCATTTGTTTTAAAAGCATCTGTTTTTATGTATAAAAACGCTAATATTCCTACTATTAATATAATCATTAATGTTACTATACTTATTATTATTGCTAATCTTTTCTTTCTTGGCATCATTATTTTTTCCTCCTCTTTCTTATGTACATTTACATTATATATTTTTTAAAATTTTTAATCAATAGATTTTTTCAAAATTCTTTGTTTTACTGATTCATATATAATTATTCCTGATGATACTGAGGCGTTTAGTGATGTTACTTTTCCTTTCATAGGTATTTTTACTAAGAAGTCACAGTTTTTTCTAACTTTATCACTCATTCCATTTCCTTCATTTCCTATTACTATTCCCAATGGTCCTGTTAAATCTTGGTTATAATAATATTTTTCTGTGTTGATATCTGTTCCACAAATCCATAGTCCCGCTTCTTTTAATTTTTCTATACTATCAGATATATTTGTAACTCTAGCTATTTTCATATGTTCAACTGCTCCTGCTGATACTTTATTTACTGTACTATTTACAGCAGCTGCTCTTCTTTTTGGTATTATTATTCCATGTACTCCTGCAGTTTCCGCAGTTCTTATTATTGAACCTAGATTGTGCGGATCTTCTATTCCATCTAATATTAATACAAAAGCATCTTCATTTCTTTTATTTGCTTCTTCTAATATATCTTCTATTTCACAATATTCAAAAGGTGGTACTATTGCAATAACACCTTGATAGTTTTGATTTTGTGCCATTTCGTCCATTTGTCTTTTGTCTTTTTCTACTAGTATTATTCCTTTTTCTTTTGCTATTGCAATTATTTTGTTTATTGATCCGTGTCTTTCTCCTTTGGCTATAAATATTTTGTTTATGTCTTTTCCACTTTCTAATAATTCTAATACTGAATTTCTTCCTTCTACTTGGTCATCATAACTTTTTTCTTCTCTATCTTCTCTTCTTTTTACCTCTTTTCGGGGTTGTCTATTTTGATTATTTTTCTTGTTCATTATTTTCTTTTTCTCCTTTTTCATTATATCTAGAGTTGATTTTTCTTATATTCTCATTCAAAATATCATCAATATTTATATCAATTTGATTTACTAATTCACATATATTATTATACTGTTTTTGTATTTCACTAATTAGTTCTTCTTTTTCTGTTTTTTGAATATATACTTTTTCATACTCTTCTATGATTTTTCCAGTTTGTTTTCCCATTTTTAATGCTATTTGTATTATTTTTTCTCTTTTATTTATTTTTTCTTTATCATTATATATTGGTTTAAATTGGTTCATATCTATATCAGTATTTTTGCAAATTAATGCAAGATACCACATCAAATCACCTAATTCACTTTTTATATCTTCTATATCTAAAGGCTTTTCATGGAAATTACCTTTAAATAGTGGTTTTCTAAATTCTGCAATTACTTCCCCTGTTTCTTCAAACAAACCCATACAAGCATAATTCATTTTTTCTTTTTCATTATGTGCTATTGATTTATTTAATCTTGTTATTGCTTGACTTTTATATTCTTCTAATTTCATTTTACATTCTACCTCTTATTTTAATGATATTTCTAAAGCCTCTGCTATATTTTTGGTATTTTTTATAATTTCCTCTAAATTCTTTTTGATTTCATTAATTTTTTCTTTTCTTTTTTCTTTGTTTTCTTCTGAATATAAGATGTAGTCTGCATTTTCATTAACTTTTCCACAATTTATACTTAAGTCTAATACATTTTTTATTAATTTTTCTCTTCTATTTTCCATATTTTTCACCTACTCATCATCCAATTTCAATACTGATAAAAATGCTTCTTGTGGTACTTCTACATTACCGATTTCACGCATTTTCTTTTTTCCTCTTTTTTGTTTTTCAAGTAGTTTTTTCTTTCTTGTAATATCTCCACCATAACATTTTGCAAGTACATCTTTTCTCATTGCTGATATTGTTTCTCTTGCTATTATTTGTCCACCTATTACAGCTTGAATTGGGATTGTAAATAATTTTCTTGGTATTACTGTTTTTAATTTTTCTACCATTTTTTTGCCTCTTGTATATGCACTATCCTTATGTACTATAAATGAAAGTGCATCAACTGGTTCTCCGTTTATATGAATGTCTAATTTTACTAAGTTTGACCTTCTATATTCTTTGAATTCATAGTCAAAAGATGCATAGCCTTTTGTTTTTGATTTTAAATTATCAAAAAAGTCATATATTATTTCGTTTAATGGCATTTCATATATTAGTGTAACTCTGTTTTCATCTAAGTATTTCATATCTATATATATTCCACGCCTATTTTGACATATTTCCATAATGTTTCCTACATATTCTTTTGGTGTTAATATGTTTGCTGTTACAAAAGGTTCTTCTATGTATGATATCTCTTGTGGTGTTGGTAATTCTGTTGGATTATATATTTCCTCTACTTCTCCTGTTGTTTTGTGTACTTTATAGATAACTGATGGAGCTGTTGTTATTAATCCTAAGTCAAATTCTCTGTCTAATCTTTCTTCAATTATTTCTAGATGTAATAATCCTAAAAATCCACATCTAAATCCAAAGCCTAGTGCTGCAGATGTTTCTGGTTCGTATTCTAAGGCTGCATCATTTAGTTGTAATTTTTCTAAAGCTACTTTTAAGTTTTCATATTCACTACCGTCTATTGGGTATAGTCCGCAATATACCATTGGTGTTACTTTTTTATAGCCTTTTAATGGCTTGTCCGCTGGATTATCATTTAATGTTACTGTGTCACCAACATGTATATCTGATAGACTTTTTATACTTGCCGCAATGTATCCTACTTCTCCTGCTTTTATTTCTTGTGTTGGCATATATGAACCTGGTACAAAATATCCTACTTCTGCAACTGTATATATTTTATTAGTTGCCATTAGTTTTATTTCATCTCCAACTTTTACCTTTCCATTCATAACTCTTACATATGCAACGGCACCTTTATAGTTATCATAATATGAATCAAATATTAAACATGTTGTTTTAGCATTTTCATCACCTTTTGGTGCTGGTAAGTCTGTTACAATTCTTTCTAAAACTTCTTCTACATTTAATCCTGATTTTGCAGAAATACATGGTGCATCTTCTGCTGGTATTCCAATTATATCTTCTATTTCTTTTTTTACTTCATCAGGTCTTGCATTTGGTAAATCTATTTTATTTATTACTGGTAATATTTCTAGATTATTATCTATTGCTAAATATACATTTGCTAAGGTTTGTGCTTCAACACCTTGACTTGAGTCTACTACTAGAATTGCTCCATCGCATGCAGCTAAACTTCTAGATACTTCATAATTAAAATCGACATGGCCTGGTGTGTCTATTAAGTTAAATTCGTATTCTTCACCATTTTTTGCTTTATAGATCATTCTTACTGCTTGTGATTTTATTGTAATTCCTCTTTCTTTTTCAATTTCCATGTTATCTAATACTTGACTTTCCATTTCTCTTTTAGAAAGTACACCTGTCATTTCTATCATTCTGTCTGCTAATGTTGATTTTCCATGGTCTATATGTGCTATTATGCTAAAATTTCTAATGTGTTCTTGTCTTTTATTCATTTTTCCTCCTGTGTCAAAAGGGACGGGCTTTTTTGACATATTTTATTTTTTCCTATTTTAACATATTAACCACAAAATCACAATAGCTATTTTCTATAAAAATCAAGTGAATTGGAGGATGCCATTTTTTCACTATTTAATAGGGAAAAAAAGGGCGTCCCCAATTCCCTCGTAAACAGTATAAACATTTGTATAGCCTAAACGTTTTAATTTATTTTGTGCCATTTTGCTTCTTTCTCCAACAGAACAATATAATATTATAAGTTGATTTTTATCGAGTAATATGTTTTGTACATTTCTTCTTATGTTATATTCTGGTAAGTTTATTGCTCCATCTATATGTCCTTCTCTATATTCTTGTGGACTTCTTACATCTACTATTGTTGCTCCCATTTTTATATAATTTTCTATGTCATCTCTTTTTATATCTAAGCTTTCATCAAAACTTCTTTTGTAGTTATAATAATTAAAATTTTTTATCATTCTATTTACCATTTTATTAAATCTATTAAACATTTTCATTCCTTCTTTCTTCGTTTAAAATTCTACACTTATTATATAATATTAGTTTATTTTCTTTTTAGTTATGCTTTTATTACAATTATTTTAATGTTTTATTACAAATATAGATTTATTTTTTTGTCATATTATGTTGTTTTGCTTGCATTTTTTCTTTTATTCGTGTTTTTTCTTTGTTTTTCTTGATAATTGTTACAATTATTTTTCTATTTCATTACAATTATGTTATCTTTGTATTATTATGTTACCTGTTTTGTTTACATTATTTTTTGATTAAACCTTTTATGTCTTTTGTGGAAACTGTGGATAACTCTGTGAATAACTGAAAAATGTCCTATTTTTTTTAAAGTTATTCACAGTAAACTCTATTTTATTATTTTTTTCCAGTTATTTCCAGTTTATATATATTGTTTTATGTGTACTTATTTTCTATTTTTAATTAAAATAAATAAAAAAGCCACTTTAGCTATTTTACTAGCTTTGTAGCTTTTTTGTTGTTTTTTTATGATATACATAATATCATTTTTATTTATGCAAAAAATGTAAAATAAATTACTCCTATTATTTCTAATATTGTTATAGTTGGTAAACCTATTGTAAAATGTAATTTTTGAGTTTTGTGTCTAAATGCATACATTCCTGATATTGTTCCTATTCCACCACCTAAAACTGTTATTATGAAGATTGTCTTTTCTGGAATTCTCCATTTTCCTTTTTTGGCTTTTTGTTTATCTATGTACATTACTAAAAATCCAATTATATTTATTATTATTAAATATATTATTATATTTTGCATTGTAAATATATTTTTTATATCTGCCATTTTATTTCTCCTTATTTTTTAAAAATCAAAATATGCATATTTTAGGGTTTTATAATTTAGGCATTTTTGAATTTCTTCTTTTGCCTTTGTAGAAATTTTATCTATTCTTGTATATTTTCCATTATCATTTATTAATGGATTTATGTATCTTATTTTTGTTCTTATACTTTTACAATATTGTTTTTCTTGATAGTTTTCACTTTCATAGATTTTTGTGGTGTTTTTCCATTTTTTAAAACTTTCAGAAATATTATCATATTTGCAGTTTTCTATTTTTTGTATTATTTCTTTTTCTGATAAATTATATAAATCATTTTGTTTTATTAAATTTTGATTATACATTTTTTTAATTATATCTGCTAAAAACTGCATTGATAATTTTGTTTTACTATCCATATATGAAATAGATAATGTACTCATATTTTCGATAAATTTTTCTACTATAGATATATCTTTAAATCCTAATTCTTCTATTCCATCTTCATTTTTTTGTACTTCTATATTTTGATATATTTCTCTAACTTCTTCTAAATCCCATAATTTTTTTCTTACTCCCAATCCATTTGAAAGGGTATATTCTAGTCTATCACTTGAAAGTCTTGGAGTATCATTATCTGCAATTGGGTATCTATGATAATCATTTACTTCTTCTATTTTTATTCCATCTCTATCAAGTAATTGCATAATTTGTTTTGAATTACTTATTATTTTAGTTGTTAATTCTTCTGTTGATTCTTGTTTTTCGTAATCTCCATTTAGAAAGTCTATAGTATGTTTAAAGGCTGGTGTTGCTATATCATGGAATAATCCTGAAAGTGTTTGTTTTTTATTTTTTGTAAAATTCCAAATTATTAATGCAACTGCTACACTATGGTCCAAACTTGAGTACCATAGTGTAATTTCTGGAAATAATTTTGAATAGTATGTACCACAAGATACACTTATTCCAGCTTGTTTTTGCATTTCTTTTGTTTCTATATATTCTTCTAAAAATTCTGGTATTTCTGGTGATAGTATTTTAAAATATTCTTTTATTTTTTCATTTAAATTTTCAAAATATTTTGCCATTTTTTCTCCCTTTTTTAGTATTAGCCAAATAAACTTAATTGATTACTTTGACTCATTCCTTCTAAACATCCAAATTGTTTTAATAATTCTGCACCTGATGCTCCTATTTTGGCTCTTATTTTTAAGTCATCTATTGACATGAATTTTCCATCTTTTCTTGCATTTACAATTCCTTGTGCAGCTACTGTACCAAATCCTGGTATACTGTTTAATGGTGGTCTTAATTTATTGTCTTGTATTTTAAATTTGCTAGCTTCTGATTCGTAAATGTCAACTGGTAAAAATTCAAATCCTCTTTCATACATTTCCAATACTATTTCCAAATCATCATACATATCTAACTCTGCTTTTGTTGCTTCTTTCTTTTGGTTTTTCATTTCTATTTCTTTCATCTTGTTTTTTACTTTTTCTTTTCCAAATATCATGTATTGTGCATCAAAAGCTTTGGCTCTTATAGAATAGTATGCTGCATAATATGCTAGTGGTATGTGTACTTTAAACCATGCAATTCTAAAGGCATTTGTTACATATGCTGCTGCATGGGCTTTTGGAAACATGTATTTTATTTTTTCACATGATTTTATATACCAGTCTGGTACATCATGTTCTTTCATTAATGGTATGTATTCATCTTTCCATTTTGGTTCTTTTCCTTTTGCTACTTTTCCCTTACGTACCGCTTCCATTATTTTGAATGATTTATCTGGTGGTAATCCTTTTTTTATTAAATATATCATTATATCATCACGACAACATATTGCTTCTTGAAGTGTTACTACTCCTTGTTCGATTAAGGTTTGTGCATTTCCTAACCATACGTCTGTACCATGTGATAGTCCTGATAGACGTATTAATTCATCGAAGGTTGTTGGTTTTGTGTCCAAAAGCATCCCTCTTGCGAATTTTGTTCCATATTCGGGTATTCCATATGTTCCTACTTCTGAGTGTATTTGTTCTGGTGTTACTCCTAGTGCTTCTGTTGAATTGAATATTGACATTGTTTCTTTATCGTCTAGTGGTACATCTGTTGGAGCTATTCCTGTTAAGTCTTGTAACATACGAATTACCGTCGGATCATCGTGTCCTAGTATATCTAGTTTTAATAAGTTTCCATCTATTGAGTGATAATCAAAGTGAGTTGTTATAATATCTGAATTTGGGTCATCTGCTGGATGCTGTACCGGTGTAAATTCATATATTTCTCTACCTTTTGGTACAACTATAATTCCTCCAGGATGTTGTCCTGTTGTTTTTTTTATTCCTGTACATCCTACTGATAATCTTTGCATTTCTGCTCTATTCATTGGTATTCCTCTATCTTCGAAATACCCTCTTACATAACCATATGCTGTTTTGTCGGCTACTGTACCAACTGTTCCTGCTTTGAAGGTTGTTCCTTTTCCAAATATTACTTCTGTATATTTGTGTGCTTTTGCTTGATATTCTCCAGAGAAGTTTAAGTCTATATCTGGTTCTTTGTCTCCATTAAATCCTAAGAATGTTTCAAATGGTATGTCCATTCCATCTTTTGTTAGTTTGTGTCCACATTTTGGACAATCTTTGTCTGGTAAGTCAAAACCGTTTCCAACACCATAGTCTTCAAATTCTGAATATTTACAATTTGGGCATCTATAATGTGGTTGAAGTGAGTTAACTTCTGTTATACCTGTCATAAATGCTGCAAGTGATGAACCAACTGAACCTCTGGAACCAACTATGTATCCATCTTCATTTGATTTCCATACTAGTTTTTGAGCAATTATATACATAACTGAATATCCATTACTTATGATTGAATCTAGCTCTTTGTCTAGTCTCTCTTGTACTATTTTGGGTAGTGGATCTCCATATAATTCATGTGCTTTTTGGTATGCAATATTTTTTATATCTTCCTCGCATCCTGGAATGTGTGGAGGACATTTTTCTGGAGATATTGGACTTATTTGTTCACACATATCTGATATTTTATTTGTATTTGTTACTACTACCTCATATGCTTTTTCTTCTCCAAGATATTCAAATTCTTTTAGCATTTCCTCTGTTGTTCTTAAATATAATGGTGCTTGATTATCTGCATCATCGTATTTTTGCCCCGCTTCTAGAATTCTTCTATATATTTCATCTTGTGGGTCCATAAAGTGAACATCACATGTTGCAACTACTGGTTTATTTAATTTTTCTCCTAATGCAACTATTTTTCTATTTATATCTCTTAAATCTTCCTCATCTCTCATTATTCCATTTCTTATTAAGAATTGGTTATTTCCTATTGGTTGAATTTCTAGATAGTCATAGTCTTGTGCTATTTCTTCTACTTCTTCATCTGGTCTACCTTGTTCTATTGCTTGATATAATTCTCCTGCTTCACATGCACTTCCTAATATCAATCCTTCTGAATATTTTTTATATAAACTTTTTAATATTCTTGGTTTTCTATAAAAATAATCCAAATGTGAAAATGATACTAGTTTATACAAATTTTTTAATCCTACATAATTTTTTGCTAAAATTATAGCATGATATGTTTTTAATTTTTTATATTCTTCTGCTTTAGCTGCTGGGTCTGCTGCAACTTCATCTATGTCTTCTAATTTTTTAGCTCCTTTTTCTTTTAACATATCTATCATTACATTAAATACTTTTACAGTTGTATCAACATCATCTAAAGCTCTATGTGCTACTTCTACTTTTATACCTAAATTTTCAGCTATTTTTCCTAATTTATATTTTTTATAATCTGGGAATAGGTCTTTTGCTAAACTTAAGGTATCTAAATATGAGTAGTCAAAGTCATAACCTAATCTTTTTGCATTTTGTTTTAAAAATCCTACGTCAAAATTTGCATTGTGTGCTACAATTACTGTGTTTTCTTGGTCTCCTAAAAATTCTAACATTTTTGGAAATACTTGTTCTATTGTTTCTGCATCTTTTACCATTTCATCTGTTATGTTTGTAACTTCTGTTACTCTCTCTGGTATGTGTCTTTCTGGATTTACAAAACAACTAAATTCATCTATTACTTCTTTGTTTTTTACTTTCATTATTCCTATTTCTGTAATTCTATCATTTGTTGCAGAAAATCCTGTTGTTTCTAAGTCTAAAACACAATATGTTGCATCTATGTCTTGTCCTTTTCCATTATATATTGATTTTGTATTGTCTGGTGCTAAATATGCTTCAACACCATATATTATTTTTATATCTGGATTGTCATCCCCTACTAAATGATATGCTTCTGGGAATGCTTGTACAACTCCATGGTCTGTAATTGCAATTGATTTCATTCCCCATTTTATAGCTCTTTTTATTAAATCCTCTGCTGATGTTACTGCATCCATTTGGCTCATTTTTGTATGCATATGTAATTCTACTCTTTTTACTTCTGCATTATCTTGTCTTATTTCTTTTTTTACACCGTTTCCTTCAATTATTGTATTTGCCATAACTGTTAATTCATTTGAGAATGAATCCATTTGGGCATTTCCTTCAATTTTTATTCCTTTTACTTTTCCTAATCTTTTAATTATTTTCTTTGCTGATTCTTTTGGTAAGAATGCTTTACAAGTCATTGTACTTGAACCATCATATAAATCAAAACTTAATAATGTTTTTCCATTTTTTAACTCTCTATCTTCCATAAAGATTATTTCACCATCAAGTGAAACTTGTCCATCTTCAACACCTAAGTCTGCAACTTTTACAAGTGGTGCTGTAATGTTCATATTTTTTCCTAATATTAATGGTGTGTCTTCATCTGCTTCTTCAGACATTTCTGGGACATCGGTTTCTGTTTCTATTATTGTATTTGATATTACAGTAATATCTCCTGCATATGTATCAAGTCCAGCTTTTCCTATTGTTTTTATTGCTTTTGCATTTTTTATTTTTTCTGTTATTTCTTGTCCTTCTTTTGCATCTTTTGCAAATGATTTACAAGTTATAACGCCTGTTCCATCATATAATTCGTATATAATCATGCCTTTTCCTGATTTTGTTTCTCTACATTCACAAGTTACTATTCTTCCTTCCAATGTTACTCTTCCATCATTTGCAGTAATGTCTTTTATTTTTATTTGTTTTTCTTTTGCTTTTGATGGTTTTCCCATTATATAGTTTTCTGCTGGTATATTTCCTTCTTGTGGTATATCTTCAGGCATTTCTCCTGCCATTCCTTCTGGTATGTATATATCTCCATCTTGTGGTGGTATATAGTCTGGATCATTATATTCTTGTTCTTTATTATGTTTTTCTTCTTTATTTTCTGGATTATAAGAACACATTTCTTCTATTGTTTTTTCTTCTAGTTCTTTCATCTTCTTTTCATATGCTAGTTCTTCTTCTTTTTGCAATACTTCTTCTAGTTCGATTTTGTATTCTTTTCCAAATAATTTTTTTATTACATTTTCAAGTTCAATATCAGTTTTTTTGGCTCTTAAGAAGTCTGCACCTCTTATGTGCATTTTTACGTGAATTATGTTTTCCTCTAGTTCTACAGTGCTTTTCATTAATAACATTGGTTTCATTAACGGATATTTATGTGCCATATAACATATAATATTTCTCCATTCGTCATCAACTCTTTTTAATTGTACACCTTCTAGATATTGAATTTTCATATCTATGTTTTTGAATCCAAATCTTTCTAATAAGAATTTTTCAAAATACCATATTTCTTTTACTTCTATATATTCATCTGATTTTATTGTAATTCCAAGTGTATTGGTCTTTTTTATTACATCTAAGTTTAATATTTCCGCCTCTATTATGTTTGCTCTTGCTTGGTAGTCACTAAATATTTCTTTTACTTTTTTTGCTTTATTTTCTGACATTGTTTTTTGCTCCTTTAGTATGTATTTTATCACAATTATTATTATAAAAAAAGCGAACAATAGAAAATATTTTAATTCTTCTATTGTTTGCTTTTTATTTTTTTATTCTGTTCTTAATGCCTCTACTGGGTCTTTTTTACTAGCCATTTTGGCTGGTATTAGTCCTGCTATAATTGTTAGGAACATACTTATTATTACTAGTATTATTCCCGCATTTGTTGGTACTACTGCATTTACACTAACTCCTGTTATTGAATGTATTACTGCATTGATTGGTATTGTTAGTAATATTGTAATTCCTATTCCTAATAACCCGGAAATAAGTCCAACTATAAATGTTTCTGCATTAAATACTCTTGATATGTCTTTTTTAGATGCACCTATTGCTCTTAATATTCCTATTTCTTTTGTTCTTTCTAATACTGAGATATATGTTATTATTCCTATCATTATTGATGATACTATTAATGATATTGCTACAAATGCAATTAATACATAACTTATTGTATTTATTATTTGACTTACTGATTTCATCATAACTCCAACTAAGTCTGTATATGTTATTACATTTTCCTCTTTTCCTTCATCTTTTTGTTTTTGATTGTATTTTTCTATTTCATCTGTTATTTTATCTTTTGAATCAAAGTCTTTTGGGTATATGCTTATAGTTGTTGGTTTTTCTATATCTACTGCCCCTAATTTGTTTAAGTTTTTCTCATAACTTGCATCTTTATTTGATGAGTATGTTTCCATCATTTTTGCTATTTCTTCACTACTTAGTTTACTCATTGCCATTTTTTGTTCTGTTGATAGATTATTGTAATCAAATTTTTCACTTTCATCTGTCGGAAATTCTAATCCTGTGAATACATTTATTTTTTGATTTTCTTTTTGTTCTTTTACTATTTCTGTTTCATTTGATTTTTGGATTACGTATTCTTTTAAGTCTTTTGTATACCCTATTCCACTTGTTACTGATGAAGCTACACTTTCTTTGTTTTGTTTTATTATTCCTACTACTTTTATGCTTTCTGCTTGTTCAATTTTTTCTTTCATAAAATTGTCATCTTCACTTTTGTCCATCCATAGTCCGTTTTCTTTTTTGTAGTAATCTGAGTTCAATAGTAGTTTATATGATAAATTTAATAATTCATCATATGTGTATGATGTTGTTTCATCTTTTTCTTCTATTTTCTCTCCATTTTCAATAGCTTTCCATTTTTCTTTTAGTTCACTTTGATTTTTTAATCCTAATGAATATAAAGTATAATCATCTATTCTTCCATCTTCTTTTACAATTAGCACAACCTCATTATATGCTTTTGGCCAACTTCCTTTTAATAAATCATATTGTGATTCTAGTAATGTTTGATTATCTAACATTTCTACCCATATATCTGTATTTGTCATCATTGAACTTCCAAACATTGATGCTACTGATGAATTGTTTTGTGCTTCTATCATATCTCCCATTCCAAAGGAATTCATTACTGTGCTTGGGTTAACTCTAACTATTCCATCTTGTGTATTTTCTTTATATAAATTTAAGTTTAAATCATAACCATATTGAATACTGTTGCTATTATTTTTTATTTCATTGTTTTCTTGGTCTAAATATTTTTTTAGCTCTCCTAAATTATTACTTTGTTTTTTATTTGAAAGTGTTCTTATCATATTATTCATTACATCTGCTGAATAAACTTTTCCTTCTTCTTTATTTTCAATATCTGGTGCTTCTCCCATCATAGACTGCAACATGCTTGACATATCTATTGATGTTTCTTCAACTGTTATTGGGTAAGATGATAATGTGTCTTCTTCTACCTTTTTTATATAATTTTGAACTCCTGTTGATATCGCTAATATAAGTGCTATTCCTATAATTCCAATACTTCCTGCAAAAGAGGTTAATAATGTTCTTCCTTTTTTTGTCATTAAATTATTTAAACTTAGATGTAGTGCTGTAAGAAATTTCATTGATGTTCTTCCAATTTTAGCTTTTTCAATTTTCTCATCTTTATTTTCGTATGGATTTGAGTCATCTGTTATTACTCCATCTAATATTTTTATTACTCTTGTTGAATATTTTTCTGCTAATTCCGGATTATGTGTTACCATTATTATTAATTTATCTTTTGAAATTTCTTTTAGAATTTCCATAATTTGTACACTTGTTTTTGTATCTAATGCTCCAGTTGGTTCATCTGCTAATATAATATCTGGGTTATTTACTAAAGCTCTTGCTATTGCAACTCTTTGCATTTGTCCTCCAGATAATTGGTTTGGTTTTTTATGTATTTGTTCTCCTAATCCAACTTGTTCTAATGCTTTTATAGCTCTTTGTTTTCTTTCTTTTCTAGATACTCCTGATAATGTAAGTGCAAGTTCTACATTAGATAATATTGTTTGATGTGGTATTAAATTATAACTTTGAAAAACAAATCCAACTGAATAATTACGGTATGCATCCCATTCTTTATCTTTGAATTTTTTTGTTGATTTTCCATTTATAATTAAATCTCCTGATGTGTATCTATCTAAGCCTCCTATGATGTTTAGTAAAGTTGTTTTTCCACAACCACTTTGTCCTAATATAGAAACGAATTCACTTTTTCTAAATTGAATATTTATTCCTTTTAGTGCTTGTACTGTTGTATCTCCAGATTTATAGTCTTTTTTGATATTTTCTAATTTTAACATTTTTACTTCCTTTCTGTTTTTATTTTTTATATCTTAACATATATATTTTGATATTTCAAACTATTTTTATAAAAATACTTCTTTTGTGTAAGTAAATAAAAAATAGTAATGCTGTGTGCTTGGAATATATTGAAATTATTGTTTTTTCGGCTCAATACATAATTTAAGAAATTCTTAAATCATTCCAATCGCACTCAAAAACAATAATTTCAATATATTCCAAGCACACAGCATTACTATTTTATTTACTTGTACTTTCATTTATACTGTCCATTATATCTTTACATTCTTTCCAACTTATAACTTTTAATATTTCATAATCCTTTGCTAATTTTCTAGCTATTTCTTTGGTATTATCAGTTGATTCTAAATCAGCAACTATAATGTTTTTTAGATATTCTTCTCTTCCATATAAAATTTTAAATAATATTGAACGTAAAAATCCTTCTATTTTTTCTTCTTGGTTTTTTACTGCTATTATTACATGAATTCCATCTGATTTAAATTTTGTATATGTATTTATGTATATAATATTTTTTATAATTTCAAAAAGACCATAAATGGCTAATGTCCAGAATATTGTATTTAATACAAATTCAATCATTTTTTTGCCTCCTATGGTCTATTATATGTTTTTTATTTTTTTGTGTGATTATTCCTCTTTTTGCTTTAACATCCATATTATTTTGCTATAGTCTAAAATATAATCATCCATTAATGCTGATGTTGAGTATTCTTTTTGTTCATCTGCTTTTTCTTTTATTTCTGTTACTTTTTCAAGTAATTTTTTGTAATCTTTTAGGATTGTTTGAAAAACTTCTTGTGATTTTATTTTTTTGTTTTCTGCTTCTGTTATATTTGCTTTTTCTAAATAATCTTTTAGTGTTCCTAGTGGTTCTTCTCCTAAAATTAGTATATGTTCTGCTATTTCATCTATTTGTTCATTTATTTCGTTGTATAATTCTTCTAATTTTGAATGTGCTTGGAAAAAGTCTTGTCCTGTAACGTTCCAGTGGTAATTTTGTAGTTTTCGATAAAATACATTTAAGTCTGATAATAATTCATTTAAATTTTGTTCTAAATTCATAATATTTCCTCTCTTTCTTTTTTATTATGAACTTAGTATTGTTTTTTATTCATTTTATTTTACGTTATTTTTTATTTAAATTCTTTTTGTCCTTCTTTATATTCTGGCATATATTTTTCAACTAATTCCCAAAATTCTTTTGAGTGGTTCATATATTTTATGTGACATAGCTCATGTAATATTACATATCTTATTGCTTTTTGGCTATATTTTATTAGTTCTAGATTTATTGTAATGTTTTTCTTGTTTGAACAACTTCCCCAAGCATATTTTATTTCTTTTATTGTTATTTTATTTGGTATTAGTCCTGTTTCATTTATTAGTTCTTTTGCGTTTGATGTTACTATTTGTTTAAATTCTTCTTTGGTATATAGTGCTTGTTTTGATTGTTTTTGCTTTTCTTTTTCTAGGCTTTTTTGTATCCATTCTGCTTTTTGTTCTATTAGTTTTTCTATTTCTTTTTTGCTTATTCTTTTGGGTGCTTTTATTATTACTTGTCCGTTTTTTATTTGTATGTAGATGTTTTTTATTTTTGAGTATTTTATTTGGTATTCTATGTTTTTCATTTTGTTGCCTCCGAGGAGTATTATACTATGTTTTAGCAATAATAACAATTATTTTTTTGTATATTCAATTACTAAATAATATTTTGCATTTGCACTGTATCCATTAGCATTGCATCTAAGAATTCCATCAGTTGTGTAATAAAAAATTGCATAATCAGATGTTGATGTATGATATGGTACAGGTACTTGACTTTTAGTTTCATTTTGTATTACTACTCCATATGTGGTAATAATTGTATCTAAATTATTTATAAATACTCCTGTATCTTGAGACCCAGATTGTTTTTTTTCAAATTCAACGACTCTTCTATATATATTTTTTCCATCTTTCCAACTCCCTACCACTTGTTCTTCCTCTGTATAGCTATTATTTGAATTATTTTCTCTAGTATTGAAAACTTCATTTATTTTATTATTATACTCTGCTAATACCATATTTTCTTCTTCATATTTATTATCAGTTATTTCCTTTGCTTGTTTTGCTTTATCAAATAGTCCTGTTTGAGTTAATACTGAAATCCCTATTCCTGCTAAAATTAATAAAATTATTATTGTAACCACCAAAGCCACTAATGTAATCCCTCCTGCTTCTTTTGTTTTTTTTATTTTTTTCATTTGAATTCCTCCTATTTTTTATTTGTTCTATTTTAGAACAATTATAACATTACTTTATTATAAAATCAATAATAATGTTCGAAATAAGAACATTTTTTAGGAGGTACTTTTATGAGTAAAAAAATAATTTCTCAAAATTCTTTAAATATTGCTGGAAATAATATAAAACAAATTCGTAAAGATAAAAAAATAACTCAAGAGGATTTATGCGCAAGAATGCAGGTTTTAGGCTTTAAACTTAGTCGTTCTGATATTTCTAAATTAGAAAATGGTAAGAGATTTATAACAGATACTGAAGTTTTAGGATTTTCGAAAGCTTTAAGGGTAAGTATTTTAGATTTATATAAATAAAAAAAGATGTTCTACTTTAAGTAGTTCATCTCTTTTTATTTATAATTAATTATATTAATTGTAATATAGCAACTTCAGCTCCGTCTCCTCTTCTAGGACCAGCTTTTACTATACGTGTGTATCCACCAACGTTTTTACCTGCATATTTAGGTGCTATTTCGTTAAATAACATTGCTGGAACATCTATTACTTTACCATCAGAATCTTTTACTTTGTTAACTTTTCTCATTATTTTTCTTCTAGCATTTAATCTTGATGGCATATCTTTTTGTCTTTTTTCAGTAGTTTCTTCTTTAACTACTTTTAAATATTCTTTACCGTTTTTGCTTTTTACTAATTCTGTAACTTTGTTACCTTTTGAATCTAATTTAGCTTTAACAACTTTTTGATCTACTTCTTCAAAGTTATCTTTTTCTTTTATTGCAAGTGATATGATGCTATCAGCTATTGATTTTACTTCTTTGGCTCTTGGTAAAGTTGTTTCAATTTTTCCATGTACTAATAGGTCTGTTGTTAAGTTTCTTAACATTGCCATTCTTATATCTGTAGTTCTACCTAATTTTCTATTTGTAGCCAATTTTTTCACCTTCCTCTTTCTTTTTTGTATGGGCTTTATTCCCTATTTATTTTATTTACTCATCTTCTTGTGCAAAGTCTAAGCCTAATGAATGTAATTTGGCTGTTACTTCATCAAAAGATTTCTTTCCTAAATTTCTAACTTTCATCATTTCTGATTCTGATTTACTAATTAAATCTTCAACAGTTGATATGTTAGCTCTTTTTAAACAGTTGTATGATCTAACTGATAATTCAAGTTCTTCTATTGACATTTCTAGAACTTTTTCTTTCTTAGATTCTTCTTTTTCAATCATTACTTGTGTATTTTTTGTTGTTTCAGATAAATCTATGAATAATTCTAAATGTCCTGTCATAACTTTTGCAGCTAAACTTAAAGCTTCATGTGCTTTTAAGCTTCCATCTGTCCATACTTCTATTACTAATTTATCATAATCTACTGTTTGACCAACCCTTGTATTTTCTACTTGGTAGTTTACTTTTTTTACTGGTGTATAGATTGAGTCAATTGGAAGTACAGAAATATCTTGATTTGGTTTTTTATTTTTTTCAGATGAATTGTATCCTCTTCCTCTATCTGCAGTCATTTCCATTACAAGGCTTCCACCTTCTGAAACTGTTGCAATATGTAAATCTGGATTTAATACTTCTACTGTTCCATCTGATTTTATATCTCCAGCTGTAACTTCTCCTTCACCTTTGAAATCTATTCTTATAGTTTTTTCTTCATTTCCGTCAAATTTTAATCTAACGTTTTTTAAGTTTACTATTAATTCTGGTACGTCTTCTACTACATTTGGTATAGTAGAGAATTCATGTAATACTCCATCTATTTTTACGCTTGTTATAGCACATCCTGGAAGTGATGAAAGCATTATTCTTCTTAGAGAATTTCCTATTGTTACACCATATCCTCTTTCTAATGGTTCACATACAAATTTTGCATAGTTATTTACATCATCAATTTCTAGACATTCAATATTTGGCTTTTCAAATTCTATCATTTTTACCTCCTAAATTGAGAATACTCTCTCAAACTCTTTAAAAACTTATGAGTCTTTTTAAGTAAAATTTTAAAGTTTTGACTAAACCTTTACACTTACTTTCAAAAACTATTATTTTGAGTAAAGCTCTACTATTAAATGTTCTTCGATTGGAAGATCTATATCTTCTCTAGCTGATAATCTAATTACTTTACCACTTAATTTTTCGCTATCTCTTTCAAGCCATGCTGGAACTGGTCTAGCAGCTGTTTCTTCTATATTCATTTTTAATGTAGAGTTATCTTTTTTACTTTCTCTAACAGTGATTACATCTCCTGCTTTTACTAAGTAAGATGGTATGTTAACTTTTTTACCATTTACTTCGAATTGTCCGTGATTTACAAATTGTCTAGCTTGTGCTCTTGATGTTCCAAATCCTAATCTGTAAACAACGTTATCTAATCTACTTTCTAATATTTGTAATAAGTTTTCACCTGTTACACCTTTTTTATTTGAAGCCATTTCGAAATATCTTCTAAATTGTTTTTCTCCAACTCCATAATATGATTTTGTTTTTTGTTTTTCTCTTAATTGTGTACCGTATTCAGATAATTTTGCTCTTTTTTGTCCGTGTTGTCCTGGTGCATAATTTCTTCTTGATATACTACATTTATCTGAGTAGCATCTTGCACCTTTTAAGAACAATTTTTGTCCTTCTCTACGGCATATACGACATTGTTCGTCTTTATATCTTGCCATTATTTATACTCCTTTCTATACTCTTCTTCTTTTTGGTGGTCTACAACCGTTATGTGGTATTGGTGTTACGTCTTTGATTGCGCTTATTTCAAGACCTGCTGTTTGAAGTGATCTGATTGCAGCTTCTCTACCAGCTCCTGGTCCTTTTACATATACTTCTACTGATTTTAATCCATGTTCCATAGCTGCTTTAGCTGCTGTTTCTGCAACTTGTCCTGCAGCGAATGGTGTGCTTTTTCTAGAACCTTTAAATCCTAATTCTCCAGCACTTCCCCATGAAATTGCATTTCCTTGTGTATCTGTTATTGTTACTATTGTATTGTTAAAGCTAGAGTGAATGTGTGCTTCACCTTTTTCAATGTTTTTTCTATTTCTTCTAGCTACTGGTTTTCTTGTAGTTGTTTTTTTGTTTGCCATTTTTTAAATTTCCCTCCTTCATTTTAATAAGGTTTATATCATTCCTAAAAATTGATTAAAATTGTTAAGATATGCATTTTTTATATTTATTACAAGGCGAAGCTATACGTTTGTATGCTGAGATTTGTAATAAATATTGAAAATGTGCAGATTGATGATTTTAGTCAATTTTTTTATTTTTTGCTTTTGCTAACTAACTTTCTAGGACCTTTTCTTGTTCTAGCATTAGTTTTTGTTCTTTGTCCTCTTACAGGTAATCCTTTTCTATGTCTTAATCCTCTGTAGCATCCGATTTCTGTAAGTCTTTTAATGTTAAGAGCAACTTCTCTTCTTAAATCTCCCTCAACTTTGTATGATTCGTCAATAACTTTTCTTATATCATTAACTTGATCATCTGTTAAGTCTTTTATTCTAGTATCTGGATTAATTCCAGCTTTTGCTAGTATTTTTTGAGAGCTTGTTAATCCTATTCCATAAATATATGTAAGTCCTATTTCTACCCTTTTTTCTTTAGGTAAGTCTACTCCTGCTATACGAGCCATATTATTTTGCACCTCCAAAATTTTTCTTTTATTATATTTATTATTAGTTTGTCTTTGTATTCTCTAAAGGTGAAATGCACCCCGCTACGGGTCTTTAGATATTCTCAAGACATATATATAAACACAAATTTGATATGTAAATTTTTATTTTATAAATAAACTTTCACAGCCGCTACCTAATTTGTGTTATAAACAATTAAAAAAACAAATTATCCTTGTCTTTGTTTGTGTTTAGGGTTTTCGCATATAACTCTAATTACACCTTTTCTTTTTATTACTTTGCATTTGTCACATATTTTCTTTACTGATGGTCTTACTTTCATTTTTTGCACCTCCTATTTATAAGTCTTAAAACTTTATATTATTTGGGTTAAATTTAAACTTTATTATTTTGCTCTCCAGATTATACGACCTCTTGATAAGTCATATGGTGATAATTCTACTTTTACTTTATCACCTGGTAGAATTTTTATATAATTCATTCTAAGTTTTCCTGAAATATGGGCTAATATTTGATGTCCATTTTCTAGTTCTACTTTAAAATTTGTATTTGGTAATGCTTCTACAACAGTACCTTCTACTTCTATAACATCTTCCTTTGCCAAGATATCCCCTCCTATAAGAGCAATTTATTATTATACATAATTTTTCCATTTTGATAATAACTACTACATTATACATTATTTTTTTAGGATTGTCAATATTTCTGGCTCTTTTTCTGTAATTAAAATTGTATTTTCATAATGAGCTGCCATTGTTCCATCTTCTGTTATAATTGTCCATCCATCATCTAATTCTAAAATGTTTGGTTTTCCTTGTATTACCATAGGTTCTATAGCTAATGTCATACCAGGTTCTAGTCTTATTCCTCTTCCTGCTTTTCCATAGTTTGGTATTCCTGGATCTTCATGCATTTCTCTTCCTATACCATGTCCTTGAAATTCTCTAACTACTGAAAATCCTTGTGAATGAACATACTCTCCTATTGCGTGACAAATGTCTCCTATTCTATTTCCTGGTTTTGCATATTTTATTCCTTCGAAAAATGCTTGTTTTGTAACATCTACTAATCTTTTATTTTCTTTTGATGTTTCCCCTACTATAAATGTTCTTGCTGCATCTCCATTAAATCCATTTTTTAGAGCTACTGTATCAACACTTACAATGTCTCCTTCTTTTATAACTCTATTTCTTGATGGTATACCATGTATTACTTCATCATTTACTGAAACACAAGTTGCAGCTGGAAACTTAGGTACTCCTCTTATTCCTGGGTCATATCCTATTTGAGCTGGTGTTGCCCCTAAGCTTCTCATTGTTTTTTCAGCTAATTTGTCTAATTCATATGTTGTCATTCCTGGTTTTATATTTTTTTCTAATTCTTCATAAGTCAATGCAACTACTTTGCAGACTTGTCTCATTAATTCAATTTCTCTTTTTGATTTAATTGTTACCACTTTAGGTCTACTCCTTTTTATATATTACAATTTTTTATTTTAATTGTTCTACTATATCATTTGCTACATCTTCACCTAATCTGTTTATTGATTTGCTTACTACTTCTGTAACCAAATTACCTTTATTTTCGTAGTACTCTACTAATGGTGCTGTTTGTTCAAAATAATTTTTTAGTCTTGCTCTTACTGTTTCTTCATTATCATCTTTTCTTGTTACTAATTCTGAACCACATTTATCACATTTTCCTTCAACTTTTGGTGGATTTAATACTATGTTGTATATTGCTTTACATTCTTGATTTGAGCAAACTCTTCTATTTACTATTCTTTCTATAATTTCTTCTTCTGGTGTTGTTAGATTATATACTTTATCAACTTTTTTACCTTTTGAAGCTAATATTTTATCTAATTCTTCTGCTTGTTTTACTGTTCTTGGAAATCCATCTAAGATTATTCCATTTTCTACATCTGGTTCATTTAATCTATCTTCTATTATTTTTATTGTTACATCATCTGGTACTAAATTTCCTTTTGAAATATAGCTATCCGCTAATTTCCCTAGTTCAGTTCCTTCTTTTATATTTTTTCTAAATATGTCTCCTGTTGATACTTGTGTAAATCCTAATTTGTCTTGTAACTTTCCAGCTACTGTTCCTTTTCCTGTTCCAGGCGCACCTAACATTATAATAATCATTTTTCATCTCTCCTTTTTATAAGATTATTTTGTTAATAATCTTTATAATAATTATCACTTTTGATAATCATTATAAAAACTATTTTTATAAACCATTATAGGGTGATATAATTAAATTATCTCTATAATTATATCTCCCCATAATTTTATTTATTATTCCAAAAATCCTTTATAATGTCTCATTACTAATTGTGACTCTAATTGTTGTATTGTTTCTAATGCGACACCTACAACGATTAATATAGATGTACCACCAAAAGCAATATTTAAACTTGTAAATCTTAATAACATTGGTAGTATAGCAATAATTGCTAAGAAAAATCCACCGAACCATGTTAATTTAGATATTATTGATGATAAATATTCTGTTGTTGGTTTTCCAGCTCTAATTCCTGGAATGAATCCACCATTTTGTTTTATGTTATTTGAAACTTCTGCTGGATTAAATGTAGCATATGTATAGAAGAATGTAAATGCCATTATTAATACTAAGTATACTAATGCATTTGCAATTGAATACCCAATTCCTACACTTGAAGATGATGTAGCTATTGAGAATTTATATAATCCTGCTAAAAATCCAGTTTTGCTTCCAATATCACTTACAAATATTTGTATAATCATTGCTGGGAATGTTAAGAATGATGATGCAAATATTATAGGCATAACTCCAGCCATTGCTAATTTTAATGGAATGTGTGTATTTTGTGCTCCAACCATTTTTCTTCCTACAACTTTTTTAGAGTATTGCACTGGAACTCTTCTTTCTGCTTGTTGTACAAATACAACTCCAGCTACTAATATAATAGCTCCTATTAATATTCCTATTGCCATTAGTAATCCTGTTGTGCTAAATCCTGCATCTGTCATTATTAAATTCCATAATGTTGTTACAAAACTTGGTAAACCTGATATGATACCAACAAATATAATCATTGAAATTCCATTTCCAATTCCTTTACTGGTTATTTCATCACCAAGCCACATTAATATTGATGTTCCTGCAACTAAGGCAATTACAACCATTGCTCCTGTTGCAAAGTTTGTATTTACGAAGATTCCAGAAGATTTATAAGATACAAATACTCCTATAGCTTCAACTAATGCTAAAACTAATGTTAATATTTTTGTGTATCTGTTTATCTTCTTTCTTCCTTCTTCTCCACCTTCTTTAGTTAATCTTTCTAAAGATGGTATAATCATAGCTAATAATTGTATAACTATTGATGCTGTGATATAAGGGCTAATTGACATTGCAAAAACAGAAAATCTAGAAAATGCCCCTCCTGAAATAATATCTATTAATCCTGCAATTCCATTATTTGAGTTCATTGCTTCATTTAATGTTATACTGTTTACTCCTGGAACTGTTATATAACATCCTAATCTAAAAATTACGATTAATAATAATGTATATAATATTCTTTTTCTTACATCAGGTGTTTTTAATGCATTTTTGATTGTTTTAAACAACTAAATCACCTCAGCCTTTCCGCCTAAAGCTTCAATTTCTTCTTTTGCTTTTGCAGTAAATCTTGTAGCTTTTACGTTTAATTTTTTATCTAGTTTTCCTGTTGCTAATATTACTATTCCGTCATTTACTTTTCCTATAATTCCGTCTGCTAATAAAGTTTCTGCTGTAACGTCTGTTACTGTTGATTTATTTAACATTGTTAAAGTTACTTCTGTGTAATCTTTTGCATTTATGTTATTAAATCCTCTTTTTGGTAATCTTCTATATAATGGTGTTTGACCACCTTCGAATCCTCTTCTTACTCCACCGCCAGATCTAGCTTTTTGTCCTTTATGTCCTCTTCCTGATGTTTTTCCTAGTCCTGAACCGATTCCACGTCCAACTCTTCTTCTTGAAACTCTATCTTCTGCTGGTTTTAATTCTCCTAGTTTCATTTTATGCTTGCACCTCCTTAATCTTTTATAACATCTTTATTTTATTATAATATTTCTTCTACTTTTTTACCTCTTTTTTTAGCTACTTGCTCAGCTGTTTGCATTGCTTTTAATCCTTCAATAGTAGCATAAACAACGTTTCTTGGATTGTTTGTTCCAATAACTTTTGTTCTTATGTTTCTGTATCCTGCAAGCTCTAATACTGGTCTAACGCTACCTCCAGCTATAAGTCCAGTACCAACAGCAGCTGGTTTTAATAAAACTTTTGCACTACCAAATTTTCCAACAAATTCGTGTGGTACTGTTGTATCAACGATTGGTACTTCTACTAAGTTCTTTTTAGCTTCTTGAATAGCTTTTTTGATAGCATCTGGAACTTCAGCAGCTTTACCATTTCCAACACCAATATGTCCATTTTCGTCACCAACTACAACTACAGCACTAAATCTAAAAGTTCTACCACCTTTAACAACTTTAGCAACTCTATTTATAGCAACAACTTTTTCTTTTAATTCGTTTTTTTCTTCCATCGGTTTTTATTTTCTCCTTTCCTAGAACTCTAATCCGCCTTCTCTTGCAGATTCTGCTAATGCTTTTACTACACCATGATATATGTATCCACCACGGTCAAAAACTACAGTTTTGATATTTTTTTCTATTGCTTTTTTAGCTATCATTGTTCCAACTTCTTTAGCAGCTTCGATATTAGCGTGTTTTTCTTTAATATCTTTGTCTAATGTTGAACAACTTACTAATGTTTTTCCAGCAACGTCATCTATAATTTGTACATATAAGTTTGTGTTACTTCTATATACACATAATCTTGGTCTTTCAGCTGTACCAGATATTTTTGTTCTTACTCTTAAATGTCTTCTTGTTCTTTCCATTTTTCTATCTGTTTTCTTAACCATTTTTATTCTCCTTTCACTCACTTTGTTCGTTCATCATAAATTTAAAATTTCTCCGAAATTATAAATTTACGAATCATTCGCTTCGCTCATTCATCGTCATCTAAAATTTTTTCAAAATTTTATCTGCCAAATCACATTGTTCAGCTTAATTTCTATTTACCTGTTTTTCCTTCTTTACGTCTAATAACTTCATCAGCATATTTAATACCTTTACCTCTATATACTTCTGGTGGTCTTTTTGATCTAACAACTGCTGCTGTTTGACCAACTAATTCTTTATCAATTCCTCTTACTATTATTGTATTTGGATTTGGTACATCAAAAGTAATTCCTTCTGGTGCTTCAAATATTACTGGGTGTGAATATCCTAAAGTTAGGTTTAATCCTGTTCCTTGTTTTGCAACTCTGTAACCAACTCCGTTGATTTGTAATTCTTTAGTATATTCGTGTGTTACACCTATTATCATGTTATTAATTAATGTTCTTGTTAAACCATGTAAACTTCTATTAGCAGCTTCATCGTTAATTCTAGAAACTTTAATTGTGTTTTCATTCATTTCTAAAGAAATGTTTTCATGAATTTCTCTTTCTAATGTTCCTTTTGGTCCTGTTACAGTGATTTTGTGTCCATCTATTGTAACTTTTACTTCTGCAGGAACTGTTATAGGTTTATTTCCTATTCTTGACATTATCTTTTCCTCCTTCTTTTTTGAATATGTCATATAGCTTTCGCCTTTTTATTTCATGGATTATATTACCAAACGTATGCTAATACTTCTCCACCTACTCCTAATTCTCTTGCTTCTTTATCTGTTTTTAATCCTTTTGAAGTTGAGATTATAGCTATTCCTAAACCATTTAAAACTTTTGGTAATTCTTCTTTTGAAGCATATACTCTTAGTCCTGGTTTACTAATTCTTTTTAATCCGTCGATTACTCTATTTCCTTTTTCGTCATATTTTAAAGTAACTCTTATTATTCCTTGATTGTCATCTTTTATTTCTTCGAAAGATTTGATATATCCTTCTTTGAATAATATTTCAGCAATTCCTAATTTCATATTTGATGCAGGTATATCTACTGTTTTGTGTTTAGAAGTGTTTGCATTTCTAATTCTTGTTAACATATCTGCGATTGGATCTGTTGTATTCATTTTTTTCCTCCTTTTCTTTTATTTCATCAAGATTTTACCAGCTTGCTTTTTTAACACCTGGTATTTCTCCTTTATGTGCTAATTCTCTAAAACATACACGGCAAATACCATATTTTCTGATATAAGCATGTGGTCTTCCACATATTTTACATCTGTTATATTCTCTTGTTGTGTATTTTTGTGGTCTAGCTTGTTTTACTTTCATTGATTTTTTAGCCATAGTTTTGATTTTCCTCCTTAACTTTAATAATTAGTTTTTGAAAGGCATTCCCATAAGTTTTAATAATTCTTTTGCTTCTTCATCTGAATTAGCTGTTGTTACAAATATGATATCCATTCCTCTTAATTTATCAACTTTATCATATTCGATTTCTGGGAATATTAATTGTTCTTTTATACCCATAGAGTAATTTCCTCTACCGTCGAAAGAATTTCCTGAAACTCCTCTAAAATCTCTAACTCTTGGAAGTGCTACGTTGAATAATTTGTAAGCAAAGTCATACATTTTATCTGCTCTTAATGTTACTTTACAACCTACATTTACACCTTCTCTTAATTTAAATGCAGCGATTGATTTTCTAGCTTTAGTTACTACTGGTCTTTGACCTGTAATTTGCATTAAATCATTCATTGCGTTTTCTAATGATTTAGGATTTTCTTTTATATCTCCTAATCCTATATTGATTACTATTTTGTCAAGTTTTGGAACTTGCATAATTGATTTATAATTAAATTTTTTCATTAATGCTGGGACTACTTCTTTTTCATATTGTTCTCTTAATTTTTCCATTATGTATTAATCCTCCTTTCTTTTTCCTATTTTAATTTTGCACCGCATTTTTTACAAACACGAATTTTTTCACCTTTTTCTTCACTATATCCTACTTTTGTAGTTTTTCCACATTTTGGGCATACTACGTTTACTTTTGCAGCTGGTATAGCGCATTCAACTGATATAATTCCGCCTTCTTCTCCTTGTTTTCTTGGTTTAACATGTTTTTTTCTAATGTTAACTTCTTTAACAACGATTTTGTCAGCTTTTGGTAATACTTCTAAAACTTCTCCTGTTTTACCTTTATCATTTCCTGATAAAACTTGAACATTGTCTCCTTTTTTTATTCTCATTAGAGATTGCCTCCCTTCTTATTTTTTATAATACTTCTGGAGCTAGAGATAATATTTTCATATAATCTTTTTCTCTTAACTCTCTTGCAACTGGTCCAAAGATACGTGTTCCTTTTGGTGTTCCATCTTCTTTTATTATTACAGCTGCGTTTTCATCAAATTTTATATATGAACCATCTGGTCTTCTTAATCCTTTTTTAGATCTTACTATAACAGCTTTTACAACATCACCTTTTTTAACAACGCCACCTGGTGTTGCTGATTTAACTGAAGCAACTATTACATCACCTATGTTAGATGTTTTTCTGTATGATCCACCTAAACATCTAATACACATAATTTCTTTTGCACCTGTGTTGTCTGCTACTTTTAATATTGTTTGTTGTTGTATCATTACCTGTGTTCCTCCTTTATTTATTTTATAATTGCTTTTTCAACAATTTCAACTACTCTCCATCTTTTATCTTTAGAAAGTGGTCTTGTTTCCATGACTTTAACTTTGTCACCAATTTGGCAAGCATTTTCTTCGTCATGTGCTTTTAATTTATATGTTCTTTTTACTGTTTTTCCATATACGTCATGTCTTACACTTGTTTCAACTGCTACTACAACTGTTTTGTCCATTTTATTAGATTTTACAGTTCCTATCATAGTTTTACGAAGATTTCTTTCTTCCATTTATGAATCCTCCCTCTTCTTTGTTATTTAACATTATGCTTTAGCTTCTGCTATTTTTCTTTCTGTTAATACAGTATTTATTTTAGCTATATCTTTTTTTACTTCTTTTATTTTCATTGGATTGTCTAATCCGTTTGTAGCTAAACTAAATTTTAATTTGAATAATTCTGTTTTTAGTTCACCTAATTCTTTTTCTAAATCTGGTGAAGACATTTCTCTTATTTTACTAATCTTCATCATTTCCACCTACCTTTTCAGTTTCTCTGGCAACGAATTTTGTTTTATTAGGTAGTTTATTCATTGCAAGTCTTAAGGCTTCTCTAGCTGTTTCTTCTGGTACACCAGCGATTTCAAACATTACTCTTCCTGGTTTAACTACAGCTACCCAATATTCTGGAGCACCTTTACCTTTACCCATACGAGTACCGATTGGTTTAGAAGTTATTGGTTTGTCTGGGAATATTTTAATCCAAACTTTTCCACCTCTTTTAATATAACGAGTCATAGCAATTCTGGCTGCTTCTATTTGGTTACTTGTAACTAAAGCAGCTGTTACAGCTTGTATTCCGTATTCTCCATCTGTAACTCTATTTCCTCTTGTTGCTTTTCCTCTCATTCTACCTTTTTGCATTTTTCTATGTTTTGTTCTTTTTGGCATTAATGGCATTATTGGTCTCCTCCTTCCATTTTTTTAGTTGGAAGAACTTCACCTTTATAAATCCAAACTTTTACACCGATTTTTCCGTATGTTGTATCTGCTTCTGCGAATCCATAATCTATATCAGCTCTTAAAGTTTGTAATGGAATATTTCCTTCTTTGTAGAATTCAGTTCTAGCCATGTCTGCTCCACCTAATCTTCCTGATACTGAAGTTTTTATTCCTAAAGCACCAGCTTTAAGTGATTTTTGCATACATTGTTTCATAGCTCTTCTGAATGAAATTCTTCTTTCTAGTTGTCCTGCAATATTTTCTGCTACTAATTGTGCATCTGTATCGATGTTTTTAACTTCTACGATATTTAAGTTAACATCTTTTCCTATTAATTTAGCTAATTCAGCTCTAACGCTTTCTGCTCCAGCTCCACCTTTACCGATAACTATACCAGGTTTTGCTGTACATAAATTAACTTTTACCATTTTAGCTGTTCTTTCGATTTCTATTTTAGAAATTCCAGCAGCATATAGTTTTTTCTTTAAAAATTTACGAATTTTTTGGTCTTCTATTAAGTAATCTGCAAAGTTTCTTGAATCTGCATACCATTTAGAATTCCAATCTTTGATAATTCCAACTCTTGCCCCTGTTGGATGTACTTTTTGACCCATGGTTAAATTAAGCCTCCTTTTCTTTTAATACTATTGTTATATGACTTGTTCTTTTTCTAATTCTTACTGCTGAACCTTTTGCAGCTGGTCTAATTCTTTTTAATGTTGGACCTTGGTTTGCATAGATTTCAGCAACATATAAGTTTTCATGTTTCATTTCATGATTGTTTTCAGCATTTGCAATTGCTGATTTTAATAATTTTTCTATTATTTCAGATGATGCTTTAGGTGTAAATTTTACTATAGCTAATGCTTCATCTACATTTTTTCCTCTAATTAAATCTGCTACTATTTTAACTTTTCTAGATGAAATTCTTGCAAATTTAAGAGTTGCTTTTGCTTCTTTTACTAAAGTTTCTTGCTCTTGCACTTCACTTTACCTCCTTTTTATTTCTTAACTGTTGACTTTTTGTCTCCAGCATGACCTTTAAATGTTCTTGTTGGAGCAAATTCACCTAATTTGTGACCAATCATTTCTTCTGCTATATATACTGGAACGTGTTTTCTTCCATCATGTACAGCTATTGTATGACCAACCATTTGTGGATATATTGTTGAAGCTCTTGACCATGTTTTTAGAACTTCTTTTTCACCTGTTTCGTTCATTTTTTCTATTCTTTTTAATAGTTTTTCTTGTACGAATGGTTTTTTCTTGCTTGATCTAGACATATTTTAATGTCCTCCTTTCATTTCGCTTCGCTTTATTCTTCATAAATTAAAAACCATTTCAAAGTTTTTAATTTATGAATCAAAAGACTTTTGTTTTTATACTGTAACTGTTATACTTTGGAAGTGTATTAAAACACTTCTCAAGTAATAACTATTTTCTTCTCTTAACAATAAATTTATTAGTTGCTTTCTTTTTATTTCTTGTTTTGTATCCAAGAGCTGGTTTACCCCAAGGTGTCATTGGTCCAGCGTGTCCTACTGGAGCTTTACCTTCACCACCACCATGTGGGTGATCTACTGGGTTCATTACAGAACCTCTAACTTCTGGTCTCCATCCCATGTGACGTTTTCTTCCGGCTTTACCGATTTTAACGTTTTCATGATCTGAATTTCCTATAACTCCAACTGTTGCCCTACATTTTGCTAATACTTTTCTCATTTCTCCTGAAGGTAATCTTAATGTTGCATATTTTCCTTCTTTAGCCATAAGTTGAGCACTTTGTCCAGCTGTTCTAACTAATTTTCCGCCTTGTCCTGGATTTAATTCTATGTTGTGGATTAATGTACCTACTGGTATACTGTCGATTGGCATACAGTTTCCTGCTTTGATATCTGCAGTTTCTCCAGATATTACTTTATCTCCATCTGTTAATCCTTGTGGTGCTAATATATAAGCTTTTTCTCCATCTTCATATTGGATTAATGCTATATTTGCACTTCTGTTTGGATCATATTCTATACCGATAACTGTTGCTTCCATGTTATCTTTTCTTCTTTTAAAATCTATAATTCTATATTTTTGTCTATTTCCTCCACCTTGATGTCTTACTGTTATTCTACCATAACTGTTTCTTCCTGCTTTTTCTTTCTTTTTAGCAAGTAATGATTTTTCAGGTGTTTTCTTTGTTATTTCTGAAAAGTCTGAAACTGTCATGTTTCTTCTTGATGGTGTATATGGATTAAAATGTTTCATTCCCATTTTTCTTTACTCTCCTTTAATATAATTTATTTTCCTGGTTGATTCCAGATATTCTTTATTATCCGGGTTCTTTCCCGATATTTTTCTTATACTTAAGCTCCCATAAATTCATCAATTGAATCTTTGAATTTTTTTGTAGCTTTAGTTGCTTTTCCACCTTTTGCTAAGTATGTAACTTCTCCTGGGTTTGTATCTATTGTAACAATAGCTTTTTTCCAATCTGAAGTTTTACCTGTGTGGTAACCAACTCTTTTTGTTTTTCCTTGTACTGTCATTGTGTTTACTTTTAATACTTTAACTTCAAAAAGTTTTTCAATAGCTTTAGCTATTTCAACTTTTGTAGCTTTTTTGTTTACTTTGAAAGTGTATTTTCCTTGTTGTAATTCGTCATTACTTTTTTCAGTAACAACTGGTGCTATTATAATTTCTTCTGGTAACATTATGCATACACCTCCTCTAATTTTTTAACAGTTTCTAGTGGTAAAACTAAATTGTTGTATTTTAATAAATCAAATACATTGATGTTATTTAATACTATTGTTTTAACACCTTCGATGTTTCTTGCTGACATTAATACGTTTTTGTTGTTTTCTGGAAGAACTATTAGTGTTTTTCCTTCAACTTTTAAGTCAGCTAATGCTTTTACCATTGTTTTTGTTTTGATTTCTGATAATTCTAATTTATCTACTACTGTTAATTCATTTTCTAATACTTTAGAACTTAATAAAGATTTTATTGCTAATCTTCTTTCTTTTTTATTAACAGTATATCTGTATGAACGAGGTTTTGGACCTAAAGCTATACCACCTTTAATCCATTGTGGAGCTCTTATACTTCCTTGTCTTGCTCTACCTGTTCCTTTTTGTCTCCATGGTTTTCTACCACCACCACGAACTTCTGCTCTTGTTTTTGTACTTTGTGTACCTTGTCTTTGATTAGCTAAATAATTTACTAATACGCTATGTACTATGGCTTCGTTTGGTTCGATACCAAATACGCTTTCAGCTAATTCTACATCACTTACTTTTTTACCTTTTATATCGTATACATCTATTTTTGGCATTTCGTATTCCTCCTTCCTTTCTATTTACTAGCCTTTACAGCTGATTTTATTTTTAAGATAGCTCCTTTAGGTCCTGGAACACTACCTTTTATTAATAATACGTTTTTATCCATGTCAACTCTTACAACATCTAAGTTTTGTATTGTAACTGTAACTCTTCCCATATGTCCTGGTAATTTTTTACCTTTAAATACTCTACCTGGTGTTGATGTTGGTCCCATTGAACCTGGTCTTCTGTGATACATTGAACCATGTCCCATAGGTCCTCTGTGTTGTCCATGTCTTTTGATAACACCTTGGAATCCTTTTCCTTTTGATGTTCCTTGTACATCGATTTTTTCTCCAGCTTCGAATACATCTGCATTAACTGTGTCTCCAACTTTTACACCTTCAACTGAATCTAATCTAAATTCTCTTAAGTGTTTTTTTGCTTCAAGACCAGCTTTTGCAAAATGTCCTTTTTCTGGTTTGTTAATATGTTTATCTTTTACTTCACCAAATCCTAATTGTACAGCATCGTATCCATCAGTTTCTACTGTTTTAACTTGTGCTACTACACATGGACCAGCTTCTATAACTGTTACTGGAATTACATTTCCTTTTTCATCAAAGATTTGTGTCATTCCAACTTTTCTTCCGATTATTCCTTTTTTCATTTTAAATTTCCTCCTAACTATTGGCTGATTTTTGTATTGGCATTACTTTATGCTAAATCAGCTTGGTTTGATGTTTGCGTTTTTCGCTAACTAATTTTCTGATTATAATTTGATTTCGATATCAACACCTGCTGGTAATTCTAATTTCATTAGACTATCAACTGTTTTTTGTGTTGGGTAAAGAATGTCTATAACTCTTTTATGTGTTCTCATTTCAAATTGTTCTCTTGAATCTTTGTATTTATGAGGACAACGTAAGATTGTTACAACTTCTTTTTGTGTTGGTAATGGAATAGGACCTGAAACTTTTGCTCCTGTTTTTTTAGCTGTTTCTACTATTTTTTCAGCAGACTGATCTAAAACTACATGGTCATAAGCTTTTAATCTTATTCTTATTTTTTCGCTTGTTACTACTGTTGAGTTTGCCATTGTAATTTTCCCTCCTTATATAAATTTTATTTTTTGGGTTTTCCCCACGATAGCTGCATTTGCTATCTAAATTACCGTGGCAAGTTAAAACGTGCTCTGGTGTTTTGAAATCACCCTATTTTAAAACCCAAAACATGCATGATAATTCTGGGATAAGCACTATTTTAATAATTTAACTTACCGCCTGGTCTACGCCATGACATACTCCACTGAAGTTCCCTCCATTCTCACTTTCCGTAAGTATGTAGCCACATTCAGCTTCATCGCTTAATTCATGCTTTTATATTATACAATGCTTTTGTCCGTATGTCAACAGGTTTTTGGAAATATTTTGGAAATATTCAATAATATGTAAAAAAAGAAACAATTTGTAAAAAGATTAAAACAAATTGTTTCTTTTTTATTAATTATCTAATATTAATGCTAATTTATAATTATTACTTAAATATGTTATTGATGCATATCCATCAATATTATTATTTTTTTGTTCATTTCCATTTAGAAATTTTATATTTTGAAATTCTTTTTTTGAATAGTGAATTTTTTGTCCAGAGTGTATTATATTATTTTCTGTTGTTTCTTCAAAAATTGCATTACATCCATCATACCCAGACACAAATGATGAACCTCCTGCTCCTGCTTCACATTCATCTGCATAGTCACTTGTCGTTCCTCCATAGTAGCCACCTCCTGAACCCGCTACGCCATCGCTCGAACCAACTCCGTATCCATCTTGTCCTATTCCAAATTTATATCCTGAGGTTTGTGTTCCTGGTTTTGAACGCTCTCTATTTGTTAATCCATTTAAGCCTCCTCCAGCTCCTCCATTTGTTTTCCAAGACGCTCCACCGTCCACCACCAGCTACCATTATTCTTGATTTTAAGCTTTCAAAATCATTCCATTCTCCTGATACAAGTCTAATATCTGTTGCTCCTCCTCCGAGCTCCTGCTGATTCATCATCTGAATGATCCCAGGTTCCTAATCCTCCTCCATTGTAGCCTCCTAGTGAATCTTTTCCAACTACTGCATCAGCTCCGTGTCCACCAACATATACGTATATTTTTTCTCCTTTTGCCAAATAAATAATTCCAGATGTATATCCTCCATTTCCTCCATCTGCTCCTACATTTCCATTATTTTTGGACTTTCCACCTTTCGCACCAATACACTCAATTTTATAGTATCCTGTTGTTTCTATTTCATACTCTTGATAAGTTCCTGTATAGTTAAATTCTATTTTTTGACCTACTTTAATATCATTTCCTAAGAAATAAATTCTGGCACATCCATTTTTATCTTTTCTTAAATCTCCTGTATATTTATTTCCATCTAAAATTAATGTAGAAATAAATTTTTTATTAGAGTAATGTATATTTTGACTTGTGTGAATTATATTGTTTTCAGTTGACTCATTAGAAATCGCATTACATCCATCATACCCAGACACAAATGATGAACCTCCTGCTCCTGCTTCACATTCATCTGCATAGTCACTTGTCGTTCCTCCATAGTAGCCACCTCCTGAACCCGCTACGCCATCGCTCGAACCAACTCCGTATCCATCTTGTCCTATTCCAAATTTATATCCTGAGGTTTGTGTTCCTGGTTTTGAACGCTCTCTATTTGTTAATCCATTTAAGCCTCCTCCAGCTCCTCCATTTGTTTTCCAAGACGCTCCACCGTCCACCACCAGCTACCATTATTCTTGATTTTAAGCTTTCAAAATCATTCCATTCTCCTGATACAAGTCTAATGTCCGTTGCTCCTCCTCCGAGCTCCTGCTGATTCATCATCCGAATGATCCCAAGTTCCTAATCCTCCGCCATTATAACCTGCTATCGAATCTTTTCCAACTACCGCATCAGCTCCATGTCCTCCAACATATACGTATATTTTTTCTCCTTTTTCCAAATAAATAATTCCAGATGTATATCCTCCATTTCCTCCATCTGTTCCTACTTTTCCGTTTTTTCTAGACGTCCCACCTTTTGCACCAACACACTCAATTTTATAGTATCCATTATCTTTTACTTCATATTCTTGATAATTACCTGCATAATCAAATTCCGTCTTTTCTCCAATTTCTTGTATACTTTCATTTGTTCTATCCACATTTGAAACAAAATATACATTCAAATTTTTATCTATTTCAAATTCGAATTTTTTATATGTTACATATATTTTTTCTGTATTAGACAAATCTGGAATTTTTCCATTTATACTAGAAGTTTGTTCCAATGAAATTGTATATTCATTTTCACTATCTTTATCTAAAGCATCTACAATATCTGTTAAGGTTGCATTTCCTTGTTTTTCTATTTCTACATTAGTAACCAATAATCTCAATTCTTCTAACGCTTGAGATTTTATTGTTTCATCCTTTGCAGTTTCTGTATTTAAAAGTAATCCTCCATTTTTAGCAATCATTCCAATTGAAATTCCAGCTAAAATTATTAATACAATTATTGTAATTACCAATGCAACTAGTGTTATTCCATACTCTTTCTTTTGCTTTCTCATTTTTAACCACTTTCTATTTTTTCTTTATTGTAATCACAAAAGACAGCAATATTAATTTTTACTTGTAAATATATCTAAATTAATATTCCTATCTTTTATTATTTATTTTTTATTATTTGAACTATCCGTATATATACTCTTTCAAGACTTTCAGTGTTTATCATATTTTGTTCTCCTTTTCTTTTGTTTTTTATAAATGTTGTATATTATTTATCATATACTATTTCTAATTATTCATTTATAATTTTATCAATTGAGCATTCTCTCATTTCTTTAATTATTCTACAACTATTATCTAATTTTGCTTGTTCTTCTTCATTTAATTCTAAGTCAACTAATTCCCTAATTCCATTACTATTTATTATTGCAGGAACTCCTATATAGATATCATCTTGTCCATATTGTCCGTCTTTTAAATAAGTAGATACTGTTAGAATTGAGTTTTCATTATCTAAAACTGCTCTTACTAATCTATTTAAAGACATTCCTATTCCGTAGTATGTTGCTTTTTTCTTGTTTATTATTTCATATGCCGCATTAATAACATCTTTGTGTATTTTTTCTAAATCTTTCATTGGATGATTGTTATCTTCCATAACATCTTTTATTTTCTTGCATCCAACATATGCATGTTCCCATGGTACAAATGATGAGTCACCATGTTCTCCCATTATATATGCATGTATGTTTTTGCTAGATACTTTTAAGTAATCAGACATTAAATAACGTAATCTTGCTGTATCTAAAACTGTTCCTGATCCAAATACTTGATTTTTTGGTAATCCTGATACTTTTGAAACAACATATGTCATTAAGTCTACTGGATTGCTTGCTACTATTATAATTCCATTAAATCCACTTGCCATTATACTTTTTGTTATACTTTTCATTATCCTTGTGTTTGTTTCTGCTAATTCTAATCTTGTTTGTCCTGGTTTTTGTGCTATTCCTGCTGTTATAACTACTACTTGTGCATCTTTGCATTCATCATAGTCTCCTGCTTTGATTACCATTTTTTGTGGTGCGAATGGTAGTCCATGTGATAAGTCCATTTCTTCTCCTATTGTTTTGTCCTTATCTATATCTATTAGGACAAGTTCGTTTATTCCTCCTCTGTTTAGCATTGAATATGCCATACTCATTCCTACAAATCCTGTTCCTACTAAAACTACTTTTCCTTTTTTCATAATTTTCCTCCTCTTGTTTGTATTTTTTCCTTTAACAGATATATTATACTACTTTGTTTGTTTTTTTCAAGATAATTTTTATTTTTATTTTTGCCGATTAGAATGTTACTATTTTAAAAATAATGTAATTCTAAAACCACTGCTAGCTCCTTCAAATTCCGCGGTATAGTCACAACGGCTACCAGATGGGCCATTCCAATAATAATCAATTCCACGTAGTACACAAGGCTCAGTTGTACCAGGATTTAATTCTGTAGTGAATTCTGCCACATTTCCTCCCATATCAAATATATTGCATTTTGCTGTTGTTTCTCCAGTTTTTAATCTTTTTGTTTCTGTTTTTGATTTTATTATATTTCCTAATGCGTTTAAAACTATTTTTCCATTCCAATTTTCATTATAGTTTTCTGTACTTGTTGCATAATCGATTGTCTTTGTTCCGTCTGGTCTTAATCCGTTATTTTGTATAAAGTTTATTGCAGTATCCCATGCATAACTAGAACACAAATAGGTTGTAGCTCTTTTTCCTCCACCCATTTCTTTTGACATTTCATAAGCTTGATACCATACTATATTCGTATATGGTTCTTGTTCAGCTTTTATTACTGCTGTATTATTTTCATTTCCAACTTCATATCTTCCAATATAGTAACCGCCATATTTACTAATACTTGCTTTTTCTTTTTTCACTTGTTCTACTATTTGTTCTTTTCTTTCTGTTGTTAATCCATTGGCTATATCATCATCTGAACATGTTGCATTTTCCAAAGTTAACTCGTCTTTTGATGCTTTTGTTCCACCATCTTCTTCTACATCCCATTCTGTTCTTTTATACTGTAATTGTGTCTCGCTCTCCTCTGTTGTACATGGAATCCATACATATTGATTTTCTTTTTCATCTTCAACTACAATCCCTTGTTCAACTGTTTGTGCATTGTTTGTAGTATCATCTGATACTATTTTAAATCCTGCTGGAACTACAATTTTGTTCCCATTTTCATCTAATAACTCTGCATTTCTCTTTTCATTTACAACCTTATTTACATTATCTGCAACTAAATCTCCTATTAATATTTTATTTGTTTCTAGTTCAATTTCATCTCCATGGACAACTTTTATATCATAATAACCTTGTTCTGTAACGTAAAAAGTTAATTCATTTGATGTTTGCCAGAAATCATTTGCAGATAACTTATACTTAACTTGCCAATTGCTTACATAACCATAATATTGAATATTTGATATTTCTACTTTCCATCTATTTTCATCTTTTTGTGTATTAACTTCGAAACTTCCAGTTGTTGAATTTTGGTTGTTATATTCAACATTATATTGACCATTTTCTAATTGTTCAGACATATAATATGTTTTATTTTTGTATTCAAATCCTGTACAACTTATTACATATCTTTTTTCTACATTAATAAGATAATCTCTATTTATGCTATCTAATTCTAAGTTTTGCTTTATCCACTCTTTGCTACAATATCTAAATCCATTTTTTATTTGATTTTTTTCTTTATTTGTCTTATTTTTAAATATTATATTTTTAATATCTTCTACTTCAAATATATTTTTTTGGCTTTCAGTTATTTCTGTTCCAATATCTGTTTTTTTGTTTTGATTCAATTCATTTACTTTTGATTGCATAACTTGTAATTCCGCAGTAAATTCATTAAATTTCGCATATTCAATTGCTTGATTCCATGATGTTACCCCTATTGATGCTAATATTAGTAATATTATTATCATTACTACTAATATAACTAAGGTTACGCCTTTTTCTTGTTTTATTTTTTTCATTTGTTGCCTCCTATACAAAATCATTTTGTAAGTTTATATGTTAAAAATAATTATCGTTCTTATATAAAATATTTGGCTGGGGATATGTGACTCGAACACATGCATACTGGAGTCAGAATCCAGTGCCTTACCAGCTTGGCTAATCCCCATCATTATTTGTATATTATCACAATTTATAATTTTTGTCTATTAAATTTTAAAATTTTAAAACTATACTGTTGTACAAAACCCAAAAATATTATTTTGAGTTTTGCACATTTTTATAGTATAGTTTTTGTTACTTCATATTAAATGTTCCAACATCTTTATTCCATTGATTTATAACATATTGTTTTTCTGTTTTGGGAACTAATGCAATTCTAAAAGCTGACATTGGTGTATTATGATTGTATGTACATTCACTTCCATCTGATGCAGTTTTTACCCATCCTGCGCCATTTACTAATATTTGATATATAATAGAATATTGAGAATAGTCTTTTAATTTCATCGTTATCCCTGATATTCCATATTTATACTTATTAGCTACTTCTCCTGGTATTGGATTTTGAGAGTTTGCATCTGTATTCAAGTAACCATTTATTCCGCTTCCACCAAACTGGAAGTACTTTTTAGAATTAATTGTTATTAAATCATTTGAATTCATAGATTTAAATGCATTTTTTCCTGGATTATAACCATAATTGTATATCAATCCTGAAGTTGTACACTTTCCTTTACTTCCTTCTCCCCAATATGTATAAATATATGTATTTGCCTGTACAAAATCCTTATCAACATTTCCTGATATATTGAATGCTAAAGCTTCTGTTCTATATACTGGATTTACTTTTATTGCATCTTTTCCTGCAATATCATAATTTCCATATCCAAATGACCATCCAATACATGAGTTGTGAGATGCATATACTACATTTATATATGTAGCTTGTGTAATATTAATATCTACATTTGAAGTATTTCCTGCATAGTCAGTTATTGGTAATTGATAAGAAATATTATTCGTAAATTCTTTTGTTGTTTTTAAATTATTTTCTTTAAAACTCCATCCATCAATTTTCCTTATATTTTCATTTAAAGTTATTTCTCCATTTACCTTTCCATCTTGAATTTTAGTTTCTTTAAATTTTCCTACCGGTGCTATATTATCAATTGTAATTCCAGTGTCTATATTTTGACTTTCACTTTTTAATCCACCTTTATCAATGATTGCACCTTCTTTTATTTGCATACTTAATTTTCCGTTTCCACTAATTCCTTTAATGTCAATTTTGTATATTTTCCCCTCGTTTGTGCTTTCTATTTCTTTTATAGAAAGATTACCATTAACTATATCTATATTTTTCCCATCTAATTTAAATCCAAAAAAATCCTTAACAATATTATTTTGTCCTATGTTTTTTTCTGTTATCTTTATCTTAAAACTAATTGTATGAGTTTTATTAGCATATTTAGGGTAATTAGTGTTTGTATTTTGTATTTCTATAAGTTCTATTTTTGGTTTTGTTCTATCGATGTTCATTTTAGCAACATCTATTGTATTTTCCATTATATATTTAGCACTTGAAATTGTATTTATAGAAATTAGAATTAGAATTCCTATAAAAAAATATAATATTCTTTTTATATTACCACCTCCTATCTTGTTTCTTCTCCTTCAACATGTATTTCAAATTCATATTTTTCTATTTTACTGTCTTTGGTATCTTGTTGCCCTTGGCTTTCATATTCCCAATGCCAATTTATCTTAATTACTTTAAGTTCATTTTTTTGTATTGTTCCTGCTAAATTGTTAGATAATTCTTCTAAGGAATTTGCTTTGCAAATTGAATTATCATTTTCTAATGCTTCAAATTTTAAATTAGTTGGTTTGTTATTTTTACTAATAAAATATATTCTGTATTGTGATTTTTTATTTGTTTTTAGTCCTACATAAAACTCTCCTTTTGTTCCCGGAGCTATCTTTTCTTTTATTAGATTATCTGTTGTAGAATATAAATCAACTAATTGTATTTTTTCCGTTTTACTATCTACATTAAATTCATAATAATCATTTATTACATTTTGTTTTGAATTATCTACGGATTTTTCTTGCGAACTTTGAAATAATTTTATGAATAAAGTATCATCAAAAGATATTTTAGATTTTGATTTTAAAATAAAAATTAAAACTATTATTAATATTAGACTTATTATGATTATCTTTAAAAATTTTTTTATCATATTTTAAGCCTTTTCTTGTTCTGTATGAACTTTTACTTGAATTTGTTGTATAATATCGTTTACTGAAACTGATTTGTCTTTATTGTAAGTTATTTCTAATTTATATTCGTTTTCTTTTTTGCTATCTTTTGAAATTTTTATATAATCAGTTTTGTTATTTTCAAATTTAATTTGTTTTCCATTTTCATATAATTTTAATTCAATTGATTTGTCTAAGTTTGATATTACCTGAATATAATATTTTAAATCTATTTCAGTTTGTTTTTGATTATTATAATTTTTCACTTTAAATATATAAGTTCCAGTGTTTTGGCTTGCTGTTATATCTACTTGTGGATTATTCTCTATTACCAATATTGGTTCTGCAATTGTAGCATTAGCATTAATTGTTGTTGCTTCTATTGATTTTGCAAATGTATAACCACTTAAAAGTAATAATATAACAAAAAATATTAATAATAAAATCGTTATTGTTTTTATTTTTTTATCTTTTTTCTCTTTACTATCTTTTGCTTTTGTAATTTGGATTGTACCCATTTCTTGTCCTCCTATTTTCATCATTTTCATATTTTATTTTTATTTAGTTTTGATTTGGATTTACTTGTGTTCCTGTTACTACAATGTTGAATGTATAATTTCTAATAGATTTTGCATTTTGTGTATCTATTTTATCATTTGCTAAAATCTGTTCTGCTGTAGTTCCAGTTTCATAAGGCCATACCCAATCAATTGTAATTATTTTTGTTTTTTCAGCATCATTTGCATTTATTGTTCCAGTTAGATCATTTTGTAATTCAGTAAGAGATTTATATTCTTTATTTTCATATTTAAATTTTAAATTTGTTGGCTTGTTGCTTTCGTTTTCAAATCTAACAATATAGTCTATTCCAACCTCTGCACCTGTTGCATCTAGTTTTATTTGAAAACTTCCCTGCGTTCCAGGTGCTATTTTATTATTTGATACTGTTTTGTTATTTATTGTTGAATTTAAAGATATTGCTTGTAATTGTTCTTCTTTTTCATTTACTTTAAAATTCCAATTCGCCACCTCAGCTGTTCCATGTCCTTCTACTTTTGACATGTATTTTGCATATACTTGTCCTCCTACAAAGGACATTAATATTATTGCTAATGCAATAACTGCTAAAATTATTTTTCTACTTTTTTTCAATAGCACTCCTCCTTTTTATTTTATTTTTTATTTTTGGGATTTTTTGTTTTGGTTCAGAATGAACCTTTTTGAATAAAATTTTAAAATATGAAAATGTAATCAAATTATAATTCCTAAAAGTAGATTTGTCAACAAAAACATTTCGACATTTTTTGACAATTCATCATTCAAATCATTGATTTTATTGACATTTCTACTTTTAATTTTCCTGTTTATTTTTTGTTTACTCCAATAATTCCACCTAATATACCAAACACTATTCCTATTACTATCATCAAAATAGATTGTATATTCAAGCTAAATTTCCAATTTAATAAACTTGAAACTATATAAAGTAGTAAAATATAAATTCCTCCAATTATTCCTCCGTTCATTAGTCCGTTTTTCTTTATTTTGGTATTACTTAATGAACTTCCAATTAATATACTTAATGCTGTTATTATCATTATAACCGGATTTATTGTGCTTTCACTTATGTTTGTATATGTTAATATAAGTGAAAATATTATTAGCAAAATTACTGTTAATAATAATGATATTCCTACTCCTTTAGCAATATTTTTTGTTGTTTCCATTTTCTTTTCCTCCTTAGGCTAGGGAATTGAGTTTGCCTTTTCCCTATTGCTTTTTATTTATTACATTATATTTATTTTTATTTAAATTATAACTATAAAATGGAGAAAAGCTAGAAGATATAATATACCTTCTAGCTTAAGATTATTTGTAGGAATAATACTGGTTTTCAATTTTAGTGTATACTCTAGACCCTAATGGTCTTTCTGATTGATATACAATATTTTCTGGAATTTTTATACTGCAATTTCCTGATAAAATTTCATTTGCAGCTTTTATCGAATCCTCATTCGGTTCCAAATAAATTCTTGCTTTTTTGCCCTTGTTTGATTTGATACAGGCATATTGTACATTTCCTTTTTTATCTTTTTGGAAGATTACTTCTTCTAGAGTATTAGGATAACTTTTGTCTTTTACTCTATTCATTGCTACAAGCCCACACATAAGCTTGTTATCATAAGAAGCTCCTTCCTCCTCTGCCATAATCAAATGACTAAGCCAGTATAAGTCCTCAGAGTCTCCTAATTTTTCTTTTGAATTTCTGGTTTTGCTTTCATTTTCTTCTTTCACTTCTGTTGTTTTCTCTTCTTCTAATTGTATCTGACTTTCAACTTCAGCTTCAAATTCAAAATTTTTTTCTGTTTCAGCCTCAGTTTTAATCTCCGCTTTTACTTCAATCTCTGTATAATCTGTTTTAGTTATTTCTCTTGAATAAGCCATTACAACATTATTCTTATTTATAAATAAAACATTTATAATGAGTTGACTCATTAAACCAGTTGAAGCTAAAAGCATAACCAAAATTCCAAATGTCTCTAATTTTCTCCGTAGTTTGTTTTTGTGTCTTTTCATGTTGTCTTCTCCTTTTTACTTCTTTTTTTATTTAAAAAAAGAATTTTTATTTTCCCATATTTATATTATATCACTTTTTATGTTAATTTGCAATTTTTTCAAAATATGATATGCTATTGATTTTCAACATGACAATTATTATGGACACGCTGGCATATTTGAATAAAAAAAAGACCTTCATTTTAATGAAAGTCTTGATATTACTGGCTGGACTGGCTAGATTCGAACTAGCGCATGCCAGAGTCAAAGTCTGGTGCCTTACCGCTTGGCTACAGCCCAATATAAACTTAATGGGGTGGAAGATGGGACTCGAACCCACGGTCTCCAGTGCCACAAACTGGCGCGTTAACCAACTACGCTACATCCACCATGGCTTACGTGCTTGTCTTCTTGGCACTTTTATATTTTAACTCATTTAATATATATTGTCAACCCTATTTTGAAAAAATTGTAAACTTTATTTGTATTTTTAAAATATAATTTTTAAATATCTCTCTTTTTTTCTTTCATTTATAGTAATCTAAAAATAAAATACTAATGCTGATACTGCGTATCATTTTTTCTATATAAAAAGCACCCACATAAAGTAGGTACTTCTATATAACTTCATTTCTTATATTTTCTTTTTTGGCATTTTCCCACTTAGTAATAAGTTTTGTCATTTCATCTTTGGAGTGCTTTACATTTTTTAATATTAATGTTTGACCTTTATCATTTATATATAATTCTCCAAAATTAAAAATATTATCTCTTGCTGTTATATTTACTATTCTATATAGCGGAACTATCTTTTGTTTTTTATTAAATATCCCTGTCTCTACTATTAATTTTTCATCATTATAATAATATTTAGACATTTTCAATATAAGAAACCACCAGGCTGGTACTAACAATGTTAAAAATAAGCCACCAGAACTTGCAAGAGTTAATATTACACTTATAACAATCCAAAATACAAACCAAAATTTACTTATTTCAATATTATAATAATTCATCTTTACTCCTTTTATTTTAATCCAAATTGTGCTTTTGCTGTTACTTTACCATTTTGGAAAGTAATATTGGCATTTGCTCCTATACTTCCTTCTCCATTCCAAGAATATATTATAGTTTTAATATTAGCAATCTCTGATTCTGATAGTACTGTTCCTTCTTCTCCTATTATATCTACTACTTGTTGATATGTCATTCCTGTTTCTATTTTATTAAATTTTTCAAGATTTAATTTTTCTTGTTTTTGCTCAACAGTTGTACTTGTTTGAGTTGAGTTTGTACTTTTGTTTCCATTTCCACTTGCTCCTGCTATTGCTCCTATAACTACTAATATCAATATAAAAGTAATAACTTTATGCTTTACAAAAAAGTTTCTTTGATCTTTACCACATTTAGGGCAAACTCCTTTTGAACTTACTTCTGCTCCACATTCTTTACAAATTTTTAATGCCATAATGCATTCCTCCTTTTATTTTTCAGTATGCCAACTTTTATTGTTTTATCAACAAATTTCGCCATCATTTTTATTTTTACTACTTTATAATATATTAAAATACATTTTTTGTATGTGATACAAATGCAATTCAAATGTATTACATACGTATTTTACCAAAATGTTTATAATTATATTAGGAGGTCATTATGAATAGTTTTAAAATTCCTATAATACCATCAACAACTCAACGTTCTATTAGATTTCCAAATGATTTAATTGATGATGTAGAAAATGCAATACGAGGAAAAGAAACAACCTTTACGGCTTTTATAGTTGCTGCAACTAGACACGCACTAGATGAATTAAATAGCAATAATAATTAAAATACTGCTATTATCAAAATTTATCCTTATACAAGTACAATACATAAAAAAACATTTCACTAGTTTAATGTTTTTTTATGTATCTAATTTTATTCTTACAAATTCTACTAATTATCTATAACTTCTAACATCAATATAAGCCACCCTACCAGTAACATTAACTCTAACCCTATCAACATAAGAATTCACATGTTGCAATATAGTAACAGTAGTATTAGCTTTATACTGATATCTTACACCACTCAAATTCGAATTAGAATATAACACACAACTTTTAGTTTTTCTGACACTTCCTACATTATTTCTGTTATCATTAGAATTACCAGTCTTATAATTTGCCTTATCTATATAAGCAACTCTACCAGTTGCATTAACCCTTATTTTGTCAACATTTCTAGACACATTTTCTAATATCGTTACCGTAGTATTTGCTCTGTATTGATACCTAACACCAGTTAAATTACTATTACTATATAAATTACAATCTCTTGACAGTTTTACAGAATTTCCAACAGTATTTGATATATTATTTCCAGCAATATCTTTACTGGTATATGTTAAATAAATCCAACCTCTATTTGTTCTTCCCCATCCATTTTTTTCTTCTAAAATTGTAACTATTTCGTTTTGATTATAACCACCTATTCTATTACTTGATGTACTAGCTCCTGTTCTAATATTTAAACCTCCATTTGCAGTTATTTTAACTTGATAATTAGCACTATTTCCATCGTTACTTGTATTATTAGAATTTCCTGAATTATCTGTATTATTAGTTACTCTATCATTTTTGAAGCAGAAAAATTTTTGATAATTAGCATACTCTCTAAAATTTTCTATTGATACATAAACTGTGTTCCCACTTACTTTGGCTTTTCCAATACGGCTGCTTGTTGAAAATTTTCCTTCATATAAGTATGGGTCAAAAATTTTTATATAATCTCCATCTATTCCTATCAAAACAACAAAATGTCCACCATATGTAAATAAACCTTGATTGCAACTTGCTATTACATAATTATTATCTTTTATTTTTGCAATTGCATCATCTAATTTATAACATTCACTATAGCCTATATTAAATACATCAGCTGTCCATTTGAAGGCTGACCAATATGTTCCTTGGTTTGCACTTCTATAACCGTATTTTACGTACAAATCAGCCATTTCTTTTGGATTTATACTTCCTTTTATACTAGATACAATCATTGCTCCAGCTGTTGGTCCACATCCACTTCTGCCTATTGTTTGTGTTTGATTTCCTACAGATGTATATAAATAATTTTTCCATCTATTGTCAATTTGAGAATAATATGTAAGACCTGTATATTTCCCAAGTTCTACATTAGGAGTTTTTTCAGAACCTTCGTATGCAATTAAACCTTGTTCTTCAAAACCTTCATTTTCAATATTTGTCTCTTGATTTTCTAATTCATGTTCATCTTTTTCAGTTATCTCTTGTACTTCAGTAATAATTTCATTTTGAGTATTTTGCATTTCATTTTTTTCATTTGCTTTTTTATTTAAAATAAAAATTCCATATATCACTAATAAACAAAGCATTAATTCAAACAAAACAATTTTAGTATTTCTCATGTTCATCCCCCTAAATTTATCAATTTATAAATTATATGTGCTTATTTTGAACTTATACTCATTTTTATTTGACTTCTTCTCTATATCTTTATATAATAAATAAAAAACAAAAGGACTGAGAATATGAATGCAAATTATTTAAATAAATTAGAATATTTTAAAATTTTAGAAACCTTATCTACTTTTGCAACAACATATATTGGAAAAAATATGTGTTTAAATTTATTGCCTTCAAATCAAAAAGATGATGTTAAAAATAGATTATTAGAAACTGATGAGGCTGTTAAAGTTTTATATAGAAGTAGTACACCTCCGCTTTCAGAGATTGCAGATAATACAATTAATTTAAAAACTTTGGAGTCTTTTGGTACTTTATCACTAAAATCACTTTTAGACATTACTGATATTTTAAAAATTGCTGATAGCTTGAAAAAATATTTTTATACTGATTATATTGTCCCAGAAGATTTTGAAATTTTAAATTCTATATTTTCTTTGCTTTATTCAAATTCATCAATTATAAAGAAAATTGATACTTGTATTTTAGATGAAAATACTTTGAATGATAATGCTTCTTCTAATTTACTTTCTATTAGAAAAAAGCAAAGAAATTTAGAGCAAGATATTAAATCTAAGTTAACTAATTTTTTACATTCTTCTTCATACTCAAAATATATTCAAGAGAATGTTGTTACTATTAGAAATGATAGATATGTTATTCCTATAAAAGAAGAGTATAGGAATCAAGTTAAAGGTTTTATACATGATGTATCAAGTTCTGGTTCTACTATTTTTATAGAGCCAATTTCTGTTTTTGAGTTGAATAATGAACTTGCTAATTTAAAGATTGAAGAAAATTTTGAAATAGAAAAAATTCTGCAAGATTTGTCTAAACTTTTCTATCCTTATATTGAAGAGTTAAAATTAGATATTGAGTGTATTGGTAAATTAGATTTTATATTTGCTAAAGCTAAATATTCAAAATTTATAAATGCTATTACACCTATAATTAATGAAGAAAAAAAGATTGTTTTAGAAAATGCTAAACATCCATTATTAGACCCCAAAAAAGCTGTTCCTTGTTCTTTAACTTTAGGAAAGGATTTTAATACTTTAGTTATTACTGGTCCTAATACTGGTGGTAAAACTGTAACTTTAAAAACTATTGGTCTTCTTACTTGTATGGCTTGTAGTGGTCTTAATATTCCTGCTTCTCAAAATTCTTCTATTTATGTTTTTGATAATGTTTTTGCAGATATTGGTGATGATCAAAGTATTTCAGATTCGCTTAGTACATTTTCTGCTCATATGAAAAATATTGTTGATATTGTGAATAATTCTACTTCTAATTCTTTGATTTTAGTTGATGAATTAGGTTCTGGAACTGACCCAATTGAAGGTGCTTCTTTAGCTATTAGTGTTTTGGATTATTTTACAAATAATCATTCTTTGACTGTTGCAACAACTCATTATCAAGAGCTTAAAAAATATGCTTTAACTAGAAATGATTTTGAAAATGCTTCTGTTGAGTTTGATATTAATACACTTTCACCTACTTACCACCTTTTAATTGGTGTTCCTGGTAAAAGTAATGCTTTTGAAATTAGTAGAAAACTCGGATTATCTGAGGAAATCATTGAAAACGCTAAGACTAATTTGACTAAAAAAGATGTTGATTTCGAGGAATTGTTAAAAAATATTTATGATAATAAAGCTAAAATCGAACATGAAAAAGCACAGATTTCTGAAGAATTAGAGAAAATTGAAGCTTTGAAAAAATCTTTAGAAAGAGATAATTCAAAATTGTTGGAACAAGAAAAAAATTTGATAAATGATGCTAAAATTAAGGCTAGAAACATTTTATTAGAAGCTAAGGAAGAGGCTAATTCTATAATTTCAGATATGAATAAAATTTCTGAAGATGTTTCTGACATTTCTAATGGCAAGTTGAATAATTTGAGAAATAAATTAAATAATTCTATTAAAAATATTTCTTTAGAATCTACTAAAAATAACTCTAATACTTCAAATTCAATTTCAAAAGATGAGGCTGTTCCAAATACTAATGTTTTTGTTACTACTTTAGGTAAAAATGGAGTTATTGTTTCAAATATCTCTAAGTCTAATGAAGTGCAAGTTCAAGTTGGAAGTATGAAAATGAGTATTAATATAAAATATTTACAAAAATTACAATCTCCTGCTGTTAATAAATCTGCTAATACTTCTCATGTTAGTGTTTCTAAAACTAAAAATGCTAAGTCTGAAATAAATATAATTGGTTTAAATGTTGATGAAGCAACCTTTGTTGTTGATAAATTTTTAGATGATTGCGCTCTTGCAAAGCTGGAAACAGTTAGAATTGTTCATGGTAAAGGTACTGGTAAATTACGTGATGGTGTTCATAAATTTTTAAAATCAAATCCTCATGTAAAATCTTTTAGAATGGGAACTTATGGCGAGGGTGAAATGGGTGTTACTGTTGTAACTCTTAAATAATTTTATGTTTTAAAAGTTGCCTTTTATTTCAATTTTTAAGGCAACTTTTTTTATTTTTATAAACGCTTTATACTATATACATTATTTCATTGTTAGGAAAATATTTTTTCATTTGTTCTCTTAAAAATTTTTCTCCATCTTCTCTATATTGGTTTTTATACATATATTTTCCCTTTCCTCTGCCAGTCATAAGTTCTTTGTCATACAAATTTATTGCTTTTGGAAATGCTTCTTCATTAATTTTTGTATGGACAAAACTATAGGTCATAAATATTATTTCGAAAAATACATCTTTTTTTACTTTTTCTGATAGTTGTTCAGATAGTTGTTTTATTAATTCTTGATATAGTGTTTTCCAATTTTCAACCATTATTACTGGTGCTATTAATATTCCTATTTTATACCCCGCTTCTTTTAATTTATTTATTGCTTCTATTCTCCCCCTTAATCTTGAAGTTCCAAATTCTACTCTATTTATAATTATTTCCGGATTCACACTCATTCTTATTGTTACTTTTCCTTGATGGTCAATATCCAAAATATCATCTACCATATCAAATTTGGTTGGAAAAGTTAAATGACCTTTTGGAGAAGTTTTGAAATTTTCTATAGTCCAAGGTAAATTGCCTGTTATTGTATTTTCTAATATTAAATCACTATTACTTCCAATTTCAAAAGTTAAATCTTTTTCACTTTTATTAGCTACTTTTATTATTTTTTCAAGCATTTCTTCTCTATTTACAAACAGTCTTAAATATGCACATTTATTATAATTACATACTAAATAGCAATACATACAAGCTGCTGTACATCCAGATGAAGTATATGGTACTAAATAATCTGAAGTTTTATGATTTTCTACAAATTTATGTGTTTTTCTTATTCCTATTATTAAATTTCTTTTCATGTCCATAAACTCGCTATTCTGCTTATTTCTCATTTCTTCTATATTGTTATGATTTTCTATTTCTACTTTTGGCACATCTTTATATTTTTCTAGTAATTGCTTTCCCAATTCATAGTTTTCAATATTTTTTTCAAAATAAATAGCTTTAGGTTTAAACATAATAAAATCTCCTTTATTATATTTTAACCTAAAGCTGCTGTTTTATTTATTTTTTTAATTCAATTTCAATTTTTTTATCTTCATCTAATGCAAGTTTTGTGTATTTTACTCCACATGCATCAAATAGTTTTCTTGATGCAATATTATTTTCTGAATTTGCATATTTATCTGATAAATAAATAACTTCTTTAATTCCTGATTGAATTATTATTTTTGCACATTCATTACAAGGGAATAAATCTACATATATTTTTGAATTTTCAAAATCTTTTCTGTTTCCTCTATAATTTACTATTGCATTCATTTCTGCATGGCAAACATATGGGTATTTGGTATCTAAGTTTTCTCCTTCTCTTGCCCATGGAAAATTATCATCATTAAATCCATTTGGTGCTCCATTATAACCTATTGATAATATTCTATTATCATTTCCTACAATACATGCTCCTACTTGTGTTGATGGATCTTTGCTTCTCATTGCTGATAATTTTGCTAGTGACATGAAGTATTCATCCCAACTTATGTAATTATTTCTTTTTTCATTACTACTCATATTAATTCCTTCTTTTATAAGTAATATATTCATATCCAAAATCATTCAAACCATCTTCTGGTCCAACTTCTCTTGAAATTTCTTCCCATGTATTTTCATTTATTTTTGGAAATATTGCATCTCCTTCAAAATCTTTATCTAATTGTGTTACATACATTTTTTTGCAATATGGCATTAATAAGTTATAAATTATTGCTCCACCTATTACAAAGTGTTCTTCTTCATCTTCCATGTACTCTTGTAATTCTAATAAAGAATGTACTACTTTTACATAGTCTGAGTCTATATTAAAGTCTGGATTTCTACTTAATATTATATGCATTCTATCTGGTAGAATTCCTCCTAATGATTCAAATGTTTTTCTTCCCATTATTATTGTATGTCCTGTTGTTCTTTCTTTAAATCTTTTTAAATCATCTGGTAATTTCCACAACATTTTATTATCTTTTCCTATTATATTATTTTTAGCTTTTGCTACTATTATACTTAACATCTTTTGCTCCTTTAGTTTTTATATTATTTGTGGAAAGAATTTTCATCTTTCCACATTTTGCTTGCTAGATTTTTAGATTTTTCTAGTCATAGCTTTTTTTCCACCAAAGATACATGGTGAATTGCATTTCCAGCCAGGAAATGTGCATCTTGCGCCTTTTGAATATGGAAGTAAATAATTTTCAATAATTGTATCATTTTTTACTGCTTCCAAGTATTTATTCATTGTTTCTACTGTTTGTTCCATTATTTCAAGCTGTGCTGCTCCGCATAAACGTTCTGTACATTTAAGTACAAAATTTTCTACAGTACCTCTTTCATTTACTTTTACTAACATTCCTTGTGGATAATATTTCTCTAATGAAGATATATCTTCTAACCACTCTTTTTCTAACTCTGTTCCTCTTATTATTCTTGGAACATAATATTCTGGCTTGTCTAGTAATGACATCTCATAAGACAATGTTCTATGTCTTTGAGCCTGAGCTAACTGTGCGAAACTTGCTAAATATGTAGTACAGTAATTTTCTCCAAATTCTTCTTTTCTATCTCGTGTTGCGAAAAGAGATAATTTGGTTTTCTTTACTCTCGGATTTAATTTTTCTACTTTTAAATCAGGTAATGCCTCTAAAAATTCTTTCATTGCCTTTTTTAATTGTATTGAAAATCCTGTGTCAGGTTCATTTTCAATGTAATCTTCAAACCAACTTATAATGAAGTTCAGCTGTTCGAAACTAACTGTGTATTCCATAATTGTTGCTGGTGTGAAAACACTTATTAAATATCTTGCATTTTCTTGTGCTAATTTTTTCACTTTTTTGTCGTCGAATTCTGGATATTCTTCTTTTATTACTTTTTTGTATTTTTCAATCCATTTTTCGTATAAGACTTTTTCTTCTTCTGATGGTTCCATTTTTGTATATCTTGCTGATTTTTCCGAAGTATTATATATCTTCTCATTGTTTAATATCATTGCAAGAATTTTTGGAATACCTTCAAAAATAAGATTATAGTGTGCATGTCCGAAAACACTATGATGTCCTGACTCCAAGTTTCCATTTGCTCTTCTTTGAGTTTTTTCTGGTGCTTCTGCAAATAGTGTTTCTACAGTATCGGGCAAGTAACAAATACCTGCTGATTTTCCTGAGAAATCTATCGCTTCTTCTTTTGGTAATACATACCCTACTTTTGTTGACGCAATAACTTTAATTTTCATTTGTGGCATCTCCTTTTCAATATAGTCATATCACTTGGCTGCTTTATTGCAATTATATTTCTATTGCAACTTGAGCAAATTATATCATATATATTTCCTTTTTTCTACATTTTTCTCAAAAAAATAGAAGACTTACATCTCCCATTTTGGTACATATTCTTCTTCATGTTCTCCTAGTTCTTGAATATACCCATTTTCTAAATTTAATCTATATAAATATTTTTCTATTTGTTCATATTCTTCTTTTGTTAGTTTTCTATTTATGTCGTTTATTTCTTTTGCTTTGTATGTAGGAAAGTATTGTGCCATAATACTTACATATACATCATTCATATTGTCATTAATCCATTTTAATACTCTTCTAGAATTTAAAATATGATTTGGTAATACTAGATGCCTTATTATCATTCCTTTTTTCATTATTCCTCTATCATCAAATATTGCTTTTCCTGTTTGTCTATGCATTTCTTTCAATGCTTCTGTTGTTATTTCAAAGTAATTATCAACTTTTGATAAACGTTTTGCAAGTTTATTGTCTGAATATTTCAAGTCTGGCAAATATATATCAATATAACCTTCTAACATTTTTAAAGTTTCAACTTTTTCATAGCCATTTGTGTTATATACTATTGGTAATTTTAGTCCTCTCGTTCTTGCTATTTTTATTGCCTCTATTATTTGTGGTACATAGCTTGTTGGTGTTACTAAATTTATATTTTCAACATCTTTTTCTTGTTGTTCTAAAAAAATCTCTGCTAATCTATTTATAGTTATTTCTGTTCCTTTTCCTTCTTGGCTTATTTCATAGTTTTGACAAAATACACAATTCAAATTACAGTTAGAAAAAAATACTGTTCCTGAACCTTTTTTACCACTTATACATGGTTCTTCAAAATTATGAGTTGAATATAAAGCTATTTTTACTGTATCTTTTGATTTACATCTTCCTACTTGTCCGTTTTTTTCTATCTATTTTGCAATTATGTGGACATATTGTGCATTGTTCTAAGATTTCTAGCATATTTATCATTTCCTTTTTTGCATAATATAATGAGACAATTTAGTATTAGCCAACTTGTCTCACATATAAATTTTCATTTTTATCTTTTTCTAATATAATCTTTTTGGTTGTAAATTTATCTATATTTTCTTTTACAATTTCAATGGATTTTGTTTCTCCATCATTACTTTTTATTGTTGCTATTATGTTATGGTTTAGGTCTTTTATATATATGTCATAAACTTGATTTTCATCTTCAATATTCATTGAATTTTCATAATCTTCTAAATATTCAGCAATCTCAACTTCATAACCGTTTTTGGTTTTGGTTATTTGTTTTATAAAAAAGCTATCATCTAATGTATCTAACCCTACTCCTGTTGCTACATATTTTTTTAATTCTTCATTATATTGTATATATTCTGTACCTTCTTTAGGAAATTGTTTATTGAATTCTTGTCCAAAAATTTCTTTTGCTTTTTGTTCTATTTCATCATATGAAACTTCATAATCATCAAGATTTTTCTTTACAACTTCCCATAACCATAAATCAGGTGCATCATTAATATTATTAAATTTTGGTAATGCTTCTTCAGTAATTTCTTGCCACATATATATTTTTGATATATATTCTTCGATATTATTAACTTCAGTGGCTGTTACTATGTCATTTCCTATATTCTTTTTATTAATATATATTCCTATAAAAATTATTAATAATATAAATATGATTACTAGCATTTTTTTCATTTGCCATTCCTCCTGTTTTTGGCTTATTCTACACCTGTTGCAATTACTGTTACTGCTACTTCTCCGTTCATATTATTATCAATTACTGTTCCAAATATAACATTTGCATCTTCACTTATTTTATCGTTTATTAATCCTATTGCACTATTTATTTCAATTAAGCTTAATGATTCATCACCTTTTACATTAAATATTACACCTTTTGCTCCATCTATTTTGCTTTGAGTTAATGGATTATCTATTGCTTGTTTTACAGCTTCTTCTACTTTCTTTTCACCAGATGCTCTTCCTATTCCCATATATGCATGTCCTTTATAACTTACAGTTGTTTTTATATCTGCAAAATCCACATTAACTTCTCCTATTGATGTTAATAAGTCTGTTATGCTTGTAATTCCTTGCTCTAAGACATTGTCTGCTATTGAAAAAGCTTGATCTAATGTAATTTTTGAATCTGTTGTTTTTAAAAGATTATCATTTAATACAACTATTAAATCATCTACATTATCTTTTAATCTTTCTGTTCCTTTGTCAGCTCTTAGCTTTCTAGCTTTACCTTCAAATAAAAATGGTTTTGTTACTATTCCTATTGTTAATATTCCCATTTCTTTTGCAACTTCTGCTACTATTGGGGCAGCTCCAGTTCCTGTTCCGCCTCCCATTCCTGCTGTTATGAATACTAAGTCTGCTCCTTGTAATATTTGTTTTATTTCTTCTTTATTTTCTATTGCTGCTCTTTCTCCTACTTTTTCGTTTGCTCCTGCTCCTAGTCCTCTTGTTGTTTGAATTCCTATTTGTAGAGTATTGCTTGTTTTTGCTCTTTTTAATGTTCCTGTTTCTGTATTTAACATGTAAAATGTTACTCCTTTTACATGGTCCTCTATCATTCTATTTACTGCGTTATTTCCTGCTCCACCTACTCCTATTACTTTTATTTTTGGCGTTCTATCTATATCTCTCATTTCATTCATTTTTTGTTCCTCCCTAGATTTGTTTTGAATTTGCTTTATTATATATAAAATTTAGTAAAAAAACAACTATTTATGGGAAGTTTTCTATTTTTTTGTTGATAGATAATTGTTTTTGAAATAAATTATATTTCAAGTTCATCTCTATCTTTTTCTATGATATTTTTTTTCCTCTTTATTTCTTCCTGATATCTCTGTTCACACAGTTGATAAAATTCTTTATTTATATTACTATTTAAAAGCCTTTCATCAAAATTTTGAGCTCTAAATAGTAAATCTGTATCAAGAATAACCAAATCGCCCTTATGTAATGGTTCTTCTTTCTTTATTGTTTCTGGAATATATCCTACTGTTTCATTTTTTACACATATTTGTTCATTAAAATGTGCTATATTATCTTTTTCTAATCTACCAAGATTTTCTCTTTTGGCATCAAGCCAAATTATACCATCTTCTCTTAATTCTTTATATATTGCGTAAGCATCTTCATCTGTAATTTCATTGTCTGTTTTTATATATTCCGCAATTTCAACATATAGATCTTTATATCCATGATAAACTCTTCTTCTAACTAATGGTTGTAATATTCTTTTGTGATAAGGAATTTTATCTGTAAGTCTATTTTCTCCAAATTTTATTACTTTATTTCCTAATTTATAGACATCTGCTAGAGATCCTTTTCCAATATATTCTAATTTTGATATATCTACATTTTCATTTTGTGCAACTTCATTCACTATTATAGTAAGTCCTCTCAAAGTATTAGAATCTAAAAGTTGTGGTTTTATACCTATTATTTTACAAATTATAGAATATTGTATTTCATTAAATTTATTAGAATTTACTTCTTTTAATTTCTTTAGTAAATCTAATTTTATTAGTAACCTTATATCACTGAAATCAACTATTTCTTCCATATTGTCACATATATAATCAATTTCATTAGATTTTATTAGGTCTTCAATATATTCATATATTGTATAAGATTTTATTCTAATTTTTTCATATATTTTATGAATATATTCAAATCGTTCTTTAAATTTCATTTCTTTTGTCATCTTAAAAATTGTTTCTATTCCAAATTTTCTATAAATATAATCGGAATTATAGTATAAAGTGTTTTCCATTTCTGGAATATTTCTTATTTCATTTATAAAAATCATTATATTTTGCTCACTACACAACTCAATATATTCTGTAAAATTTTTCTTTATCTTTGACATTCTTTTAGGATTATTTCTATATTTTTCAATATATTTCATTAAATCTTCAAAACTAGTTATTTTCATCTAACTTCTCTTCTCTTAAAATATTATTTATATTGATTATTATAACTTATATAGATATTTTTTTCAAATTTTTTCAAAAATAACCTTTTTTTCATTATGTTTTATTTTTCTTATCCATTCCTTCATATAATGTTATTTTGATTCATGACATATTATTTTTTATATCTTTACTCTATTTTTTTCATACTTTTCGCACAAATTAAGAGTTGTTTTATTTTTTATTTCTTCTATTGGAATTATAAACATTTCCATAGTATCTGTAACTATAAAAACTTCATCAATCTTTGTATCTATTATTGTTTTATATGTTTCTCCTTTTGTTCCTCAACAACTTTTTAATGCAACTTGATATTTATTGTATTTTGTTTTACAAGATGTTGCTTTTACTTGAACTTTTTTTAAACATTATTTTTATCTACTATTAAATCATAATCTTGTGTATCATTTAAAGGTATTGATACCGTATATCCATTAGTACTATAATATGCAATTGCTATTCCTAATCCAGCATTACCTTTTTCTTTATTTGATTTAAAAATCATTTCAGAGCCCCTTTAATCAAATTTTTGTTCGCTTTTAAGATAAAAATAAAAACAAGTCACCTTGTTTTTATGGTGGGCAGGGATGGATTCGAACCATCGTACTCAAATGAGAACAGATTTCTTACTACTATAGTTTTCACTACCAAATCAAATTTGTTTGTAGTCTGGACTTTCTCTTTATCTTTTTCAAGATACCAGGTATAAAGTCTCTACACTCGGAATTTCTTCCTAGCTCGGGATTATCATCAGCTTATACTGTTAAGACTTCCCCGAATTAGCCTAGTTATCATCTTGTCATCACTGACAAGAGCTGCAAATTTAGGTTTTTGTTTAAAACCAAAGACCACAGTCTGCCGCCTTTAGCCACTCGGCCACCTACCCATATTAAATTTTAGAATTTGTGTCTTTCGACATTAGCTATTATAAGCTTTTTATGCTTCTTTGTCAATACTTTTTCTAAAATTTTTTTCACTTTTGTTTCGGTTCAAATTTAACAATATTTTCTAAATCCATTTTTCCGGCTCTTGTAATAAAGTTAGTTCCATATTTTTCATTTAATTTATCTATAGTTTTATCTAAATTTTCTTGTTTTGAATTTTCACTAGTATTACTAAAAAATGATAATTGTTCCTCATCTTTTCCAATTAAATTGTCTACTCTAACCCCTATTAATCTTATAAATACTCCTGTTGTATACATTTCATTTAACAATTCTTTTGCTTTTTTTAGAATTTCTTTTGTACTTGATGTAGCTGTGTCTAATTTAGCTTGATGCGAAAAATCTTCAAATTTGTTTGTACGTAACTGAACATTTACTACATTTGCTATTAATTCTTCTTTTCTTAATCTGTGTGATACTTGTTCAACTAATGCAACTAAAACCTTGCCTAATTGCTCTATATCTGAGATATCTATTGGTAATGTTACTGAATTTCCTATACTTTTTGGTTTTTCTATTTTATAATTTACTTCTGAATTATCTATTCCATTTGCATATTCCCACATCATTTTTCCGTGCTTACCAAATTTTTTTATTAATAGTTCTTTGTCTGTTTTTGCAAGCTCTCCTATTGTTCTTATTCTCATATTGTATAATTTTGGAACTGTTTTTCTTCCTAACATAAATAGTTCTGATATTGGTAATGACCACATTTTGGTTGGGATTTCTTCTTTAAATAATGTATGCACTCTGTCTGGCTTTGTAAAGTCTGATGCCATTTTTGCTAATAATTTGTTATTTGCAACTCCAACATTTACTGTAAAGCCTAATTCATTTTTTACTCTTCTATTTATTTCATTTGCCTTATTTATTAGAGTATCATTCATAAGATAATTAGTCATGTCTAAAAAACATTCATCTATTGAAAATCTTTCTATTTTGTCTGTATATTCTAATAACAAATTATATAATTTGTTTGAATATTCTTTATATATTTTATAATTGCTTGGATATACTTGTAGATTATTGCATTTTCTTCTTGCACTATATAAAGTTTCTCCTGTTACAATTCCAAATTGTTTAGCTTTTGGACTCTTGGCTAATACTATTCCTGCTCTTCTGGTTTCATCTCCTCCAATTACTGCAACTTGGTCTCTAATGTCGATTTTTTCTCCATTTTTTAATTTATATACAGCAAGCCATGATAGAAATGCATTGTTTACATCAACATGTAATATTTGTCTTTCCATATAACATCACCAATCTTATTATAAAACATTTGTTCTTAATTGTCAATATAAAAAATTGATAAGTTTTTACCCTTATCAATTTTTTAATTTATTTTACATATTCATTTAAGTCTTTTCCTTTAAATTCTAAGTCCCCCATTTTTTCTGTTGTTATATAACCAGGCATTGCATTTATAACATCTGGAATTCTGTTTACAATTGTTGCACAAGTTAATTCTACTGTTGCTGGTTTTTCTACTGTTATTGTAGTTGTTGGTTCACCTTCAACTGTCCAAACATTTTTATCAAATTCATCTGGTGCATATACTTTTCCTATACATTCTGACTCAATTGTTATTCCTTCTTTTGTTTTTGTTGTAACAACTGCACTCATTCCTGTTGCATCCCCTGCTTTTATTGTCATATCTAGTGTTGATGAGTATATGTCATCTTTATAGGTTTGTGGTATACATTTTTGAGTTTGACTTATTATTGTTAATCTTAATTTAGAACATAACCAACCATTTACGTTCCACATATATGATGGTGCGTATTCTCCTTTATTTATTATTTCTTGTCTTTGTTCATCTGACATTCTATCTACTGATGCTACTTGTTTATCAAAATCTTCTAATGTTAAACCTGCTCCGTGTGCTTCTGCTAAAGCAATTCCATAGTCTTCAACATTATAACTTGAACTTCCTTTAATTTTTGTTATTTTTTGTGTTGATCCTGCTATTGATGTTATGAGTTGTCCCCAATATATGTCTTGATAACCTGTTCCCGTTATTGTACAGTTATTTTCTTTTGCTAATTTATCTATTTTTTCTGTTAATGTTGGATTTGAATTTTGTGGGTAAAATGCTTCTTCGCAAGTTGATATTGCATTTATTCCTAATTTGGCACATAACATATATGGTTCTTCTAGTTCAGCAATTAAGCTTCTTGTGGTTATTACACATATATCTGGTTTTGTTTCTTTCATCATTTCTTCTGCTTTATCTGCAGATACTACTATTACTCCTAAATTTCCTTTTCCTAATATTTCTCCTATGTCTTTTCCTATTACTGCAGGATTTACATCTACTGCTCCTACTATTTCAATTCCTTTTTCTATCATGTATCTCATTGTGTATAAACTCATTTTTCCTACGCCATATTGTACGGCTTTGATTTTTTGTTCCATATTTTTGAATCCTCCTTTGTTTATTTTATATAATTTTTTTAATTATATACATAAAAATAAAAAACGTTATATCTTGCGGTATAACGTTTTTTTTGGTGCTCCCTCAAGGATTCGAACCTTGGACCCACCGGTTATGAGCCGGTTGCTCTGACCAACTGAGCTAAGGGAGCATTTAATATTTTCTTTATTGCTTGACGCAAGATAAAGTATAACCTATTTTTTTATTAATGTCAATACTTTTTTAAAATTTTTTTGAGGGATTTTGGAGTTTTTCCTTAATCCCTCATATTCTCATTAATAATTTTCTCCTCTTCCTTCTGGAAGTGCTGGGTATTGTAATACAACTCTAATTTTCATAACATATTTGATTGCTCTAACAACTTTGCTATTTTTAATTCTTTGCCATAATGTTGGTTTTGCTTCAAATGTTGTTTCTTGAGCATATTGTTGTTGTTCAACTGTTTGTTCATTTTGTACAGTTGCTTGAACTTGTTCTGGTTCTTGAACTGCTACTTCTTGTATTTCTTGAACTTCTTCTTGTACTGGTTCACTTATTTCTATTGGTGTTGGTATTGTTTTTAATGCATCTGCAACTTCTATTCCTATATAGCTTAAAGCTTTTGATCTATCTTCTATTCTTTCCATATCAATTTCAATATGTAAGTTTGCTTCTAGGTTATTAATTCTTGCATTTAATAATTTGATTGCATCTTGATAATTTTGAGATTTTGTTGATTTTGCTTTTCCTACTATATTTAAAGTATCTATTATATCTTCAGAGAAGTTTTCTTCTGCATTTTTAACTTGTTCTGCCCAATCTTCTTCTTTGTTTTCAGCAGCTTCTGTTAGTTCTTTTAATTGTCCAGCTAATCCTATATTTTGTTCTCTTTGTCTAATTAACTCTTCTATTTTTTTTGTATTTTCTTCAAATTGATTTGTAGCAAACTCTACTAATCCGTAAGCAGCTTTGTATACACTACTTGGAAAATTTTTCTTTTTAGGATATTCAATTAAATATGTTTTTATTGATTCTATTAAGTCCTTAAAATATGAATCTTCTTCTAATTGAACGATTTGTTTCTTACTGTTTGGATTTATCATTTTTTGAACTTTTTCTATATTTGATAATATTTTCTCTTCCGTGATTACCATTCTCACGTTTACTATGCCAGATTTAGACATTGTAAACAACCTCCTTTATCCTACGCTTTATTGCTTTTCATGTTTCTTTTATAATTATACAATATAAAACAAAAAACTACAATAGTCTTGTAGCTTTTTTTATTTACATTTGCGTTACATTTATGTTACATTTTTGTTACAATTTTATTTTAATCCTTCGATTATTGTATTCTCATATTCCCTATACAATTTTATAACATCAATTTCTTTTTCGTTTTTTAATCTATATACTAAACTAGATGCTATTAAGCCATAAATTTCTGAAGCAATAGCTTTGGAATTTCCTTTTTTTATTTGTCCCGCTTCTATACCAGCTTCTACAATCTTCTCAATTTTATCTATATATTCAAAAATATGTTTTTGACATTTTATATTTCTAGCTTCTGTTCCATAAAGTTGACTTAATAAAATCTTTATAAAATCCTCATATTTTACTACTATCTTTATCTCTATTAATATTACGGCTTTTAGTTTATCTATATAATTATCTAATTTTGCAGTTTTTATATCAATACTATTTTGTAATAATTTTATTCCTTCTTCAATTAAAAAATTAAAAATCTCTTCTTTGCTTGAAAAATGATAATATAATGTTCCTTTTGCAACTCCAACTGTTGCAGTTATTTCTTCAATACTAGTTGCATCATACCCTTTCTCTGCAAATAATTTCATTGATGTTTCAAATATTTTTCTTTTTGTTTTGTTCATATTTGCACATCCTTTCGTAATAATTCTGTTATATTATATATGTTTGTTTTAATAATTGCAATAGTTTTTATTCATTTCGAACACACAGTCATATATGCAGAGTAGCCCGAAAAAGAAATAATTTATTGATATTCGAGTGATCCGTGGGCGACCGTTTTAGAAAATGTCCGAACGTCAGTGAGCTACATTTTCTTAAATGGGGCAACGAGAATAACAATAAATTTTTTTTTAGGGTGGACTATTCAAATTGTGTAATTGTAACAAAAAAGTAATATTTTTTTATTCTACAAATCTTTACAAATTACGATATGTAATATAAAATAACAATAAATAATAATACTTTTTCTAATTAAGGAAATAATAAGAAAAAAAATTTGGAGGAAAACTAATGAAAAATAAAAATGAATTAAACTATAAAGACTTAAAACTAACCTGCGACCAATCACTTTTTAATTTTGAAAATACTTCTGAAGTTGAAAACATAACAACAGGAATAGGACAAGAAAGAGGAATTAAAGCTTTAGAATTTGGATTACAAGTAAATGTTAAAGGTTACAATATTTATCTTGAAGGACCTAGTGGAGTTGGAAAAACAATGTACACTAAAAATTATTTAAATAAAATTTCTAAAAAACAAAAAACTCCTTGCGATTGGTGTTATATTTATAATTTTGATAATCCAAATGAACCAATTGCAGTTTCACTTCCAGCAGGTCAAGGTAAAGAATTTAAAGAAGCAATGGATGGTTTTATTTTGGAAATCAAGAAAGACATTAAGAAAACCTTCAATGCTGATGATTTTGAAAAAGAAAAAACTTTAATAAAACAAGAATTTGAAGAAAAACGTTCTGCTCTTTTAGATAAATTAAATGAAGATGCTTCTAAATATGATTTTCAAGTTAAATCTGCACAAAATGGTATTTATATGATGCCTATCGTTGATGGAAAAGCTATTGATGAAGAAGAATTTGATAAATTAGATGATGTTTTAAAACAACAATATGAAGAAAAATCTGTTATTGTTCAAAATCAAATAATGGATGTTATTGAACAAATAAAAGTTATTGAAAGACAATCTGATAAAAGAATTTCTGAATGGCAATCAAATATTGCTTTATTAACAGTTAATGTTCATATTAATTATTTGAAATCAAAGTTTAAAAGAAATAAAAAAATAAATACATTCTTAAATAATGTTAAACAAGATGTTCTAAAAAATGTATCTTACTTTTTAGAAGAAGACAATGATAAAAATAAACCTCAACAACCAGTTCATCCATCTGCTCAAAAACAAGACCCTTGTTTAAATTATAGAGTTAATTTATTTGTTGATAATTCTAATTTAGATGGTGCACCTGTTATTATGGATTCAAACTATTCTTATCATAATATTTTTGGTTCACTTGAATATGAGAATTATTATGGAGCTTTAAAAACAGACCATACTATGTTAAAACCAGGACTTTTACAAAAAGCTAATGGTGGTTATATAATTTTCCAAGCTAAAGATTTGTTACAAAATAGTTTGTGTTATGAAACTTTAAAAAAAGCTTTAAGAGTTAAAGAAATTAGTATAGAAAATGCTGTTGACCAACGTTCTTCTATGGTTATGGTTTCTTTAAAACCTGAACCTATTCCTTTAGATTTAAAAGTTCTTTTAATTGGAAATAATAGCATTTATCAAACTCTACTTGCTATGGATTCTGATTTTAAAAAGCTTTTCAAAGTCAAAGTTGAGTTTGAAGATGATGCACCTATTACTAAAGAGAATGTTAATAAACTTGCATCTATTGTACATGGTTTCTGTGAACATGAAGAGTTACCACCTTTAGATAAAACTGCAATGGCAAGATTAGTTGAGTATTCTTCAAAACTTGCTGGAAGTCATAAAAAACTTTCAACTAGATTTGATGATTTGATTCAAATTGTTGGTGAAGCTGCTACTTGGGCAAAAATTTCTAAGTCTAAAATAGTAACTGCTGATTTTGTTGATAAAGCTTTAAGTGAAAGAATTGATAGAGTTAAAAAATTCGATTCTAAATATGTAGAAATGATAAAAGATAATTCACTTTTAATTACTACTTCTGGTTATGAAGTTGGTACTTTAAATGGTCTTACAGTTATGACTATTGGTGATTATTCTTTTGGAAAACCTGCAAAAATTACAGTTAATACTTATACTGGGAAAAATGGAATTGTAAATGTTGAAAGAGAAGTTGAACTTTCTGGTTCTTCACATTCTAAGGGTGTATTAATTTTAACAGGTTATTTAGGAGAAATGTTTGCACAAGATATTCCACTTTCTTTAACAGCTAGTATTTGTTTCGAACAATTATATAATGGTGTTGATGGTGATAGTGCTTCAAGTACCGAACTTTATGGATTACTTTCAAGTCTTTCTGGAATACCTATTAATCAAGCAATAGCTGTTACAGGTTCAGTAAACCAAAAAGGTCAAATACAACCTATTGGTGGTGTTAATGAGAAAATCGAAGGTTATTTCCAAATTTGTAAAATGCGTGGATTAGATGGTTCTCATGGTGTTATGATACCAGTTCAAAATGTTGATAATTTACAATTATCAGATGAAATTGTAGAAAGTGTAAAAAATGGTTTATTCCATATTTACTCTATATCAACTATTGAAGAAGGAATTGAAGTTTTAACTGGTGTTCCTGCTGGTAAGAAAGATAAAAATGGAAATTTCCCTGCTGGTACTGTTAATTATCTTGTTCATGAAAAACTTAAAAAATATGCTGAAATTAGTGAAAAATAATATAAAAATAAAAAGGTCTTAAATTTAATTTGTTTTAAGACCTTTTTTTATTTTAAAAAATATTTTCTAAATTGAATAAATTCTTATTTTTAATATGTTCTAAAATGTATATATTTTTATCTATTTCTACAACCGCTTCTTTATATTCTTCTATTTCAATATAACCATTTATTCCAGCAAGTTCTGTTTCCACTTTTTCTATTTCATCATGTTCTATATAATATGATAATTTTGGATGCCTTTTTCCCCACTTTTCTTGTAATTCATTCATCACTGTTTTAGTTTTTTCAGCATCAACATTTTCTTGCATCAGTTCTCTTCTTAACTCTCTAAGTTCGCTATCAGCTTCATTTATACACAATTTTGTATATTTCTGTGTAAAAAAATCACCAACACATATCAAAATCACAATAACAATACAAATCCATAACTCTTTTGTCATTATAACCTCCACTTTAAATTTATAATTCTTTCTTTTGACAGAAAATTTGTCCTTTTGCATCATAAGTAACAATTAAAGCTTCTTCTGGCTTCATATTAAATTTTTCTACTTGTTTTTTTAACCATTGATAATTCTTTCCGATAGCTTGTAAATTTTTCTCCATTATTTTTCCATCAACTACTAAATCATAAGGAATTCCCTCATAATCAGGTATTATGTTAAAATCTTCTGGTATGGTATTTCTTTTTTCTGGTTTTTGTATAACTGTAACTTGTCCGCTGGTTTCTAAAATTGCATATTCTACATCCCCTAGATTATATATGTTGTTTCCTCTCAATCTTTCTTCTAATTCATTAATTGTAAATCTTTCTTTTTTTAAAGCTTTTTCATCTATTTTTCCTCTGTATATTAATATTGTTGGTTTTCCACATATAATTTCTCTTGCTTTTATACTTTTTACATTAAGAAATGATATAACTAGATGCATAAGTAATAATCCTAAAATTGATATAATTCCATTAGTTATCGGTATTCCTGAATCAGTCATTGGAATTGATGCTAAGTCTGCAATCATTATTGCTATTGCAAGTTCAAATGGTTGTAATTGTCCTATTTCTCTTTTTCCCATTAGTCTCATTACAATTAATACAAATATGTAAATCAAAATTGATCTAAAAAAAGTAATTAACATATATACACCTCTAATTTTAAAGTTTTATTTATCTTTTGCAAATTTTTACTTTTTTATACTTATATTTTTGAATAATTATTTTTTTATTGTGAATAATAATTTTAGAACCTTAAATTTTTTACATTACAAATTTTTAAAACTAAGGAGGTTACTACAATGTCAAATTCACAAAGTAGAAGCGAAAATGGTGCAAGCACAGTTTGGCAAATTGTTGGTAGATTAGTTGCTGCAGCTGTTGTTTTGGCTATTACTGCATTTTTCACACCCGGATTTTCTATCAATAATATATGGACATTAATTATAGCTGCTGTTGTTTTAACAGTAATAGATTATTTAGTTACTAAATTTACTGGTTTACATGCGAGTCCTTTTGGTAAAGGTTTTGTAGGATTTGCTTTAGCTGCTATTATTCTATATGTTACTCAATTCTTTGTAGCAGGTTACTCTATTTCTTGGATTGCTGCTATAATAGGTGCTTTAATCTATGGTGTTGTTGATTACTTTATACCTGGAAATCAACAAATGTAGTATAATAAAAACGTCCTTATGGGCGTTTTTTTATTTTTAAATTTGACTTTTATATTTATTTGTAATATAATGGTGTACATAATTTGTAACTATTAATTTTCTAAAACTTTAGGAGGTAACAATTATGGATTCACGGATTATTAAACTCTCAAACACATTAGTAAAACACTCTATTCGACTAAAACCTGGTGAAAAGGTATATGTTGATTATAAAGGAAGTGGTGCTGATGATCTTATCCAACAACTTATTCGTACTATTTACGAAGAAGGTGGATTTCCATTCCTTCATTGCGTCAATAATAAATTTCTTCGTGAAATTTTAATGAATTGCAATGAGGAACAGATTAAACTTATGAGCAATTCAGCTTTAAGTGAGATGAAACAAATGGACTGTTATATTGGTATCAGCTCTAGTGAAAATTCTGCGGATTTATCTGATGTTCCATCCGATAATATGAAATTATTCCGCAAATTGTATGATACACCAGTTCATTTTCAGGAAAGAGTAAACAATACTAAATGGGTTATTTTAAGGTATCCTAATCCTAGCTTTGCACAGTCTGCAAATATGAGTACTACTGCATTTGAAGATTTTTACTTTAATGTATGTACTATGGATTATCCAAAATTATCCAAAGCAATGGAACCACTGGTAAATCTTATGAAAAGTACTGATAAAGTGCATATCATTGGACCTGGAACAGATTTAATTTTTTCTATAAAAGATATTAATGTAGTTCCATGTTTTGGATTAAGAAATATTCCAGATGGAGAAGTATATACTGCTCCAATCAAAAATTCCATTAATGGTTTTGTTACTTATAATACCCCAAGTGTTTATGATGGCTTTACATTTGAAAATATCCATTTTGAATTCAAAGATGGTAAAATTGTAAAGGCTACATCTACTAATACTGAATCACTTAACAAAATCTTAAATATAGATGATGGTGCCAGATATATTGGAGAATTTTCACTGGGTGTAAATCCTTTTGTAACACTTCCAATGAAAGATACATTATTTGATGAAAAAATCAGTGGTTCTTTTCATTTAACACCTGGAAATTGTTATGAAACCGCACCTAATGGTAATACATCTTCTATACACTGGGATCTTGTATGTATTCAGACTAAAGAGTTTGGTGGAGGATCAATCTACTTTGATAATACATTAATTAGAAAAGATGGTATTTTTGTTCATCCTGAATTATTAGGTTTAAATCCTGAAAACTATAAGTAAAAAAATAAAGTTGGCATAGGTTCTTCCTATTGCCAACTTTGTCTTTCCCAATATTTTTCATATAATTCTTTTGCAGTTTTTGGACTATCAACACCTTCTTTATTTTTTACTGGTGCAAAATCATCCTCTCTTTTTCCTCTTAAAATTGCTATATCATCAAATAATTCAAAACTATCAAAGATAAATGCTTCAAATTTATATGAATTTGGTGAATCTGGTACAATTTCTTTTCCATTTTCATCTATATATGAATTTTTCTTGAATGCACTATGGTATATTAATGGTTCTTTACTTATTTTCTCTATTGCTTCTATTGTAAATAGATTACACATAATATGTGATTCACCATATCTTAATTCTCCATTTTCATCTATTTCTTCTGCCATTTTTTCTGGTAATTCTGAATATTCTATTACTTTTGGGTGTCCATTCATTTTGCAAAATACTCCAACTCTTTCATGTGGATTTGCTTTTACTACTGATTTTGATGCTATTTGTACATTTTTATCTATTGCCATTCCTAGTAAAGTAACATCTGCCATTTTTAAAATTGCATTGTCTACTCCACCTATAAATACCCATTTTATTCCTCTTTCTTTCATGTCTGCTAACATTCCGCTTGTTCTTAAAGATGAGAATACTCCTCCATTGCCATCTGAAGCTTCTTTTATTTTTAAGTCTTTGCTTATTAACATTTTTCCTTCTGTATCAACTAATGGTAATTCACCTTGTTCAAATAACATTACATTATTTCTATCATAACCAAAGTAATTGTTTTTTTCTAAAAATTCTTGTGTTTGGTCATTGTTTTCTTTACTAGTCATTATGTACCATGGAATAATTGTATTATATTTTTTGTTAGCATCTTTTAAATTTTCTGCTAATATTTCAAATAAATATTTTCCTTTTCCATAAACATCTAATTTAAATGTACCCTTAGGTCCTGTATGACCAAGTCTTGTTCCTTGTCCTCCAGCCATTGTAACTACTGCATATCTTCCACTAGTAATTTCTTTTTCGCCTAATTCGTCAAATTTTTCTTTTTGTGTTTTTGTTAATTTTTCTTTGTCTAAATATTGTATTGATTCTATTTTGTTTTCTTTTATTTCTATATCTTTTTTAGTATTTTGATATAACTCATTTATTTGATGAAAGTCTATATTATTTATTTGATTTATTAATTCTTCTTTTTCTTTTCCATCTAATTTTTCTAATAGTTTTATAATATGTTCTTGATTATATTCTTTTAATAATTTTATTATTTCTTGCTCTTTTTCCATTCTTAGTTCCTCCTTTATTATCTTCATGTTTCTATAAAGATAACAAGTTTTTTTACTATATTTTATTCATTTCTCAAAATATTGTTATTCATCCTAATCAATATGGCTATTTTATCACATTTATTTAAATTTAGCAAATTTTTTTTAAAACTTGTCATATCATTTGAATATTAGCAATATAAATTAATTAAAGTTATTTGGTACAAACATTTTCTTGAAATTTAAAGGAGGTATATAGATGGAAAAGTCTAGCTTATATCAAGATATCGCAAAAAGAACTGATGGGGACATTTACGTTGGTGTTGTAGGTCCTGTTAGGACAGGAAAATCAACGTTTATTAAGAACTTTATGGATTTACTTGTAATCCCTAATATTGATAATGAATATAAAAAAGAAAGAGCAAAAGATGAACTGCCTCAAAGTGCTGGTGGAAAAACTATTATGACTACAGAACCTAAATTTGTTCCTAATGAGGCTATTGAAATTACTTTAGATAATAATTTGAAATTTAAAACAAGACTGGTTGATTGTGTTGGTTATTTAGTTGATAATGCTATTGGCTATTTAGAAGATGATATGCCTAGAATGGTTAAAACACCTTGGTCTGAAGAAGAAATTCCTTTTGAGCAAGCTGCTGAAATTGGTACAAAAAAGGTTATTGAGGAACATTCAACTATTGGCATTTTAGTAACTACTGATGGTACTGTTACAGATATTCCTAGAGAGGACTACATAAAAGCAGAAGAAAGAGTAGTTTCTGAATTAAAATCTTTAAATAAACCATTTATTATTTTATTAAACTCTTCTGAACCAAATTCTAGTTATACTCAAGAGTTGGCTGAAAAATTAAGTAATAAATATCAAAATAGTGTATTACCTATAAATTGTTCAAATTTGTCTATTGATGATATTAATACAATGTTTTCAAAAATATTATATGAATTTCCTACTGAGCAAATTTCTATTAAATTTCCTCGTTGGGTTGATGGTTTAGATTTTAATCATCCTGTTAAAGTTGAATTATTTAATGAATTAAAAGATGCCTTTTCTGATATTAAAGTTTTAAAAGATGTATCTTCTTGTTGTAATAAGATTAATCAAACAGATATAATATCAAGAACTTCTATTGATAATATTGAATTAGGTTCTGGTAATGTTAGAGTTACTATTGATTTAAAAGAGGAATTGTTCTATCAAATTCTTTCTGAAATTACAGGTGTAACTGTTGAAAATGAAGGTGATTTATTTGGTATTATCTCTGAGCTTTCATCTGCTAAGAAAAAATATGATAAAATTGCTTATGCCTTAGAAGAAGTAAATGCTAAAGGTTATGGAATTGTTACTCCATCTATTGATGATTTAGTTTTAGAAGAACCTGAAATGGTTAAACAAGGATCTAGATTTGGTGTTAAATTAAAGGCGACTGCACCTAGTATTCACATGATAAAAACTAATGTAACTACTGAGGTTTCGCCAATTGTTGGTTCTGAAAAACAATCTGAAGAATTAGTTAATTATCTACTTTCTGGTTTTGAAAATGACCCTAAACAAATTTGGGAATCTAATATTTTTGGAAAGAGTTTACATGAACTTGTTAATGAAGGACTACAAACTAAACTTTCTAAGATGCCTGAGGAAGCTCAACTTAAATTGCAAGAAACCTTGGAACGTATTGTTAATGAGGGTTCTGGTGGATTGATTTGTATTATTCTTTAAAAAAATTAAATGAGGGAAATGGGGATGCCATTTTCCCTCTCTTTAATTTTCTTTCAAATTTTTTCTTCTTAATTGACCGCAAGCTGCATCTATATCAGAACCCAATTCTCTTCTAATAGTAGCAACAATTCCATGGTCATTTAAATAATCTCTAAATTTCATAATATTTTCATTAGATGATTTTGTATATGCTCCATTTTCAATTTTGTTAATAGGAATTAGATTAACATGGCATAACATTCCATGTAGTAATTTTACCAATTCTTTTGCATCATCTAAATTATCATTATTATCTTTTGCTAATGCATATTCAAAAGATATTCTTCTATTTGTTTTTGCAATATAATCTTTACAAGCTTGTAATAATTCTTCTATTGGAAATGCATTATTTACAGGCATCATACTACTTCTTTTTTCATTGTTTGTAGCATGTAATGAGATAGATAATGTACATTGTATATTTTCATCTGCTAGTCTATATATTGCAGGAACTAATCCACTTGTAGATACACTTATATGTCTAGCTCCAATATTTAATCCTTTTGGATTGTTTATAATTCTAATAGCATTTACAACATTATTATAATTGTTTAATGGCTCTCCAATTCCCATAAATACTACATTAGAAATTCTTACACCTGTATCTTGTTCAACTGCTAAAATTTGTTCTACAATTTCTCCCGAAGTAAGACTTCTTACAAAATTTATTCCTGTAGAAGCACAGAATTTGCATCCCATTTTGCAACCTATTTGTGAAGATACACATATGCTATACCCATGATGGTAACTCATTAATACAGTTTCTATAGCATTTCCATCAAGTACATCAAATAGATATTTAATTGTTCCATCTTTTGATTCTTGTTTTCTTAATATTTCATAATTACATATTGTATAATTTTCCTTTAGTTTTTTTCTTAAATCTAAAGATAGGTTTGTCATTTCATCAAAATCTTTTACTTTTTCTTGATATAGCCATTTAAAGATTTGTTCTGCTCTAAAAGGCTTTTCACCAATACTTATTAATTCTTTTTTTAAATCTTCTAAATCATAATCTTTGATATTTTTCATTTTTAATCCTTTCTGTTTATACAAATTCTTCCCATACTAGATTTGCTAAGTCTAATCCTTTATTTGTTAGCTTTATATTGTCTAAATCTATCTCAATTAATTCTTCATTTACTAATTTTTCTAATTCTTTTCTAAATAAGAATATAGGATTTTCTCCAAATTTTGCTTTAAACTCTGAAATTTTAACTCCATCTAACATTCTTAAACCTAGCATCATATATTCTTTTTGCATATCTTCTTTATTTTGCTTTTCATGTATTGTTTTTATTTCTTTACTTGATTTTATAAGATATTGTTTTAAATCTGTTGTATTTGAATATCTAACTCCATTCATATATGAATGAGCAGCAATACCAAACCCTATATATGACTTTTGCTTCCAACAGTTTGTATTGTGTTTTGATTCATAACTATCTATTGCAAAATTTGATATTTCATAATGCTTGTACCCATTCAATTCTAAATAATTTTTAGTGTAGTGATACTCGTTTCTTTCTTCCTCTTCTTCTGGTAATTTTAATTTTCCTGAATTTATCATTTTTTCTATTGGAGTTTCTTCTTCTACAATTAATGAGTATACAGATATATGCTTTGGTTTTAAATTTACTATTTTTTCTAAACTATCTTTTAAATCCTCTATTTTTTGATTTGGTATTCCTAACATTAAATCCACATTAATATTTTCAAATCCAACTTCTTTTGCCAAATTATATGTATCTAAGAATTGATTATAATTGTGAATTCTTCCTAATTGTTTTAGTAATTCATCATTTGTACTTTGTAAACCAATACTTAACCTATTTATTCCACAATTTTTAAACATCTGTAGTTTTTCTTTTGTTACTGTTCCTGGATTTACTTCTATAGTAATTTCTAGTTTTTCTTTATTTCTTATATTTGCAACTTCAAATATTTTTTCTAATATTTCTTTTATATGTTCCTCTTTTATTGATGATGGCGTACCACCACCAATATAGATTGTTGTTATTTCATTATTTTTTAGATACTCTTTATTTTCTTCAATTTCTCGTTTTAATTTTTTTATATAATCATCTTGCATTTCAAAGCTATTTGCATATGATACAAAATCACAATAATAACATTTTTTTATACAAAATGGTATATGAACATAAATTCCAATTTCCATTATTTCACCTATATTAATTTTTATAATTCATTCGCTATCTCTATTATTTTTTTCAATCTATAATTTACTCCTGATTTTCCCACTGGCTTTTTTAATAATTTTCCAAGCTCTACTAATGGCATATCTGGATTTTCTAATCTTAAATTAGCAATTTCTTTTAAATTTTCATCTAGCAGATTAAATTTATTTTTACTTTTTAATTTTCTAATTGCTTCTATTTGCTCTACTGAAGCATTTAAAGTTTTATTTAAATTTGCTGTCTGGCAATTAACAATTCTATTTACCTTTCCTCTCATTTCCTTTTGCACACGTATATCTTCGAACTTCAGTACTGAATTATTTGCTCCTAATAGAGCTAATAATTTTGATATTTCTTCTGCATCTTTTAGGTAAATTGAATATTTATTTTCTTGCTCTAATTTTTTACAATTTATATCTAATGCTTTTAACATTTTTTCTATGTATATTAAATTTGTATTATTTGATAAATTTATTTCTAAATGATAATTATTTTCCGGATTGTTTATTGACCCCGCTCCTAAAAATGCTCCTCTAATAGTAATTTTATTTTCGTTTTTTTCTATTACTTCTATATTTTTATTTTCTATTTTTATACTATCTTTTACCTCTTCTAAATTTTTCTTTTTTATTGTAATAATAAATGATTTACCATCAAATTCTATATTATGGTCAATATTTAAATTTTTTAATAACTTTGAAAATCTATTTATGTTGTAATCACTTTCTGTTGCAAATCTAATATTATTACTATCAAGTACACTAGCATTTTTTGAAATCAAATATCCGTATCAATTCGTATTTTACTTCATCTTTTTTTGCTAAATTATTTATTTTGCTTAATTCTTCTTTTACATCTAGTGAAAATGACATATATTCACCTCTTTTATATTAATCTTGTTACAATTACTCTATCATTATCATATAAGTCTTTTTTTGAGTATGTATTTTCAAATTTTTCTTCATTTTCTATTAGTTCTATAACATCTATCTTTTGGTCAAATCCTATTTCTAAGCATAAATAGCCTTTATACTTTAAATATTGATATGCATTACTAACTATCTTTCTATAGAAATATAATCCATCTTTTCCACCATTTAGTGCCAATTCTGGCTCCATCTTTACTTCTTTGTCTAGTTCTTTCATAACCCCTTCTTTAATATACGGTGGGTTTGATACAATTATATCAAATTTTTGATTTTCTAAATTTGTAAATAAATCTGATGAAATAAATGTTATTTGATTTTCTACTTCATTGCTTATTGCATTTTTCTTTGCTACTTTTAATGCTTCTTGACTAATATCTACTGCTGTAATTTCAGTATTAGGAAGGTACTTAGCTAATGAAACAGCTATTGCTCCACTTCCAGTACATAAATCTAATATTGTTTTTGCATTTGTTTTTTTAGCTATACTTATGACTTCTTCTACCAATATTTCAGTATCTTGTCTAGGTATTAATACATTTTCGTTAACAAAAAAATTTAATTTCATAAATTCTCTCTGATGAGTAATATGCTCTAATGGAACTCCTTGTCTCATTTTCTTTATAGCAGAAAAATATTGATTTTCTTCTTTTACTGTTAACCCATTTAAATCATTTACTATTATATATTGTCTTGGTTTATTTAGTGTAAATTGCATTAATAATCTTGCTTTTAATTTTGGTGTTTCTATATTAGCATTTTTTAATTCTATCATTCCTTTTTTTATTGCTTCCATTATTGTCATATTACCACCTACTTTCCCTGTATATTTTACCATTTTTAGGTTATTTTTTCAACTTTATTGTGCAAAAAGAAAAAAGATGTTTCCATCTTTTTTTCTTTATCTTTCATCTGGTATTATTGGATTAATAACATTTTCAAATTCTTCATCTGATATTTCATACATTTTTTGTAATGTTGTTGATATTGGATTAACTTCTCCCTTTTTATCATCCTCTTTTGGTAGTGAACAAGTGTATAATCCATTCTTTTCAGCATAATAATTATATTTCTTTAATGCTTCAATATTATGTTTTATTAATTCTACTTTCATTTGATCGAATGTATCTAAAATTTTTTCCTCATCATCTTGTCTTGTATGCTCTCTAATTGAAGATCTAATTAAAAAACTATTTAATTCTTTAACACTATCTTTATTGTAATCTTCATATGTAGAAACAGAAAGCACATATGTTTCGTCTTGCATTTCTCTTATTTCTTCTTCTTTTAAATCTATATATTTTAATAATTCCTCATCTTTATGAAAATTATTAAAAATCTTTTTCATTATAGAAAAATCTATTTTTACTAATTTAGCAGCATAAATTCTAGCATTTAATTCTCTTCCATTTTTTATTAAATCAAAAAATCTTGCATAGTTGTATAATGTATTCATTGTTCTAGATTGTCTAAACATTTCTTCTTCAGATACTTTTTGTTCTTCGTTTTGTTTTATAAATTTTTCTTCAAATTTATTCTGTACTTCTTCTAATAAAATTTTTGCATCAATAGCAATTCCTTTTTCTTTTAAATTAACATATTCTTGAAATTCTCTTGTAGCATTCTCTTTTTCTTCTTCATTAGTTATATTTCCATATTTTTGATATTTTTCTGTTATATAATCAGCAACTACCTCTTTATAATTTTTTAATACATTTTCATCATCTGCTTCTTCAATTATTTTTGAAATTTTTTCGCCCTCAAGAAAAAGTTTCTTATCTTCATCAGTCTCTTGTCGTTTTAATATCAATTCTCTTCTTCTTTTCCACTTTTCATTCATGTCAAATTTATTTAGTAATTGCATATTGTTATTTTTTCTTTCTTTTGCAAATTCTTCCATTTTTTCAGGTGAGTATAAACATTCTATACAATTATTTTTAGATGTATTTTCTTTTTCATAATACGTTCTTCTTACATCAATGCTTTCTTCTCCACTATATGTAATAATATCTGTACCTTCCATTGTAAATTCAAATTGTAATCTATTTTCATTTACAAATCTATTTAATTGTCTAAAATTGTGTAAATTTCCTTGACCTTTTGAATTTTCTATTAATTGTTTTTCTATTAATTCTTTTATTTCTCTAGCTTTTTCAAATGCTCTATTTGTATTTTTTAATTTTCCAATAATTGCCTCTTGTGCAATTCCGTTTATTTCATATTTTAGAATAAATACTCCTATGACTTCTATCGTTCCATCTTCCTCTATTTCTTCAAAATTGTGAAAGCTAATTTGTGGTTGATTTTCAAATATTTTAGTGGAATATACTATATTATTTGATTTTTTTGCAAATTTTTCTTCTAATAATTCTTTTGTAGTCTTCATCTTTTCACCTCTATAATATTTATATCATACATTACTAACAATTTCAACCTTTACTCTTGAAAATTTTTTCCCAATTTTCCTATTGCTTTAGTTTCTATTCTTGATACATATGAACGAGATATTCCCATCATATCTGCAATTTCATGTTGTGTTTTTGGTTTATGACCATCTAATCCAAATCTTAATTCTATTATTGTCCTTTCTCTATCTTTTAATACCTCTCCCATCTTTTTATATAATTTTTTTATTTTCATTTTCAAATCCACTTCTTCTTCTATATTTCTATCATTGTTTTCTAAGACTTCTTGTAGTGTAACTACATTATCATCTTTATCTTTTCCAATTGGTTCATTTAAATAGACCTCTGCATTTAATTTTTTTGTTGAACGCAAGTACATTAAAATTTCATTATCTATACATCTTGATACATATGTACTTAACTTTGAACCTTTTTCTACATTAAAACTATTTATTCCTTTTATTAATCCTATTGTTCCTATTGAAATTAAGTCATCTTGTTCTACTTTTGTATTTGCATACTTTTTCACAACATGTGCAACTAATCTTAAGTTTCTTTCTATTAATATATTTCTAGCTTCTTCATCCCCTGATTTTAGTTGTTCTAAATATATTTTTTCTTCTTGTGCTGTTAATGGTTCTGGAAATAGATTGCTTCCAGATATATAACCAACAGCAAATACTGCTACTTTTAGGAATTGTATAAATCCACTAAAAAAACCTATACTACAAAGTGCCTCTAACATAAATGCACCTCCAAATCTTCTATACAAAATTATATGTTAGAAAAACTTAAAAGTGCATGGACCATTAAATTAAAAATTTTTTAAATTTTAATAAAGTAAGAATAATGTATTTAAAATGAGATAAAATAATATAAACAGTGATTAATTAATTTTTTTTATACTATTTTTGCTTGAATTTATTTTTTTTATATGATAAACTATGACTAGTTAAGGATTAAATAAGTTTTTAATTTACCCTGCATAGTGCGTGTAGACAGAATTTTTAGAACCTACAAGTTTGTAAGAGGGGCCAATCTCACAATATGGCGTGCATGCTCACACCTTCGGGTAGTGAGAAGCCCATGAGTATTTTGGTAGGCACCCACCTGTTTTTAGGAACAGGTCCTTAAAAATTCAAGACATCTTACGGCTAAGGCGGGGAATTTTTTTTTATAAAGGAATGAAAAAAATGTCAAAATTTGTACACTTACATATACATAGTGAATTTAGTTTATTAGAT
>ERZ773235.243-NODE-243-length-78776-cov-18.526950_pt1 | contig 78776 bp, 106 predicted proteins | sample MGYA00580522_ERZ773235 | MGnify/ENA primary metagenome ERZ773235 (study PRJEB29015, sample SAMEA2737797) | human gut metagenome | biome: human gut; feature: human-associated habitat; material: faeces | place: China | collected 2012 ...
AAGATGAGGAAGACGAAGATGAGGAAGACGAAGATGAGGAAGACGAAGATGAGGATGAAGAGGATGAGGATGAAGAGGATGACGGGGTAACCCCTGAGGACCTGGCCGGCATGGACTTCGAAGCTCTAGAGGACCTCTGCGACGACAAAGAACTCGAAACTGACCCCGACGAATTCGACGAGGAGGACGTGGAGAAACTCCGCAAGGCGGTTGCCAAGGAGCTGGGCATCACTCTGCCCAAGGCAAAGGCCGCTTCCAAGAAGGACACCAATAAAAAGAAAAAGTAAGGGTCCTTCCGACTATAACAATTCCTGAGGGCTGCTATACTCTTAATTAGCTGAAGATAATACCTGGTAAAGATGACATCAAGTTCATTCATTCAGGTCAGCCCTCTTTTTAATCAAAAACCTCAATCAATAAAAGATATGGCAACCAAGAAGAAAGACAAAGCAGCTGAGGCAAAGGCTGCAGCAAAATCAGAAACGAAAAAAGGCGGTAAGAAAGAACTGACCGCAGAAGAGAAGAAGGCCAAACGAGAGGCCATGAAGGAGCGACTCAAGAACCGGGCACCTGGTCAGCGACCCAACAGCAAACAGTGCGATATCATCGACCTGGGCGGTGGCAACGTTGCAAAGACCTTCGCCATGAACGTACGGAAGTACGGCGTTCTCATCACCTCAGTGGTTACCGACAAGGACGGCAAGGTGATTGCTGTCTCGAATGCAACCATCCCCGGAGTATCCGTCAAGTCCAAGAAGGAGCACGGCACGCTGGTCCCGAAGATGCCCGGCATGGGTAAGAAAGGGAAGGCAGCCGAGGCAGAGGATGACGAAGAGGACGAAGACGATGAGGAATAGGCACACGACGCAGCCTAACCAATTCGGACATAGTTTTTGAGTCATACAGGGGAGGTCATCCAAATTAAAGGGTGGACCTCCCCACTTTGTATAGGTATATGCAAGAAGACGATGAAATTATATACCTGGCATTATGTAATCAATTGCAATCATATCAGCTATTGCTAGAGGAAGAAAAAGACCTCACCGAAGAAAATAGACTGATGGCTGAGTATATTATCTCTAGAACTGAGCAATTGATTGAAATATATGCCCAGAAAATAGGAAGTGACACCTTTATTCAAAGACCCCAATGGGACAATTTAACTCCTCCGTAAAAGGGTTGATATATCGGATTAAGGATATGACCCGATTGATTCAGGACATTGATGCTCAACTATCAGTGCCAGGATTATCCCCCGGAAAAAGGCAATCTTTAATCAAAGATAAGACCCTGAAATTAGGTAAGGTCAAGGCATTAGTCAAAAGGGTAGAAGACCTGGCTAATGGAAATATCTTAACCATAACCTTTGAAAACAAAGGCACTGGGGAAAGGTATAGGATTATATACACCAACATCTCTCAGGATGATGCCATTGCCCATCTGAAATTGATGGCATATCTTCGGGGGATAGAAATAATCATCTCAGAGATAAAGGAAGTGCAGACCAAAAACTCCATGACCAAACTATAAACATGCAAAGGTAATTCAAACTCATTTTTTTTAATCAACTCAACAACAATGGCAAAGGACATTAGCAAGAAAGACCTGGCAGCAAAGAAAGCTCGCCGGGCTCAGAAGGAAATGCTGGCCTACATGGAAGAGAACAATCTCGACCCCAAGAAAGACTGGACAGGCCACAAGAAACACGGTAAGAAAATCCAGGCATGGATTGACGTTATCAACCTCGGAAACAAGAAGGCCCGGGAACTCAACGAGGAAAAGGCCATCGAGAAGTCCGAAAAGAAAAAGAACAAGAAGCCGGAAGCCCATCCCAAGAAGGAAAAGGTAACCAGCACTCCGAATGCCTACGACTATCCTACGGTAGATGGCAAGGAGATGACTTCGGACCAGAAAAAGAAGTATCGCCAGAAGATGCGTACTCTTCTGAAGACGATGTCGAAGGAGAAGGCCGAAGCAGAAGGAAAGAAATATGCTGCAGAGCTGGCTTCAGGTTCGACTGCTGCTCCAAAGAAGGAGAAGGCAAAGAAGGAAGAGCCGGCCAAGGAAAAGAAGGCTGAGAAACCTGCCAAGGAAGGCAAGGACAAGAAAAAGAAAAATAAGGTAAAGAAAGAGGAGGATTAAACCGATAGGCAATCAGTGAAACTTCTCATGCCCCGAATCCACGAAGGGTTCGGGGTTCTTTGTTGAATATACCTATACAACACCACTGAATTTAATTTGCATATTATAATAATAAGTATTATATTTGCATAACGAAATTTTATAAAAAATGAAAATCAACCGAGGCTGTATTAAACTGAAATTGCAAAGGCATCTATCCGCTCAGGAAATCTGGAATCAGATTATGGATGTGCATATTCAGGCGCTGGAATCCCTTTTAGAGGATAAGAGCTTAGATAACTGGAAAATTATATTCCCCTGCTATGGAACTTCTCTAGAAGCGGTAGAATCAATGGCAAGGGAATATATAGAAGCCTTCAAAAGGGTTCAAGGCAATACGTTCAACGAAAGATATGAGGATGTTGAAACTATGTTGGTAACCGGATTAAACCAAAGATGGTTCAATACTATCATGAGTACACTCTATATGATGGAAGAGGACTTAATGGAAATGAGTTATGATTCCGTCTTCACTCTCTGGGATATTTTCTTCACATGCCAGGCACTGCGTAAAGAAAATAATGTGGTAGCTATGGGACTTAACACTTTCGAGCTTAAAGGACAGTAAAGATGAAAGACACAATTAAAATCACAGGCTCATCAAGGATTGAAAAGGTTATCTTTGATGACGAGACAAGGGACATTGAGATAACCTTCAAAGGGGAAAAGGTATACCGGTATAATTCGGTATCTGAATTCGACTTCAGAATGTTCAAAGAGGATATCCAAAACGGAGAATCCGTTGGGAAGTCCTTCGAGAAAAGAATCAGGAATAAGTACGCAGGAGTAAGATTATGAAAAGGTATTACACCCCAGACGGGGAACCCGATGAAGCTAAGACCACTTGGGTAGCAGTAAAGAAAGGAATCATAGGGGTATCAGTATTCTGTGCAATATGCGTATTGTGGGATACTAAGACAGTTCCCCCTACTCCCGATGCTACTCCTCACTGGAAAAACTGGGATAAGTCAAGACACTTATCCGAGGTAAAGAGCTATGACTACAAAAACGGTATCATTCACTATCGGGATGAATCTACCAGAGAGAGACCCATGGAGTTAAATCTTCATGGGTCTTCTGGCAGTTATGGTTCTGGTATAACTCTGCAAGTATCAGGTGCATCAGTACACTTGGATATGGATGTGGAAGAACTCATGGACCAGTTAACTGAGGATGTAGATTTTTACGAATACTTCGAACGAAATATGGATTGATATGGCAGGTCGGATTAAATTCAAAGTAAACAAGTACGTTCACGGTTCAAGAAGCAAGGATGTATTTGAATTCAAGCCTAAAGCTCAGATTATATTCGAGGGTAAGAGGATTGGTCATATAATTGACACAGAGGTATACTTCTACATAAGTGTAAAAGACCCTACCCTAAACTACATACCTGAATTGTGGGGAAAATTCTCTACTCATCAGGAAGCAAAGGAAGCAGTAATAACTCAGGCAGAATATATCTGGAAAACACTAAACATTTATCACCCACTTAAAACATTAGCACCAAACTACGGATTATGGGAAAAGAAGTAAAGAAACCGACAAACAGCTGGGTATGGAAAAAGATATTCGGTGTAACCCTATTGGGATGGATGAATATCCTGATATTCCAATGGCTATTCATCCGGATATCTTATAATTGGGTATATGTAGACCCTGACAAAGATGAAGATGCTAGAACAGATGATTTCTGGGATGATGAGAAACAGCAGTTTGTTGCAAAAACTTTCTACTACTATGCCATTATCGGGTGTATTATACCTCTAACGGGGTGGTGGGGAGACTATGTAATGCCGTTCAAATTCAAAGGTCGGTTAACTAAGGTAAAAGAATACTACGAATGAGTACAGTAGACTTCAAAGCTGCTTGTGCAGCTCATAGGAAATGTTGCCCATATAAGGCTACTCCATCTACAAAATGTAAAGTGGAGGACAAGGATAAGGAGAATTTATATGAGAGGTATAAAGGTAAATGTGGGGCTAATGTAGAAACTCCTGATGGTAAATGTCCTATCAAGGATTGCTACTATATGGCTAAGTTCAAAAGAACACTCAAGAAGTTATCCGAGAAGTAAACTAACCTATACATTGAACGTACCAGAAAAGTAGTTGCAAAATTATTTGCGGGGATAAATATTTATATCTATATTTGCATAAACAATAAAAGGGAAAAGCCACAAGAGGTTAACACACAGAAGCCAAGAACACAACCTCAAAGAAATTGATAAAAATATTTGCATATATAGAAAAGTTCCCTTATATTTGCATTAGGAAAAAGAAATAATAAAACACTTTTAATTTATTGTAAAACCTTTAATATTGTTAGCCATGAAAAATAACAAGAAAAATCAGGCTCAGAAAACCGAAAAGACCAACCTGGTAGGGGGAATCAACAACCTCATCGAAGAGAAGACCCAGAAGGTCGAGAAATCCAAAAAGGATCTGAAGGCCGAGGCTAAAAAGGAGGAAACTCCTGAAGCGGCCAAAGAGAAGAAGGTCAAGAAGACTAAGAAAGAGAAACTGGTCGATAAGACCAAGAAAAAGGCCGAAGCCAACCTCGTCGAAGAGGTGGTAACGAAACGGGAAGTCAAGTACATCTATCCGGCAGACTGCGAGGACACTCTTTCCCGGAAAAAGTTCCGGCAGACGGTCCGAAACAAGATTCATCAGCTGGAGCTGGCAATGCTCCGAATCGAGAACCAGGACTCCAAGGAGTTCAAGAAAGCAAAGAAGGAGTACCTCGAGTACAAGAACCAATTCGTCAAGGAATCCGTTGCAATCTAATCTTTCATAGTAGGAGAGGGGTACAGGGCTAAGGTAAAAGCCCTGGCCCCTTAGTATAACAACACTTTAATGATATGAAAGGTTATGGTTGTCGGCTTACCTGAAAAAGCAATTCAGAAAGTAGACAAGGAATTGCTAGAATTACACAAAGAAGTTATTAAGTCATATCTCACGCAACGGAGTCTAAAGCACAAGTACCAAAAGAAATTCTTTAAGATATACGACCACTACATTACGGAGAAGAACATAAGAAGGTTTTTCTTCCGTTCTGCTAAGCTGTTTGTATATGCTTTAGTAACGGACCGATTGGATGAGATTGAAGACTATGTACCCGTAAAAGATAAGAAAAAACATGTTTCCCGAAAGAGTAAAAAGCGTAACGCTTGATAAGTCCAGGATTACCTATTACCTTCAAACTCAGGGAAGGGTGCAAACCCACGCTGAATATCCCATAAACCCTGAATTATACCAGATAGAGGATTTAGCCTTTGATTGCAGTGTAAGGTTTAATCAGTATCTTCCGGATTATGCAATCAAAGGGTATTTCACGGTAGATGAGAATTTACAACACCCAGTATTCATTGAGAATACTAATGGGCCTCACCTATTATACATCACGGGGATTCCCAGGAACCTTCCCGAAGTAGAGAGAAATAGGTTTAGGTTTCAGGAACATCTTTGGTTATCATACTGGGAAGATAAGCACATAGGCTACCTTTTCCAAGTGGTAACTAGAGAACAAGCATTAACTCACTTAATAAACCAATAACTTACAAAATACAAAGCACTATGAAAACTCAGGAGTATGTAAAGCAATTCAAATTGGACCGGGAACATTACAACTTCAACCGGGAAAAATTTATGGAGGCCTTCGGTCAGGAATTTAAGGACCGAATTGAGGCAACCATTACGGCCTGTAAAAAAATGCAGGTGCAATTCACCTATGAAAAATTCCTCCATGCCATAAAGGAGCAGCAGGATAAATTCTGGAATATTTCCAACAAGAAAATCGGGGAACCTTTTTCGGAAGGTTTATTCTCGGCATTTTTTGCCTTGTATGTTATCCCTCTCCGGGCAAGTCTTTTCCCTAACATTCATGCCGAATTAGAGGAGAAGAGGAGAAAGGCAATTGAAAAGGATGCCAAGATTAAGGCAGAACTGGAGGCCGCTGAAAAAGAACGGCAGGAAAGGAAAAAGAAAATGGAGCCGGTTGTAAATGCTCTGATGACATACGCAGCAGCCAAAAGCTTGGCAAAGCAATCCAAGCAGGTGGGTAATAAACCCAAGAGAAAGAAGTAAATCCTAATAATACAAGACTCTAAAGTTACTAAGATTTTATGAAGACCCTTTTAGAGATAGCAAAATTGGTAGAGGATAAAATGGTGACCTTGTATCAGGAAGCCGGAGAAAATGAGGTAAACATGAGCTATTGCTTCAGACAAAGTTCTGTAACCATAGAAATGCTTTATCCTAAACATGTGCACAAGCTGCTATCTGAACTTTTAGCTATGAGTAACCAGCTTAAATGCGAAAGTCATATAGCAGATTACAAGCTCTCAATAAGCTCATCAAGATTGAAGGTAAGCCTATTTCAGTGATCCAGCAACCTGACTATCAAAGAGTTAATTCAAAAAGGCCCTTACCCAATCGGGGCCTTTTTATTTACTTATCTTGGGATTAACTATTAGATACCAAAACTTAACACTATGAAAGAACAAAAGATAGTTCCAAGGTTTCCAAGAGGAATGGGAGTAACCCAATTAGCTCTACAGGCTAATGCTGGAGATGATGAAGCTCTCAAGAATCTGACCAAGTTCATTATCCATATCTGGATTGTCAACAACGGGAAATTATGGGCAAAGGTTTATTCCGTAAATGAACTCGCAGATTTCTTGAAATGTGAACCAGCAATTATTCAGATGCAAATGAAACAAACGTTTCTAGACAACGGTTTATTTGACCGTAGCAAGATGAATGAGATTGCTGATTCTCTTATGGGAGCTTGCATATCATGGGCACTTGAAGACCGTATGGAAGTAAGCCAGCAGGTTCAAATACTCAGGGATTCTCAGGGCGGAAGATATGCTCCATTCATCACCTCCGAAGTCAATAAGGCCCTTGGATTGAAACAGCAATCTACAACTTCTCTTCAGAGTTTAGTAAGGGCAGTAACTGGAGGGGGTACCGTGAATATCTTTGCTCAACAGAACAATCAATTCAATAATGGTGCCCAAGAAGAGCAGACTTTAACTAGAGATGAAGCCATGGAAATGATTCAAAGGGAGTTGGCTGACAAGGGTGGTATAAAGGAAATTGAATATGTAGAGAACCAATATGACTTCAAAGAACTACCAGTTGTAGTTGCAACCAAACAAGATGGCAACAGAGGTGAGAAAGAAGGATTAACCCTTAAAACCAGAGAACTCGATAGCGTAACAAGGGACTACCATGGTGCCTTAAAAGTTTTTGACGAAGACCATCACCAAATCCGACGAGAGATAGGAGAAGGAATAGCTTATGAAGAAGTAGACCCAGAAATCCAAGATTAGCCATTGATTTTTATTTGCATATTTGAAATATAATTATTAAATTTGTATAAACAAAAATCAAAAGGCTATGTATTTAATAATTAGACCCAGTAGCAATGACACTATAGCTATTGCTCTTGGTGGTAAATTAAAGGGAATAAAGGTTAAGAATTCCTGGGTAACTCTATATCTATCCCAAGATGATCTTTGTAAGATACAATATACCCTTGAAAATTATGATTATCATGGTAAGTACTTAATATCATTCCTGGATAAATCTTTAAGTATTAAAAGTGAAAGTAAACAAGGAGAAGAGATTCAATTCAATCTATAACAAACACCTACTATGAAAGAAGTATTAAACGCAACTCAAGTAGTAAACCGAGTAAATCAACTTATCAATGAAGGTAAGAAGTTAAAGGTATTCGGTTTAACTTATCCACCTTATCAGGAAGACTTGGTCTTTACCGATGAGAGAATCAATCGGCAGGGTTGGCTATGCACCAACTCGAAGGTAACTTTATCAGCATCTGCCTGTGCTACCAAGATAAAGATACACACAATCACGGGTTGGTGCAACCTTTTCCAATATGTTGAAAACGGCAAATACATCGATACCCTCAGTGAAGACGGGAACTACGTCGGTATGCCGATTATGGGTGATATCTGCCCGGGAATGCTTTTGGGAGAGTCTCAGGAAGATAAATTGATAAATCTGGGTATGATTATAGATGTAATGGATGATGAAGATGAAGCTATTCGTACGGTAACAGTAGTTGGCACGGATTTCTTGGAAAGAAACTATCATTCATTAGCCAAAGAACCTTCAAGTTACTTTGTATTCGACAAAATCATGTAACACTTTTATATATGCACACTAATCATCGCATAGCTCTTTTAATCAGGGCAAGCAGACTTTACTGCCACAGCATGTACCAGGAGTATGACTTAAAATATTATCCCACAATCAAAGAAGTAGTTCTCAACTTTACTAACAAACTCTTCGGTACAAAGAGTATTGAGAACAAGATAGATATCAAGGTATTGCCTCTATTTGAGGATAATTACATAGGGGTAAATATAGCTATGGAGTTCCCTGATGGATCCGGTCTGGAGTTCGAGCTTTACAAGCAACCACTTATTCCGGAAGAAGATTACTACTACAAGCCGAGACCTATACCAGCTAAGGCCTAATAAATAAAGGACCATTAAGACCTCTTATCTAGAGGTCTTTTTTGTGTTACTAAACTAAACTTACCTTTATAAGGATTAAAATCTCTAGAACCTATTCCTACTGCCTGATGCCGAGAAGTTTTATTTGCATATTAAAAATATTATTGCTATATTTGTATAAAGATAAAAACAAACCTTAAATATAATACAATGGAAAAGAAAAAGGTTAAGGACTTAGCAAAAGGGGAATACTTTATCCTGAATCCCATCGAAAAACCCAATGCCTCTCAAGTCTGGGTAAGAGGAGAATACATCAGGGAAGCTAAGAAATACAGTACCTATAAATGGGAAGACACTAATCATGAAACTCTCAGGAAATGGGACAAGGAAGTTTACATAGGTTTCACCTTTTAACACTTACAACTATGGCACAGCAGAAAAGGTACAAATTGCTCATCTGGTTCTATCTCCACAATCACCTTCACAAAAGTATTCATGCTGCACATAGCATGGAGGTAGAACTAACCCGAAAGGCTGAAGTTAGTGAATGGGTAGATGAGAATGATGAGAGTATTGCAAAAGCATACCTCATTGACCGGGTTAAAGATACCCGAGAAACGGTAATAGAAAGAAATATTGAACGAACAATATACTAAAACTAAAGATTATGAGTTACACAGTAGAAGACCTGATTGGAGCTCTAGAAGAAATGGACCCTCAGGCACCAGTAATGGTAGCAGTACAACCCATATGGCCATTTGAACACAGTATCACTGGTGTTATCAATGCTCAGAATGGGACGGTATACCTTGCATCAAAACAGGAAGGTTATTTACCCCCAGAAGCTAAAGAAGCTTTCGAAGAAAACGGTATCCCTTTCTAACCTCATCTGACCTCTGATTTATATTTGCAAATATAGATTAAATTCATTATATTTGTAATATAGAAAAGAGATAAAATCGAATATTATGAAAGATTACAAAAAGGTATTGCTGGATGGGTTAAAGAAGTCGAGTAATGTTCAAGAAGAAGAGAGGGATTGCATTAAAGAAGCAATCAAAGAAACCTACCTTGGTATGGTAAAAGAGTTGGATGCCCGATTAGGGTTAGAACTCTTTGATTATCGGGTAGAAGTAAGATACTACTCTGATGGAATCCCGGAAAGGTTCAAACATACTCTCTGGGTTAAATTCTCGGATGAGACCATGCCCAAGATGTCTTTCAGAGGGGCAATGCAACAGGTGGTATCTATCCTCTCAACTGGAGATGATGAAGTAAAGATTATCAGTCATAACACTGGACTCAAAATCGAGATAGTAGCATGAGTGCATTCAATAAGATACAAAGAGAATACAACTGGGTATGCAAGCATATCAAAGGTCCTTTGTATAGAATAAAGATGCAAGAGCTATACAATGAGGCTAATAAAGCTATCCTCGACCCAAAGTTAACTCCAGAACAGAAATTAAAACTAATCGATATCAGAGATACATTAAAGACAAAACTATGAAAAAGAAAGAAGAACAAGGGTGCTTAAGGCCCCTACTGATAGCTATCGTATTAGTATTGGTAGCGACGATTTGGTACCAGATATCCTACCAAAGTGAGGAAAAGAAAGAGCCCGAGACAAGGCAATTAGTAAATCCCGACGGGAGCCTAAAATTTGAAGCAGTTCAAAGATTGGCTCCCGATTATATTGATAGCCTCAAAAGAGCCGGTGAAATTGAGAGATGGTTAAAAGAACACCCTCAGCAAAACCTTAATATTCATATAACCATCGAAGACGAACGCTGGTAAAGGCCGTTAATATTTGTATAAAGAGAAATAAATATAAACCATAAATTTAATAAGCCATGATTAAACAAACTCATAAACCTATTCAATCAACCAAATCAAATACGAACAAACCCTGAGAGGAAAGGGGGTTAAGGTCACAAGGAGTCTGGATAGAATCAGGATACACTCACCAAGGAACCAAGTCAGGAAGATTCTCTTCAGGATATCACTCCTCAGAATTATCCCTATCCAACCCCCCAAAAGAAGTTCTACCCTAAACATAAATAAACCATGAAAAGAAAACCTAAAACCATATCCAAGGAAAAGGCCATAGTCATAGCCTCCAACCATAACAACCTCCCAATCCAAATCGCAAAGGGATATACAGAATCCGAACTAAGGGAAGTATTAAGGCATCTGAACCTAAAGCCAGGCTTCTAATACAACCCCAAACAAGAATAAATTCAAATATCCATATACATAACCATAATATATACATCATACCTATAGAATATTCATAAGGTAATATACATATAATATAAACCATCAATCATATATGGCTTTTAGGATTAGCTTTTATCTTAGAAGCCTTTAGTTTGACTGTTAAGATAGGGCAAAAGTTAACAAGCAGTCATTGTGACAGGTCCGGACAACGAAAAAGTCCAAAGGCCATAAAATCAGGTTAGGGCAAATTTTTTGGTTAAGGCAATCTTAAGGCCTTACTGTATACCCTAAGAGCTCTGGAGCTATCTATGTTACTATACGTATTAGCTAAGTCGACTTAGGGCCCTAAGACCATGAGCAAGGCCATAAAGGCACCTTTAAGGTACCCAAACCCCTACCTTATTCAAATCTATATATATATATAATATAAGTCTTATTAAGGATAAGGTTAAGGCAGTAGCTAAGGCCTTTTCGATAAAGAGACATTAGGCCCCCTGACTCTTGATATCTATAGCTTGACTCTATATTCATATTGGTACACTAAGGGGTACCTAAGATGGGCCTTAATCCCAAGCCTTAAAGAGTACAATCTATATTATATATATATATGCGAGTCTTTTAGGTCATTTTGGAACAGGTGTCTAAAATCGATATGCCAGGAATAGAGTATTGGAGATTTGATTTCTCAAGTTAAGGCTGGTTTAAGGCACATTTATGGTACCTTTTAAGGCACATTTATGGTATGTTAAGGTACCTTAATATAGCCTTCATATTATATAAGGATTGGCTTTTAGTGGCCTTTGGGATTATGGCCTTGGGCCTTATGAAGGCCGAGTATATTTATTTGCATATATAATATATTATATCTATATTTGCATAACGAAAGATAAATAATAAACCATAAAACATTTAATGCTATGCTTAATTCTAAAGACTTCACCACTGCCCTGGGAATTATCTCCAAACACCATTCAACCGAATTGGCCATCAATACTCCTCGCAATAACTTTATAGGGTATATGGGCCAGACTAGATTCAGGTTGCATATTAAGAAATGCGTACCCGCCGTAATCCATAACCTTATTAAGGAAGGTTTCATATTAGGTATGGGACCTGAAGGATTAGAGGTAGATAAAATCTAGCCTTAGCTAAGGCCTCCAATTATTATTTGCACATGTAATATATTATATTTATATTTGTAATGCAGTATAACAAAATTAAATAAATAAAATTATGAATAACAAAATTATGAATTACTCGGTAAACTCTTTTAAGGTTTATATTTATAAGGTTAATCCCGATAGTTGGATTATCAGGGCCTTGGAAAATAACGGATATAACCTTGATAACTGTCTCGAATTGGATTACCTGGCGGGGTTTATTGCAATCGAGGTATATAAGGATGATTTCGATTGGGTATGCGAACTCTTGGATTATACTGAGAACCCGGATAACACCAGGGAACAGCTGCTCGGGTTTTATAACTATGCTCGGACAGAGTATAAGGACCTGGAAGGTTATCCGGAATATATTTAGGGTAGGGGGGAGTTGGCCCCCCATATTTGCTTTCATATTTCTTTCTGTTAAGGCCTGCCAACTCGGGCCTTTTTTATTTATGAACTTATAAGGCCTTTAAGGATTCAATAAAGGTACCTTCTGGCACCCAATAAGGCCTTATACCTTAGGCATATTGGTAAGGCCTTATATCGCTTTTAGTGGCTTGGCTTATAGGCCTTTTATAATAGGCTGTATTGGTACCTAATGGTGCCTTGCCAAAGGACCTTTACTAAATTTCATTTCAATCGGAATTAAATGAAAGGTGTAATTTAATGCAAGCAGGGGTATATCATAGAAGTTTATAATTAACAAGCTGGAGAATTAGTTATTTATAAAATAAAAATATTCTAGATTCCTGAGGACTAAGGCCGAAAATTGAAATGAACATTAAAGGCCTAACCCAAGGCGTTAAGGTACCTCGGGGTGCTAGCTAAGGCTAAGTTTTAACCCAACCTTATACCAACAAACCCTCATGCTAACAATAACCTTATAACCGACTAACCATTAAACCCTCTTGCCCTCACTCCCCCACTCCCCCACTCCCCCCCCTTAATTTCCTAATAGGCATAAATTATCATAATTCGTTCTATTATAGGAAGAGATAATCAAAATTGATGTCTAAAATTTTGTAGATAAAGATATTATTTGTATATTTGCATATCTGGAAACAGATAAGAACTAATTAAATCAATTAAAATTTTTTACTACTATGAAAGCAAATGAAATTTTAGCAATTGGAAACGAGATTTTCTCAACCAGCGAGAGAAAATCAATTTATCGCAAAGAAATTTTTGTAGAGTGTAAAACAGACAAAGAGAAAAAGAATTTACGAATGAAGTTACGCAAAAAATTAGATTCTTTTATTGCTGAATTTATCGCAACGTCTAAAAATGAGGAGAAAAGAAAAGTACTAAAAAAAGCGTGGCAGGAATATGCAAAGCAAGTCTATATTAACGTAGATAGTATTGTAGATTCTAACGCAAATACAGAAAAAAGGGACACGATTAAAAAATTCTTGCTTGCAATGAACGAAACCGAAAATAAAAACAAATAAAATTAAATCCATTAAAATTTAAGACCATGTTACTTAATTTTCAGAATATTGAGGATGTAAAAAAAGTATTAAACAACTTAACCTCACAGGAAAAATTAGAATTAGCCAATAATATTTTCATAGGCCGTAATCAATCCGATTTCATCGATAGCAAAGGAAATTTTATTGAGGAGTTAGATAAAGAAACAGAAATAGATAAGTTCTATGAGGAATTAAATAATATTTTTATAAAAACTTATAACAATCATAAAAAAGTAGAAAAGTACTTAATTCGAAAATTACAAGAAGCGTCTAAATATTTTGATATAGATGAAAAAGATATAAATAAAATTGATTTACAATATTTAGATGATAGATGCGCGGAAATTTTTGAATATTAAAAATAAATAAATAAATAGGGGGCATAATATGTCCCCTATTTTTAATAAAATTTAATTTTGCGATAGGGACACCGTGGCCCCTTTTTACTGCCAGATGTTTTTGAAGACCTCATGATAAGACTCTTTAAGGTACCAAAACCTTTTTACTGCTAGCCCCCTTAGGCTCCTCATGATAAGCTCTTCCTGAAAGGCCCATACCACATAGGTACCTACCTCATTACCTAATCACCCCCTCTCCCTACACAAAATGAAGAACCCATCCAAAGGCCCTTCATAAAATTTTTCCAGGATATTTTTAAGGCTCCCCTTATAAGGACTTCCCATACACCTTTGCCTCATAAACCTTAATCAATTTATCAAAGGCCTTAATCCTGGATTCAGTATCAAACCTATCCCCCAATAAATATCATGGATAGAAAGGTTATCACTAAGGTTCTTATAGACCCCTGTATTCTTATCACCACCCAAGAAATCAAACCAGAATGCAAAATATTCCAAATATAAATAACTCACCTAATATTTGAAGATATTTTCTAGAAGTGTTGCCTAAGATTGAAAGGACAAGCCCTGTTATTCCTATTAAGGAAGTAAATCATAGTAATTTACTTTTAATCCATAAACCATATAGCTATGAGTTTCCTTATGTTTCACTCGGGTAATATACCTATAATTGAAGAAGATGATATGAAGTTAGTAGAGTTAGTTATTACGAACAACAATCAAGGAGGTTTTGATTGTTGTTTCTAATTCAGTAGTTACCTCTAGTATTGCCTCTGACTTTATGTACGGCCATATTGATGGGGTAAAGCTAAAGTGTTTGAACCAAGCACACAATAATAATTTTCTGATTATCATACCAGACGTATTTGTGAATATGGAGGTAGAGGGTGTTAATTTATACTTACCTAACAATGTCTTATTCTTAAATGATGAAGGTACCCAAAAATTAGTCAAGATAATATGTTACCAAGACGGTGACCAGGAGTTCCAAACGGCAGCCACTATGTAGACTAAAAGAAAAGGGCAGGAAATTTCCTGCCCTTAACTGTGTGAATGTAATGATTATTTCTGAGCTGGTTCTTGAATCTTTGCTCTCTGTTTCAGGTAGAACTTGGTCTCTACAAATAGATATGGATAATCCTTATTCTCCGGGTCATGTACCAAAGTATAATCAACACCTCTCACGTTAGCCCTCATATAGTGTAACTTTCTCCAGGCTTCACTGTTCAGGTTTTTGATTACCTGTTCGAAAGAAGAAACAAAACCTATCCTCTTCCTGATGTATTGTTTCTGTGTTCTCAATGTACCTCTACCTACTTCTTCATAGAACATCTCTTCTACTACTCCACCGGCTGCATAGAACTGACCCGGTGTATAAACTTTTACTGCCATATAATTGTGATTAAGATTCCCAGATATCAAATGATTGGTCTTGGTTTGTTGTAACTACTAAATCGTAGTTTTCCCTCTTTACTCTAAGCTTGGAGTAGGTTATACCATATTTCTTGTAAATACCTACCTCAGTATCGGTTAGGATATTTTCTATATTACCTTTAAGTTTACCACTAAACTTCTGAGGACCCCACCTTATCAAGGAGTTTATCTTTCCATAGATTTTGTCCACTATCAAGCTTGGAATATCTCCGTCCAGTATTACTTTCCCTATATAGGCATCCCACACGGGAATATCCTTCTTTTCTTGGTCACTAACCCTCGGGAGAATTATCTCAGTGTTGATTCGTCTTCTTGCCATTTCTGAAAAGTACGTTGAATGTTAATATAAACAGCCCGGTTACTACTGCCGGACTTACCGCCCAAATAAGGAATAAAACTCCATACCTTACTGGATTACTGGCTTTCCTTAATGGAGTTTCCTTGATTACACTCTTCAGGAAGATACAAAAAATAAACCCTAAAACATACATGATGAGTAGGGTATAACCCAACCAAGTCGGGGGAGTAGCTGTTAGCGTATTATACATGATATAATGATTAAGCAGATGATGCAAATTATGAGTGTTTGTATGGCTTCTTTCTTACCTTTGGACCAAGATTCATTACCTTCATATTCCTTGTCAAGCTCTTTCAAAGCTTTCCAAGCCATTCCACCGCTATATGCAGTGTAACTGAGTATGTTAACTATAGCCCAATGTAAGAGGAATCGTATCATATATCTCCGAGTTTTTCGAGGATACGACTGATTTTAGCCGCTGCATACCTAATAATATTGGCATTTTCAATGCCTTTCTTATTGATAGCGGCTAATTTATCGATACCACGAGTTAAAGTTCTCTGAGCCGTCATAGTTTTGTACTTTTCTTCATCGAAAACTTCAATTTGGTACTTCGAATTTAGAGGATGAAGAGTTCTATCCATCTTGATACCATTCTCAAGGGTGTAAATTCCCTTTTTCCTCTCCTTAATTGCCGTCTTTTCAAAGAAGGCAGGTCCTGTTACCAGTAGTAAATCACCAACTTTCATAGGTTTTGTTATTATTTTATGCAATATAATATAGATTATTCAACTTCCTTCAAGTATTCAGCTATAATAGGATCTTCACCTCGTATAATCTTACGTAAAGGACGGTAACTTTTAACTTTGAATTTAGATTGAAGTTGTTTAGTAGTCCAATTAGGATGTTTTTGATAGAATTTATAAATCTTTATCTTGAGTTCGTTGCTGTATTTAGATTTTGGATGTTTATCTCCGAATACTCTATAATAAGGGTTTTTATCTCCTCGTTTATCCCCCGGCTTCATTCTACCCTCTCTCACAGCTTTTTCAGTATTTTCTTTGGGTGTACACCAATATAGGTTACTTACCCTATTATTTAGGGGGTTATTATCCTTATGACCCACATAAGGTTTATTATATTTGTTAGGTATATGAACTTTTGCTACTAACCTTGAAACCGAACGTATTCCTCCTCTAAAATAAAAATAAGCTCGACGGTATTTATGATTCTTGGATAAACTGTGGTATATCCTTAACTGTACCCAATTATTATTCCTTAACTCAAAGATATCACCGTCAACACTTACATATAATCCGGGCATCCAGGGAACATTCTCTTTCATCATAAAATATGTTTTAGAACAATAACAAAGCTAGTTCTTTGCAAGACCTTCCGGTATATATTATAAAATTCTATTTTCCAATGAATGTCTTAGGTATATGTGGAGCCCAAGGGGCGCTCCTTTTTGAGTTTAAAAAGTATCTTATAGCTAATGTAGAGCCAAGAGCAGTATTTCACTCCAAAAAAGAGGAGCAATGGAAGCTCAATTTTGGCAATATACCGTTTGTAAGGAGCCTTGAAGAGGTCAAAAACACCAAAATTGACCTAATACTCGGTTCTCCCTCATGTGGTCATAGCTCTGTATTCTCCTATTCGAGAAAAAAATCCTTGGGAAAACCCCGAGAAGATGCCACCCTTAATTTATATCTTTCTAGTATAAAGAAGTTCAAACCCTCAATATTTATGCTGGAGAACCTCCCTAAGCTTCTAGATTTTATTCCTATCGGGGAATGGGAGCATAATTTACCCGATTATAAATTTATAGTTCACTGTCACTCCGTTTCGGTATTCGGTAATTCCCAACAAAGTAGGAAACGTATGGTATTGATAGGGGTGCATAAAGATTCTAAAGTTAATCCCGACCTCTTTACTCATACTTTCAAAGTAAGTAAGTTGAAGAATCTATGTGAACTAAAGAAAGAAGTACGTAGAGATATAAATTACAGAGAAGCGGATGATAAGAAGTTGGCAATGTACCATTATGCAGATAAGTCAAAAACTACTCTAACTGTAGCTCAAGTGAGAAAGTTATGGAAAACAGAGTTTAAGAATGACTACAAATGGCCAATGAGAACCCAGAAGATGAAGACTCTTCCTGGGGTATACCGTAATAGAAAAAGAAGTTATCCCTTAACCGTTAGACCATCTTCAAGGCAATTCAATCCTCATGGAAGGATTATGGGCCTTGAAGAGTATAGGGTTATAATGGGCTTTCCTAAAAACTTTAAGGTATACTTCGATAAGGCTAATCCAACCTACTGGTTAAATAAGGGAAGGAATACCTTAACCAAGGGGACTGTATATGAAATCTCACTATGGATTAAGACTTGTCTGAAGAAAGCTGATCTGATTTGAAATCTTTGTACATTTGTTTCAATTTATTATTTATCTCAACCTGCTTAGCTTTAAGCCTTAATCTCTTTATAGTAATGATAGTATACTTAGCTTTCAATTCTTTAACCTCGGGTAAATCCCTAAACTTAATTGCCTTTTGCATAACTAAAAGATTTATGAACCAATAGATTCCCAAAACTCTTTAAGGTAGCCTCCTTATATACGTATGCGTAATACGTGTACAGCCCATGTGATAATAGATATACATTAAAAGTATATCTATATATCTATATACGTATATGATATCGTCTATAGCTAAAGCTATATCTACTTTTTAAGGTAATGAAAAAGAACAAAAATAACAAATACAGAAAATGAAAAATGTAATCCTAACCTTAGCCTTTATATTTATGGCCTTAACCATATTCTGGCTATGGAACCGAAATTCGGAATTAAAGGAAGGTATTAAAAATTCTACCGAGCAACCTGATACCGTTTGGGTTAATAAACCTTTTACAGCAAAGGTAGAATTTCCAAATTTTAAGTTGCCCAAGATGGTATTCCTCTATCAGATAGATTCAGTACCTATTGAACGTATTGAATATGTTGATAGAGTAGTTACTATCATTCAGAAAGATTCAACCAAGATTGAATACAATGAGTTATTTCTAACTAACTATCCAAAGGCTCCAAAGTTATTGCAGATACTTTCAAATCGAGATAAGCTATCTATCACTACATTCAATACAGACTGTAGATTAGCTACAGAAGAATATAAGGTCAACTATTCTCGGTATCAGTATAATTACCTGGATGGGAAATTAACCTATAAGAAAACACCTTTCCTTAAAAGATTCAATCCAGTGATTCAATATACCTTACGACCAGTACATAACTTCCATGATTTAGATTTCGGCCTGAAGTACAATACCAGTAAATTTAATTATGAGGCTGGGTTGAATATCAACTATTATCCCAAACTTCGGGACAATTTAGGTCTCGACCCATACCTAAGAATTTCATACAATTTCTAACATGGCAAGAAAGAAGACATTAGTTGAAGATGCAAGTATTACACCCGAACAACTTAAGACCTTGGTTCGGGTGATGAAAGACCCGTTCTTCTTCTCTACTTTCTGCTACGTGATTAACCCCGTATTGGGTATGGTAAAGTTCCTCCTTTATCCTTTTCAGAAAGCGGTTCTTTACCAATTCATGCTCAATAGGTTCAATATCATCCTAAAGTTTCGTCAGGCTGGTATTACTGAGCTAATCTCTCTCTACTGTCTTTGGTTAGCAATGTATCATCCTAACAAGAAGATAAACATTATCTCAATCAAGGACACTGTAGCAAAGAAGGTACTGAAGAAGATTAAGTTCATGTACAAGAATCTTCCTTCATATCTGCAAGAGCCAATTATAAATGGTCGTGCAGGGGAGTTTGGTTCTGTATCAACTATAGAGTTTGCAAACGGTTCAGTTATTGAATCTATACCAACATCTGACCAAGCTGGTCGTTCTGAATCTTTGTCGTTATTAGTGATTGATGAGGCAGCTATTGTTAGATGGGCTTCAACTATTTGGGCCTCAGCTTTCCCTACTATATCAACCGGTGGTGCTGCTATAGTAAACTCTTGTATTACGGGAGATACCCAGATTATTGGCAAGGATGGTCCTTTTAGGGTTGATTCTATTTGTCCCAAAACTTTTGGTAAGATGGATATATCACATCTTGGACTGAGAGTATTATCACATACTGGAAAGTGGCAGAGAGTACTTGGTTCTGTAAATAAGGGTGTACTTAAAACTTGGGAAGTTCACAATGAGCAAGGTAGGGTTATTAAATGTACTCCAAAACATAAGTTATATACTCTTGAAGGTTGGTTACCTGTTTCAGAGATAATCAAACGAGATATACCTGCTATCTTTTATCATACTGGTATAAGTGGTCTGGAGCAGAATCCAGTAACCGTAAAACCCAAGAAAAAGATATGTGTCCACAATCTGGTGGCTAAAGTATTCTTGGGAGAAATTCCTGATGGGTATATAGTTGACCACATCAATAATAACCCATCTGACAACTATGTAACCAATCTTCAGATAGTTACAGTAGCTGAAAATGGTCAGAAAGCTGCAAAACATTCTTATAGGATGAAGCTTGGGTCCAAATTGAAAGGTGGATTCAACTACGACTTAAGAGTGGTGGCTTACATAAGATACCGTTATCAAGAGCTTGGTTACTATTATGGAGTGTTAGAGAAGATATCTAAAGAGGTTGAAAGTAAGTTCGGAGTTAAGCTGAACAAACCTTACATTCAACGCATTGTATCTGGTAAACGTGGTACGAGTATCTACCTTTCTAAACTGAAAGTAGTTAGAAAATATTACGATACCATTTATGATATTTGCGTTGAAAATGATGAATCTTACCTCATCAACGAAGACTACGTGTCTCATAACACCCCTTATGGTGTAGGTAACTTCTTCCACGGTACTTGGGTAGATGCCATATCTGGAGGTAATCCCTTTAATCCCATACGTTTGTATTGGCAGATGCACCCAGACAGAGATGAGAAGTGGTATGAAGAGATGTCTGCTGCACTTGGTCCTAAAAGAACTGCTCAGGAGATAGATGGTGACTTTTTATCATCTGGTAACACGGTATTCGATTTAGCTGACATCAAAGCTATTGAGGAATGTTTATTCGACTATCCAGTTATCAACACTCGTCTGAAAGGCCAATACAAGGAGTTCAATGAGCCAGACCCAAATAAGGAATACTTCATTGGTGGAGACTGTGCTACTGGACGAGGTACTGACTACTCTGCTTTTACTTGTATGGACCAGGATGGTGAAGAAGCTGCAGTATACAAGGGTAGAATACCTTTGAATAAGTATGCCCGTTTACTGGGTGATATTGGAGAGAAGTATAACTTTGCTAAGTTAGCTCCTGAGACCAATGACGTTGGTATGACAGTGACCACCATACTTCAGGATGAAGGTTATCCAAACCTTTACTTCTATACCAAGCTTCTCAGGAAGAAGCGTAAGAATAGACCTGAAGAAGACAAGTTCCCTGGTTGGTTGACCACAACAAAAAACAGGTCTGTAATTATAGAGAACTTGGAGAAGGACATACGGGAGGAAAACGTAATTGTGAAAGACCCGTTCTTTGTACAAGAAGCTTACACATTTATCTATGATGGTGCAGGAAGACCCATTGCTAGAGGTAAGCATAGAATGAACAACTCATCAATGGACCTTGATTTGGAAGGTGAGACATACTCTGATGATGCTATCTTCGGGAAAGCTATTACAAACCATATTAGGTGTCACAGTGCATCTAACACTGTAGTTATTCCACAGTAGACCATAAATAATCTTATATAACATGAAACTTAATCCTATCAGGTGGTTCTTAAGGTCAAAACCAGTAGAATCAAAGAACAAAGATGAAGGAAAGGGTTCCATAAGTCCGGGCAGAGTTTCTCAACCAGATGATGGTGTGGGGAACTCTGAACTCATTACCACTCTTAATGGTATGACGAACTTAGTTACCCCAACGTTCAGAAATGAACTAATACCTATCATTCGGGACTTGTACAAAATAAACCCGGATGTAAGTATTGCACTACAGAACATGTTCAAGTTGTCCAATACCGGTCATACCATTGACTTCCCAAATAACACGGCTGAAGAGTCTACCAAGATGAGGGAACACCTAAAGAAAGTAACAAAGAGGTGGTCGAGGTATACTGCAGGTATAGACGGGTTGGTAAACAAGTTCATTGTTCAGTTACTGGTTAGTGGTGCAATATCTGCAGAGGGAGTACCAAACAAGAAACTTTCTGGATTGGAAACCATTCTTTTCATTAAGCCCGAGACTATCAGGTTTAAGAGAGAGAACAATGGGGTATATCACCCATATCAAAGGAATCCACGTATAGTAGATGGTCTTAAAGATTCATTTATCAAATTGAATACCGAGACCTACTGTTATGTTGGGATGTACAACGACACTGATGAACCATACGGAGTACCTCCTTTCATGTCTGCTCTGGACTCCATTGCTGGTCAACATACTATGAGGAAGAATTTCAAACATATCATGGAAATCATGGGTATGGTTGGATTCTTGGAAGCAAAGATGGCTAAACCTCCTCGTACTGCTGGTGAAAGTGAAAAAACTTACCAAGAACGTCTGAACAGTACGCTCCGAAAGATGAAAACCAACATTGTTGGTGGTATGTCTGATGGAGTTGTAGTTGGTTATATCGATGACCACGAATTTGAATTGAAGTCTACCTCGGCTTCTATGCAGAACATTAACCTTCCTTGGAACATGAATCAGCAATCTGTTGCTAATGGCTTGGGAGTGAATGGTTCTATCATAGGGGTTTCTGCATCACAATCTGGTACTGAGGGTGGAGCTGGTATACAGCTGTCAAAGATGATATCCCAGTTAAAAAATATACAAACCCTTGTAATCTTTGTACTGGAGTTCTTTTATTCTCTAGAACTGCGCCTGGCGGGGTTCAATAATAAGGGAATAACAATTCAATTCGGGACTTCTACTGTTTCTGATGATATCAAGTTACAACAGGCTCGTGAGTACCGTGCTCGGGTGAATGTAACCCTTTATAATCAGGGTATAATCAGTCAGGATCAGTTTGCTCGTGATATGGGTTATGAGGCTCCTGACCAACCCGAACCTAGAGAACCCGTTGAAGCCGATGATGATTCAGGTACGGGTGATACTACTACTGGCAAGAAGAAAAAGAAACGGGAAGATGATAAGGATAAGTCAGACCGTAAGACCAGGGATAAGAATAATCCAAATCCAAAAAGAGGAGACCAAGACAGTAAACCAAGATAATTATGCCAATGGGACAACAGAACACCGATATGATGGTGTTAAGTGCAGCTCATAGCTTGATGGTATCAGATGTACCAGAAATAGTTATAGATGCTCACTCTCTTTCTGAAAACTTCTATAAGGGCACTGGTAACTTCAGTGATGACCCTAAGAAGTCTCTGGAAAGATTTGGTATGTGGGGAGGCACTCTGAATGTCAACCAGTTCATGCCAAATGTAACTCCAGAAATGTTAAAGCCAAAGGACAGCGACTTTATAGAGCCGATGTTCAGAATGCTTTCTGCCGCAATCGTGGCAAAGAAGTATAATCCAACCGAGTTTCCGGCAGATATTCTGAAGGAATCAATGCCTTTGCTTGTAGGTCAGTCTGTAAACCTCGACCATGAGACTGATGTAGCCAATGCTATTGGTGCAGTTAAATCTGTAGAATGGCAGGAAGCCTACAAGGATGAAAAAACCGGGATAATTATTCCGGCAGGTATAAACGGTATCATGAAAATCGATGGGTTATCAAATCCTCGCATTGCTCGTGGTATTCAAATGGACCCACCATCTATCCACTCCAATTCGGTTACAGTTGAGTTTGCATGGGAACCTTCTCATACCTTCGAGGATATATGGGAGTTCTATTCCAAACTCGGAACTTACACTGAAAACGGAGAACTCATTCGTAGGGTTGTTACAAAGATTATCTCCTACAAAGAGACTTCTTTGGTATGGCACGGAGCAGACCCATTTGCTCAACTTATCAAGAGTGGTAAGTTAAACAGCCCTGCTTATGCAGGAAGTCAGTACTATTCTTTCTCTGAGGACAAGGCTGCTGAGGCTAACAACCTAGCAAAGCGGGTATCTCTCTTTGACTTCAAGGTTCTTTCAGAAAAAGAGATAAAGTACAATACCACCCAATCTAATAATGAAAAGGGTGCCGGAAAGGGTAACCACAATAACCAAAATAATAAAACAAACATGGACAAAGAATTGCAGCAGATGCTGACGAGTCTCTTTGGTGAAAATCTTTTGACCCTTTCTGAAGGTCAGGAAGTTTCGACCGAGCTGGCTCTTTCCCAGATTAAGACTCTGGTACAGCAGAACAAGGACTTTGCTGAGGCAGTCGAGGCAAAGAACAAGGAGATTCAGACTCTCACGGAAGAGAAGACCATTCTCGAGAAAGACCTCAAATCGTACAAGGAGGCAAAAGAAAACTGGGATGGCCACATCCAGATTTTCCGTGAGGAAACGGTGGCAGCCTACAAAAAAGTTTCCGGAGAAGAGAACGTAGACTCGAACATCCTGGCACTTCTGGAGAATGAGGGAACTACGATGGAAACTCTCAAGGCTCTGCGTAAGACATATGACGCCCAGCTGGAAGAGAAATTCCCGATGCACTGCAACCACTGCGGCTCTCATGACGTGGGCCGTGCTTCTTCTATCAATCCCGAAGAGGACGATGAGAAGAACCAGGCTCCCAAGTCCACTCGTGACGTAGCTCAGACTCTGGCAGACCGGAAACTCCGGGGCGAAATCAAGAAATAAAACTGAAGAGTAACTTAAACATTAAATTAAATTAAATTATGGCAGACTTACACAAAGTGGGTGGACGAACCCCCCAGGCTGTGATTTACAAAAGTGAATCTCACAAGCTTCATCAGGCATTTCCGGTAAAGGACAGTGACACCATCGTTCAGGGTCAGTCGGTAAAACTCAACACCGATGGTACCATCTCTCCGTATACCGGAGCTGAAGGTGAAGTATACCTCGGTATCGCTGTTAACTACAGCAAGTACCCTGCATACCCTGCAACGGCAGCTGGGGTAGAAGTAACCGTAATGATGGAAGGATTTGCCGTCATTCACGGTATCGCAAAGGTTGAGATTACAACGACTGGATATGTCCAGACTGACGGTACTCTGGATGCCAGTGGTACGTATCCCAACTTCTCACCCTCGACAGGCGGTGCTGAAACCAAATTCATTGCCATCAACGTGGCTGAGGTGGACGACCTGGTACAGATTCTGGTAAAATAACTGAAAACATAAATTCAATATGGCAGAAAAAACTTTAACTCGGGAGCAGTACTTAAAGGAGCTTCCCGAAATCGTAAAGAACATGGATGGCTTCCGACAGGGAAGCAACAAGAGTCTCCCGGTGGACATTCATTTGGGAGATATGATTCAGGAGAAATACGGCATAACTCAGGAGGACTACTTCAAGGCCGTGGGATTCAATCCCAAAGTTGACACGATGGAGAACATCTACTCGATGCCGAATCCCGAACTGCGCTGGCTCGTGCCAGAGATCGTCCGTGAGGCAATCTACCTGGGTATGCGAGAGGCTCCGTTCTATCCCAACATCATAGCTTCCGACCAGCCTATCAACGGGCTGACCGCTATCATGCCGCTCGTCAACATGTCCGACGCCAACCCTGCCCGGGTGAACGAGGCTGAGACCATTCCTCTGGGTACCGTATCCTTCGGCCAGAAGTCGGTCAACCTCTTCAAAATCGGCAAGGGTTTCAAGGTTACCGACGAGGTACGTAGCTACGTATCGATGGACGTCATGGCTATCTTCCTCCGTGACTTCGGCGTTCAGCTGGGTTATGCCATGGATGCACTGGCAATGGATGTCCTCGTCAAGGGTAACAAACTGGACGGTTCCGAGTCGGCCCCGGTTATCGGCGTAGGCGATACTACAAAGGGAATCCAGTATCGTGACCTCCTCCGGGTATGGATTCGGGCATCCCGTATGGGCCGTCAGTTCCGTACCATTATCGGCGGCGAAGAGCAGGCACTAGACCTTCTCGACCTTCCGGAGTTCAAGCTGCGTTCGTCTGGTACTACCGATGCCCGCCTGAACCTGAAGACCCCGGTTCCCAACTCAGCAGACTTCTACATTCATGGCGGAACTCCGGCAAACGAGGTTATGCTCGTAGACCCGTCAGCTGCCATGATTAAGCTGACTGCAAAACAGCTCATGCTGGAGTCGGAGCGAATCGTATCGAACCAGACCGAGGCTATCTATGCTTCGCTGACGACAGGTTTCTCGAAGATGTACCAGGATGCTTCTATCCTCATCGATGCCACGAAGGACTTCTCAACTCAGGGATTCCCTGACTACATGAACGTAGACAACTACCTGACCGGTATCATCGAGTAACCTTCACAACTCAAACCTGGGAGCGGTATTATACCGCTCCATTTAATCAATTTAACTATGGCAAGTCCTAAGTACATAAAACTTAATCCGAAGGCCAGTATCTTCTACGACCAGGCTTCCAAGATTAAGGTTCTCCGTAACGAAGTTGTGGAGATAACCGAAAAACAGTTCAACACTCGAGTAATCAAAGCAGCTATCGCAAACGGTTACCTTCAGGAAGCTAAGGCAGACGAGTTCAAGGCCGGCGGTGCAAAGGTTAATCCCACTGCTCCTAAGAAGGAGGTAGACCTGGAAGCCGTTAAGAAGAAGTTCGAAGACCTCGCCGAGGCAGAAGAGGCTCCAGAGAAAATCAAGGAGCAGTTCAACACGGAAGAGCTGAAGGCCCTGGCCATCTCCCTGGAGATTGAGCCGGAAGAGGGTGATACCAAGCTCGACTTGGTGAATGCTATCCTCGATGAGCTGAAGGACGAAGACTACGAGTAAGCTATGGAAACGGTAGATTTCTTATCTACCCTAGTTGGACTCAATGCAAGGTTCAGGGCATTCGCTGATGAACTACCCAATGACTTTACAGTAACGTGGACATTTGGTGATGGGAAGACAGAATCACATGTAGGTGTGGTAACTGCTTCCCATCTTTATGAAACTCATGGTGACTATGTTGTCAAGGTAACAATAACCAACAACGTAGGCGGAGCTAACCTTTCCAAGTCAAGAGTCATTGGAGTTAGTGATAAGGTAAATACCCAGTTGCCTGGCAGTATCTATGAGCTGATTGATACTTATATCCCTGAGGATATCTTCGGTAAACTTTCTCTTCAAGAGAAGCAACAGTTTATTGAAAAATGGCAGCTGTATATTCAGCCGCTAGTAAATCACGAAGTACCCATAGAGGAATTTAATAATGAATTGTATTATGAAGCTCTAGAAAACCAGCTAATTATGGAATTGGCAGCCTATGATTTCATGGTTGTACAGATTTCATTGATGGTTGGTGCTACTGCAGAATCCGTTAAGGAGAGTAACTCATCCTCAAGTTCTGAATCCGAATCCTCAGAGTCAAGCCGAGGTTCAGGTGAGGTTAAACGAATACAAACAGGTCCAACTGAGGTAGAATTCTTCAACGATACTGACTCTGAATCTAAAACCTCATCCAATGTTATTAAAGCAATGCAACCAGGCGGAGTTATTGATATACTCAAACAAAACCTATGTATGCTTGCTGAAAGACTTTCCATCTATCTACCTATTTGCCGTACGGTGAAGAAGGTAGTAGTTCCCAAAGTAGTTAACCACCGGAGGCCAGGACCACTCGATGGCCCAGACCCAGGCTTCCCCGTAAAGAAGTAGGGTATGGCACGGAGGAAAAGAATTACAAAAGGAGTATGGGACAGATACAAGGCCATTGTAAATGACTTTGTTGAAGTGGATGCAGGAAAACAACCTCTAATCTGGTTAAAGAGATTTGACCAGATTCTGTCTTACGGTGAAGATGTTGGTAATAACTACGAACCGTATTTTCTGGATGGCTTAATCCAGTATAACTATATAAGAACATGGCCTTCATTAAAAGAGACCGTCTCGGGTGAACTGGATGGTATCAATATCGTGTTATACGTAACCAAAAGGTCACTGGAAGAGAATGGACATATAACCAAAGAGGGATATTGGAACTTTGACTGGGCTCAGGATAAGTTTGTAATCAATGGTAAAGTATATTCTCCAACCGGTGATACTCAGGTTGCTCAGGCACATGATGAGGCTTTGCTCTTTTTTGTTGTACTGAAGAGAGAAACTCCGGAGGAAACGAAAAGGATACTCTCCTATATGGAGAACATCGATAAGTACGTAGAGCTGACCAAATACATTCTTGAACTGAGTGAAATAAATCATTACGAGGATGAAACCACAGTGAAGACCAATACGACTTTCAAAGTGAAACCTAAATAGAAAAAAAAAAATGGCCGAAGTAAAACAGAACGGTATAGTTGTCAATCCGTCGACAGGTTCTGGTGATACTACTCTCCAAGTAAAAGCTGAAACCGCCAATCGCGGTAACCGTGTAGCTCAAACTGCAACCTTCGAAGTAGAAGGTACTGGTGTTGCTAAGAAGCAATATTTCGTAGCAAACCATCTTCCTGCAGATGAGTTTATCCAGTTCGATAACACGAGTCCTGCGGTAGACAAGGGTGGTGGTACTATTACCTTAATGGGTAAGTCCAACTCCCAGAAGATTACCTTCTCGAAAGGTACTGGAGATATCATCGATGCCAATCTCGCGGCAATCAAGTTTACTGCAAACGGAGCCGAAGCTACGAGCGGTACTGCTATATCGGGTGACCCGGGAGCAAAAGCAAAGTATAGCTTCAGCTTAACTCTGACTGCAGCAGAGAACGAAACCATCGAAGCCCGTACACAGCAGATTATTGCAACGGCAACCGGTGGTCAGAGGGCAACGGCCACTCTGAACCAGACAGCTGGTGACCCATTCATCGAAGTTACACCGACCCACATCGATGTGCCTCAGGATGGTTCGGCAGTTCAGGTCACTGTGGACACCAACACTACCTTCACAGTTACTCCAAAAGCATAGGGCTAAGGAGTCTTGGTATAGCAGAGTGGGATATCTCTGCTATGCCCCTAAATTTAACCTTTAATGTATGGCAAAAATTACTATACCTTGGAATGATGGTTCCGGTGATAGCTTTTACATTGACTACACGGGGATAGAAGGAAGCTCTGAATCCATTATAACTTCTGATACAAACCTAACCGGAGTAGAAAGAAGGAAAACACTGGTATTCAGGACCACAACTGCAAATGTAGGTACTGCACAACAGGCGGAAGCTTACTTAACAGTAGTTCAAAGAACTGACAGCTTGATAGTTGCTATGTTCGAAGGTGTAGTATCTATCTACGATGACAAGAAGGCAGGTTACAAAATAGACGAAGCTCAGTACCTAAGGACACAGCTTGAGGGTTACATGAAAACTTCAGAAGACGAGAAAATACAATTAAAAGAGGAATAAGATATGGCAAAATTTCATGAGATTGGTAGTTCTCAGTTTACTGAGGTAACTCCAGCCGGTACTGAACAAATTCAGATATCAGCCACACAGAAAACTACTCTGCGGAAGATAGCTAATCTTTTCAAGGCTATGTCTGCAGCCTTAACAGGGTTCACCCCTCTCGGTAAAGGAGCTCCGAGTATAAATTCAAGCTCCACCATACTTCAGGCATTCCAAGCTCTGTATCAGTTGGTGGGTTCTGCAAAAGTAAAGATACTCGGTAATAATGGGTCTACTCCTGGATTTGTATCCTGGTCGGGTACTACTTGTTATGGTATTCTGTTTGATACCGCCGGTGAACAAGTGTACATCAGGAACAGTTGGACAATAAGCAATCCTTCAGGGCAAACTGATGCTCAGTGGATAGCTGATATAAAAGCCGGTAAGGCCATTAAATTTGGTGGCATCGTAAGTATAGCTGACTTAAAAATATCGGGTTGGTCGGATATTACTAAGTATGATGATGTCCAAGACCCTTACATTATTAATGGGGATACTCTGATAGATGCTTTGAGGAAGTTACAGTGGATGACTGGTAACAACACCATTAAGACCTTTGGTAATGCTTCTGGAGTAGGTATGATGTGGTGGGATGGGCATGCTCAAGCTGACTTATTCACGGCTTTCTACTTCGAAATAGAGACACGTAATTTGTATATCATTTTTAAAGATAACTTCTCTGAATTAGGTGCACAGGCTACCAATGACCAAATTATAAGCTACATTAGACTTAATGGACCTAAAATAAACATAGGTGATAATTACCGGAATCCTATGACATATACCGATCTTTCTTCAGGGTCTTTAACTCTCAAGGGTAGCTCAAGCGTTTGGTATACGGGTAGTACTAATCCAACGGTAACTGTCAATGGTAATACGTTTAATAAGAAAAGTCCTACGTCATATTTTATATGCCCATATAAAATAACTCCAAACTTTAAATCCTTATCAAATACAATATTACACCTTCATAAGGCCCCCAGTACGAGTCCCATTTCAGGTTACAGGGTGTATACTCTGTATTGTCATACAGTAATACCTACAAGTCAAACTAGGATAGTCGACAATACTAAAAGTCACATTTTTATAAACTTAGATTTTTATGAATAAACTACATACCACATGAAAATCTCAAAACTTGGCTGGTTATATATCGGCCTGCTTATTGTATCGGTAATAATTTTCTCCTGTATCTGGCGATGGCTGGATAATGGGCTGGTAGCATTCCTGCTCATCATATACCCGATAGCATATTTCATTGCTGGGTACTTTGCACATTATCTCAAGATAAAGCAAAGGCTGACGTAAAGGAGAAATAGGCAATGTCTAGTATCCTAAAAGAACATTCCCATAAAACTAAGTTGGGCAAGTTCTTGCATACTCTGGTACATATCTTTTTGTATATTTGGCAATTACCACAAAACTTTGCCGGACTTATATACCGGATAGTTCTAAAAGGTGAGAAAAGAAGCCTTAAACAAAGAAACACTGCTTTCTATGTGGCTCCCACAATGAATGGTGGTGTAAGTTTAGGAAACTACATCTTCCTTTCAGAGAAGTCCGGATTAAAGGAGCCGGTATATGACCACGAGTTTGGTCATTGTATACAATCCCGAATTTTGGGTCCCTTATATCTACCAACGGTTGGCCTATGTAGTGGCTTGCACTGCTTGTTCCACAACAGTGCTAATAACTACTACGACTTCTGGACAGAAAAATGGGCAAACAAACTCGGGGGAGTAGAAGGATATGCTGGTGAGTTCCATTATCACAAGGATGGTGTAATCAGAACTGCATATACAGAACTGAAAGCTTTTTACGGTAAACATTTTTAACAAATGGCAAGGAAGGTTGATATCACACTTCCCAAAGTATCTGACCTTGTTCTTCAGGTAAAGCTCAATGGTGAATGGCAAAAGGTAGAATCCTTAGTCAGTAACCTTGGGCCAAGTATGCAGAGGGGATATGATAAAGCCGTGAGTAAATTCTCACGTAACCTCCTTGCAATCGTAAAGAAGTCACTAACTTTGGGAATACCACCAGTAGGTGGAGGAGTAACATGGCAACCATTGGCTCCTTCAACTATAGAAAGGTATGGACAACATCCAATCTATAACCTGACTGGCCTGTATTCCAGGTCAGTTGGGTTGTTTAGATATAAATCGAAGGTTCTAATAGGATTACCCATTGGAACCAGACGCTCTTCTCAGAAGAAGCTAACCATGAACCAACTAGCTATTATGTTGGAATTCGGTTCCAATGATGATAGGATTCCACCCAGGCCCGTGTGGGCACCATCGCTCAAAGCCGCTGGTGGTAAGAATAAGCTCAAGCAACTTATCCTAACGGAGATACGTAAAGAACTTCAAAAGTATGGTGTAAGACCCAATCAAGTAAAATGGTAAATTCTCAGGAAATTATAGAGAGGTCCATATACGTGGCCTTATTAAACATGGCTATAAAGTTGGGCTACACTATAAACCCAGAAGACTATCTTCCAACAAGTGAAGCGAATGCAAAACGCTTCCAGGAAGACCTCAAAAAGATTACCGATGATAAGGGTTTCTACGTCGGTATATTTGGAGTGGGTAATAACCATTCCCGAGGTATTAAAGAAACCCCTCGCATCGTAGTTGATTCAGAAGGATTTTATCCTGGAGATATCGGACTACCGAAACAGATAATCGAGAAAGAAGAGGGCATAGGCTACACTGCCACAGAAGTAGCCTTTGAAACCCTATCACAATACCTGAACATACGGCTGTGTGCACACTCTGCAGAACACATGAGATTGTTGCATCAAATTATGTTCTGGGCAATTCCCCAAAGAGGGTACCTAAAACCCTACGATGAACCCAAGTTCTTATTTACTGGAAACATATTCCTCCGGATAGTTAATTTTTATAACATGCCGGATTTGGATAATGGGTTGATGGAAAAGGTATACCAATTTGAAGTACAGGATTGCCTCTTAGAGGGCAACACTCCTCCAGAGGTAATTACTCCTATAAAAGATATTTCTGTACTTCTAGAGAATGCCGATTACACTCTGAAGGTTCCCAAAGAACCCGACCCCCCCTCTACCACCTATCAATAAAGGTTCATACTTTAAGGTTAGTGGGGGTGGCTTCTTTGAATATGCTAACTAATCAAAAGTATGACTAAAGAAGAGTTAAAAAACCCAATAACGGAAGTTGTTAGGAAAAAACGACATGAGGAATCGTCATGGTAAAAACCTCCATATACTCCTGGGTATTTTGGATTATATAGATTCAAATATATCTTCTTATGATACCGATGGCAATGTAGTATTGAAAAAAAAAAAGAGGTTCAAACTGTTAGGTACTGATGAGAATGGTGATACTTATCTACTTATTGCCTTAAACCGTTATCCTAGCGAAGACGGTAGTAATAAATATGCTACCGAGGTAGGTTCTACTAAAATACATCTGACTCTGAATACCAGTGAGGAATCTAAATAGGGTAACAAGGTTCAGGTAGATACTCCAAGTGGAGAAAAAACTCTGATATATTCAGAGGAGACCCCAAGAATAAAGAATTCAATTAACCTTAATCAATAACAATATGCCACAGACTCCAAGAGTTAGGTTCAACTTCAAGAACCTAAATGTACAATCGAGTGTGCCTCTGTTGGGCGTAATCAACATGGTAGCTCGTACTACCAAGGGCCCGTTCGAAGACCCTCAGGACCTGATTTCAAGCCCCTCACAGTTCACTCGCATCTTCGGTTCGGAAATAGTTCCGGATGGTTCGGTATCGAACATACTTAAAGCCCTTGAAATGGGTGCAAAAGTCCGGGTATCCCGAGTAGCTGGTAAGGGGGCTACTTACGGATGGGCAAAACCCATGACTGTAACTAGGTCAGAGGGACGGTCAGTACCTTCGGTAACTGTTCCTGAAGGGTCTTCCGTAATCTCTATAGTAATCTCCGATCCGAGTGGTGCTGAGAACAGCCTGACTATGCACATGGCTATCCGTACTAAGGAAGCAGGTTCCCCGGTATTGGATTATACGGGATTAAATCTCAACCGTCCTTTCTATCTGAAACTGAATATGTCCACGGAACAAACTCTCCGTGCAAGCATTATTCAGTACGGTGCAAGGGATGAAACCTCCAATGTACCCACTTATGACAGCATACTTAATGAAATGCTGTTCTTCTCGGCTGTATCTGCAAACACCTCCAATGGAGTAACTAACCCCTCTATCAACGTGAATACTCTCCAGAACTTCCTGGACAATGCTCCTAATATTACCTTCGAAGCCATTAAGGGTAAAGAAGGAGATGGGCAGGGTACTATGAAGAGCCTGGCTACCGGTATCCAAACAATGGAAGATATCATATCTATTCTTCGTCAGTTCTCTAATTGGAACTCGATGATTACTATAGGTAAGATTACTTCCGGAACTGTAGATACCGATGAACCCAGTGATTCAAATGTATACATGGAATGCTCGGAGGGTAGTGCAGGTACAACTCCTACGGCTAATGAGTGGCTTTCGGCTTATCAGGCCAGCAAAGCTTACTATGAAGCATACTCGGTAATCCTTTCCCATATCCATCAGCATCTGCCCGATGACTACACAAAAGTGTATATATCGGTAGGAAAGGATGTTCACAATACGTTCGAGAACATGCTGTATGTGGAGGTACCGAAATATACTCCGGGCACTCGTACACCAGCCACTGTAGCAGAGACTCTCTCTGCTCTGAAAGCTCTGGTGCAGGCTATCGGGGCAAAGAAGGAAGTAGCATACTTCGGCGGTGGTATCAAGTACTACAACGAAAACGGTTCTCTCCAGAAATGCGATGTACTTGGTTCGGTAGCCGGACTGGATGCAACATGTGCTTCTACCTACGGACCGTGGTACTCATTCTCCGGTATGAACCGTGGTGTAATAACCTCGGCACTCGGTCCGGTAATGAAGAACCTCGGAGGTCCTGCTGATGTAGATACTCTTAACGAGTTCGCTCAGTGGTACATGAACCTGTTCGTAATTAAGAACACCCGTACTCAGGGTCAGCGAACTATGCTTTGGCATGGTTTCACCTCTAATCCGGTGGATGATTCCGAGAAATTCATTTCCATTGTACGTCTCAACTTGTATCTGAAGAAGAATCTCCGGCCTATTCTGGAGAGCTACATCGAAGAGCCAAATACCTTCGAGTCGTGGAAAAGAATATACCACGAAGCAAAGGATATTCTGGACGACCTGCAAACCCGCAATGCCATTACCTCATACGAGTGGCTGGGTGACCAGGATGCTCAGAGCTACGAAGACCTTCAGGTTAACAACGAGGCCGATGTCCGCCAGGGTAAGTACAAGGCTCAGCTGAAGTACAAAGAAGTTGTTCCAATGCAGGACATCGAAATGGATGTCATCATCGACATTGCTATGAATAAGAGCACCGGTGAAATATCCATCTCTGCCCAGTAAAACTAACTAATAAATAAGATAATACTATGGCAGGAGCTAAAGTAAAAAACCCGAGGAAGAAGTTTTTATGGCAAATCATATTTGTCAAGCATCCAATAAACGCATTCCTCTTTCAGAAGGTGGGTATTCCCGAAATAAGTATCGAACAGGTATCACATGGGGATGTAAACTACGATGTAAAAACAGGCGGCCGGGTATCGGTGGGAAACCTAACTGCTTCAAAGTTGGAAACAACTTCGGGCTCTGATACCTGGTTATGGGACTGGCTGATGTCGGTTCAGGATATGCTGCTCGGTGGAGGTTTAACCCCAAGTCAGTATAAGGAAACAGTACTCATCAACGAGTTGGCTGAGGATGGCGTATCTATCCTTAACTCTTGGACTTGTACCGGAGTATGGCCTTGCAAAGTAAATGGACAGGACTTAGACCGAATGAGTTCGGACAACACCCTGGAGGAACTTGAGTTCTCTGTAGATACTTGCGAGAAGCTGTAATAAGTTAATCACTAAGGGAGAGCTCTGCAATGAACTCTCCCTTTTTTCGTTATCAAAGATTATATTAATCGGAATACACTTAACAACTCAACAACATGGAAGACCAAACCCTTTACGGTAAGAAATTTACCTTCAAACTCCCCAGCGGTTACGAAGTAACCATAAGGGAACAGAATGGAGAGGATGATGACATCCTCTCAAACCCTGTAGATGCCAGAACATTTATGAACATATCTAAGTTCATTTCTGGTATCGTAACTGACACAGACATTACAGCAAATAGATTGCTGAGTGCAGAGGATGTACAGAAGATGCCCTCACTTGACCGGTATGCAATCATGTTGAACTCACGAATCTTCTCATTGGGCAAGATTCTTGATTTCAGTTATGATTGGGAAGGCCCAGCAGAGGGTCAGGTACGAACCATAGATTACGAAGTAGACCTTCAGGAAGAGTTTCTCTTCGACTACGGTACAATTCCAACTATGGAAGAGATGGAAGCAAAGCCCAATGCAATTCCTTTCTATCCGGTACCAAAGCAAAGCAAGGGTATTCAGATAACTACCAAAAGCGGTAAAGAGCTTTGCTTCGACCTACTCAGTGCAGAGGGTGAATCCTATGTAATGAATCTTCCGGCAAAGGAGAGAACGAAGAATCAGGAACTGGTTGCACGTAACCTCCAACTGAAGGTGGGAGAAAACTACGAGCCGGTAAAGAACTTCCGACTCTTTTCTTCTCAGGACATGATGGATATCCGTTCTGCAGTCAAAGGCATGGACCCTGTATTCAATGGTACTACTCAAATCGAGGACCCGGAAACGAAACAGAGAATCATGGTACCGGTAATGGCTGTGGATAATTTTTTCTACCCCAGGGAGAGCTAGAGGATGTATATTTATACATAATAAAGGCAAAGATTAGTATTGACTTTAATACTCTAGCAAAGCTCCCCTGGCGGCGCAGGAAGAAATTTATAGAAGCCGCCTCCAATTATTATGAACAACTTGAAAAGGAGATGGTCCATTCTTAGGGCCCTCTCTCTTTTGTTCGTTAAATCTGAAACTATATGGCTTTTACAAGTGGTAGTCCTTCTGCAGGACAACTCGAGATAGGCGTAGCTCTTGTCCTTCAGGATAGGTTTTCAAATCAGGCAAGAGAAGCCAGCTCGGTTATACGAGGTTTACATAGGGATGCCAAAAATGCTGTACAGGCTAACTTAACTGCAGTTCAGTCGTACGCTAACATGGCAAGTGGTGTAGCTAACTCAATTGTGTCAACGTTAACTACTACCATTGAGACTGGAGCAGACTTCATTGACATGATGACTACCGTGGGTGCTATCTCGGGAGCCACCGAAAACCAAATGTCTTGGTTATCAGAAACAGCTCAGACATTAGGTTTAAGGACCATGTTCATGTCAAGGGATATAGCTTCAGGTATGAAATACTTGGCAATGGCCGGTAATGATGCAAATCAGATTCAGGAAATGATATCTGGTGCTGCTATGATGGCCAATGCTACCAGCATGGAATTGGGAGGTAAAGGAGGTACTGCCGACTTATTAACCAATATCATGAGGACCTTCAAACTTGAGGGTCAACAGGCCGCTGATATAGTTGGTGACCAGCTTACTAAAGCTGCCATGTCATCCAACGTATCAATGGCTGACTTAGCTGAGTCAATCAAATACTCGGCTGCATCGATGGTAACTCTGAAACAACAGTTACCACAAGTAGCTGCAATGATTGGTACCTTAGGTAATGCAGGTATACAAGGTTCCATGGCAGGTACTTCTATACGAAATATGGCTGACTACCTGACCCAGTCTATAACCAACCCTAACTTCAAAGGAGCTAAAGCCCTGGCAAAACTGGGACTGGGTAAACAGGACTTTGTAGATGCTAACGGAGACTTTCAGGACTTTGCTGTCATATTGGAAAAGATTGGTACAGCTACTCAGGGTTTATCTACTGTAGACCAGAATGCTGTATTCAAGAGTATCTTCGGTGTACGAGGTATGCGTGCAGCAGTTGCAATCATGCGGGATACCGAGGGTTACTTTGACCTGCTAAACAATATACAAAACAATTCTGCCGGGTTTGCTGAAGAGGTAGTGGGAAAACGAATGGAAACTCTTGCAGGTAAGATTGATATTGTTCAGTCTGCTGCAGAGAACCTTATGACTACCTTTAGTGAGGCACTTGGTAAGAATCCTATAATAATGGGATTCCTCGATATGGTTGGTTGGGCAATATCTCAACTCCGAGATTTGATGGCAACTCCATTCGGACCATGGATAGCTGGATTTGCTGCTATTGCGGCTGTCGGGTTAAAGATAGGTTCTATCTGGATGGGACTAAGAGCTCGTTGGTTATTACTCAACGGAGACTCTCAGGTTTCATTCCGAACCATGGTAAGACTCATGATAGGGGGATGGAATCAAGCCACCATATCTGCTCAGGGTTATCTCAACATGGAGAGAGCTATCCTTGCTCAAAGGGAAGCTGGTATTGGGGCAAGTGCTGCAACCGTGGCTGCTATGGGAGGTATGCCTGTTTACTACTACAATGGCAACACTCCAGCAAAAATGGGAGCTAATGGTAGGTATTATGCAAATACTGGTAGAGGAGCTTCTGGATGGACTCCTGTACCGGCAGCTATGGTAACTACTACTAATGCAGGTAAGATGACCCGTAGTCTTATGGGAGGTGCTGGAGCTGCAGCTGGTGCTGCATCCAGAGGTGCTCTTGCTTCTGTAGGCAGAGGATTACTCGGATTCGGTTCAAGAATAGTAGGCTTATTTGGTGGTCCACTTGGACTAGCTATCACAGGTATATCCATATTCGGACCAATGATATACAGTGCTATCAAAGGTAATAAGTCTGCTCAGGATGAAAATACCAGGGCTACAAATGACTTAGCATCAGCCATCAAAGCTAGCCGAGAAGGATATAAACAAAAGGACAATCTTCAAATGCTAACTATACAAGAGATGAGATGGTTAGTGCAGACTCTCGGATTATATGCTGAAAGACTCAATCAACGATATAATAATGGTACTCACTTAACTATCAATATGGATGGTAAGAAGTTCCTTGAGGAGTATCTCGGAGATAGGGATGCAGAAATAAATGTAGCAGCTGGAGTAAACTAAACAATTATTATGGCATCACTCATAGGAAAGCCTGTTGGAAAGGTAGCTCAAGAAATAACAGAACTTGAGCAGGGGAGAATATTCCAATCTCCCCTTAATAAGGTATGGAGAGCCCTGATACTCATTAACAGGGCTACTTCTCCAATGGCTAAGGCAGAACCAAATAAACTTGGAAAAGTATATGATGCTCAAAATGCACATGTAGCCAGGGAAGGTTCTTATTCATTAGCTCAAACTCAAAGCGAATGGTATCAAAACATAATTGCTGCAAAGACAGCAGGTATTAACCCCGATGAAGTACTTAATGCTAAGTCTGTAGATTATACCATAGCCAACAAGTTTACTTCGGAACTCATTAAGAACGATATTGTAATTGCTAATTTGAATGTATCACCTGCAATCAGTTTAGTAATTCAAAATCGTCCTGACAGATTGAGGGTAGAGCCTGCTGCAACTTGGGCAGCAGTTAAATCCATGGGTCGTAACAATCCTTTCTACTTCTATACAGGAGGAGAGGACACTATAACTTTTGATATCTCTTGGTATTCAGTAGATGCGGACCACAGAGATGATGTGGTTAATAAATGCCGACTCTTGGAATCATGGGCAAGAGCCGATGGGTATTCAGCATCACCTCCTACATTACGTATCCAGTGGGGTAATTCGGGGTTATTCGAAGATGACCTCTTCATACTGGCTGCAGCTCCTTATGAGCTGACTCACTTCCAGAATGCTTCTCGTATGATGAGGAGGTACGATAATGACCCAGATACCGGCCAGAGGATAACTAATACGGTTAGCCAACCTTATAATCTTAAGCTATTGCCTAACTGTGCAACTCAAGCCCTCACTTTCAAAAGGGTAACTAAGAACAACCGAACCTGGGAGGAAATCATCCCTGCTAGTAAGTTGCAATATACTCCTGGAGTAATTATAGATGGTGGGGAGGTAGATTCTCTAGAAAATTCCGATACCGAGAGAATAGGCACACAAAATTAAATTATTATGGTAACTATTCCTGGAACAAGTCCCTATGAGGACAGTTATGTAATAAAGTTTCCTGATGGGGATATATCCCTGGAAAGAAATATCTCATCCATATCTTCTGACCATATAATCCATTCGGTACTGGAAGGAGAAACCATACAGAACATTGCTTTCAAGTATTATGGAGATTCTGGGATGTGGGGAGTCATTGCAGATGCCAATGATATACTAAATCCTTTTGAAGACCTTCATGCTGATATGGAGTTAATCATTCCTAATTATGGAGGATAGTAAACCCATTCTCGTAAACGGTAATGGTACACCATACCTGGCTATATTCGATGGGGCAGGTTCTCCTATTATGGATGAATTCAATGGTCTGCCCATCGGTATGGAAGTCGAGAACTTTAACTACAAATATACTGAAGGTAAAGGTGACAAAGGTAAGTTTACTATAGTAACTGACTTTGTAGGAATTGTAGACCATCCCTCTCTACAATTCAAGATGCCTTTGAAGATACAGTGGGGATGGATATTCAGCGATAGCTCTTTCAAATCTGGTCCTGTAAGATTAGTGAATGTAAAGAGTCATCAAATAGAATTCACTCCTGAGGGGGTAAAGTTTACCATAGAGTTTGCAGATGCAAAAATGTTCTTGGAAGCTGAGCCTTCTAAGTTTGTGGGCAATAAAACTGAATATCTGGATGTCTTTAAGGAGTTAGCACTCGGTAAGATGCCGTTAATAGTGACTGACTATGCAGAGAAAGCTGGTACGGCTTTGGTGATAACCGATAATCAACCTTGTGATGGCAAAACAGAGCAACGAGAAAAGTAAGCCTTGCTTACCTTGCTATATGAAAATACAAAGCTCCGAGAAATTGGATGATGGGTTGGTAGGGGTAAACATACTTAAGCTATCCCCGGAGAACTTATCTAAACCAGCACAGGACCCAGATAGATATAAGTTGAGAACGATACCGGCTACATTCGCAGAGGGTACTGCAATTGTGGGTTCGGCAACCTTCTTAAACAAATACTCTCAGTTAGTGGGCATAGCTAAAGCCATGTCTGGTGGTCCTAACTTTGTGGACACTCGTGATAACCAAGTAGAGATACATAATGGTAAGCAATCCGGTAAAGCTGTATTTGTATATACCTATGCAGGTGGAACCGGAGAATTGCTTGAGTTCAGGGTTCAAACTAAATACGTTCAAAGTATAGAAGCTGGTAAAGCCTCAAGTGTTGACCCTGATACTAAAACTATTGAAACAGACGTAGTACAATGTGTACCTACGAATGATGACCCTTGTAAGCCAGATGCTTATGTAAGAGAGAACAAACCTGACCTTCTAAGGTTTCAAAGGGATGTAACTCGTATGGCAAAAGTTGAAAGGGCTGTAGTACCCAGTACATCGGTATGTAGGGAGATAAGGAGTACTACTCCAAAACCTCCGGTATATGAATCCCCTACTGATGCTCAGCAGAAGATAGCTTCAAATCCATCTTTAACTAAAGAGGAGGTAAAAGCATACAACTCTCAGCTTGAGTCAGAGTGGAAGAAGTATCTGGATGGGTTAAAGGAATTTGAAGATGCCATACGTTCTGGTAAAACCGATGTAGGACTTCCCCAACCTCCAGATGAGGTATCTGACTTTGTAATCAAGAGGAAGGTAAGAGTATTACTCAATCCTCATGACTATGTGCCCGAGAAATACAAATACCTGTATGGTGGTAACAAAGCTTTCTGGAAAATGGGATTCCGAGCATTGGAGGAAAGAAGTGATATAACCATCATATACCCAGCTAACGGTAAGTACAGTCCAGGTAACAACTACGGTACTCCCGGTGATAAAGTGCTTGCTGAAATGGTGGTTGAGATACAAGTACCCGGTGTACGAGTAGTATCAGATCCTTTGTTTGCAACTCTTGGTGACTCCATGGCCAATGATATCATTGAGTCAGTAAACAGTCAGATTAAATCTAAGGCTAAGTTTGTTGGTAACCCCAACATGAAATCTTCTCAGATTATCGAAATTAAGAATGTAGGTCAAAGGTATTCTGGAGATTGGTATGCTAAGGAGGTAGAACATAGCTTCGATACTGGCGGGTATTTTACCGAGGTTACTTTCGAAAAGAAATCTCGAAACTCTATACTGAACAAGATATCTACTTCTATCAATATGCAGGAGGTATTCCAGAAAGCCCATGATGTGGCAGAGGAATCTTACACTACAGATGCTTGGAAGATACCGAGTCAAATCAAAGCTGAGGTGGAGAAATACAGAGAGTCATCCTGGAAGAAGGGTGAGAAAGAAAATCCCAGAAGAGCTGGTCGTCAGATTGTGGTTCAACAGGATGCCGATAACCCAGCTGACTACCAAATCTTTGAGGCAAACACTGACTTTCAAGTAGGTAGAAACATAAGTCCTAAAGAACAATGACCTTATACGAACTAATTCAGCAGAGAGGTATAGAGGCAATCGGTAGGTTCTACTCTACATATCGAGGGGTTGTTATAACCAATGATGACCCGGACTCTCAGAATAAGGTATGTATATATCTGCCAAGTATTTTGAGGGGAGTGGAGGTATGGGCATATCCAAAACACCAGCAAGGTGGACCTGGTTCAGGGTTTAAGTGGTTATCTCCAAGAGAGGGTTCTATAGTATATGTAGAATTCGAGAATGGAGACCCAAGACACCCACTTTGGTCTTATCATGGTTGGGCAATAGGTGAAATGCCAGAAGAACTTAACAAGCCTCATGTACTTGGGTTTATAACCCCAAAAGGTAATAAGATTATACTGGATGAAAGTGAAACGGGAGTATTAACTGCAATAATCCAACAGGATATTGTTGTTAAAGCTCTAGAGGGCAACATAAACATCGATGCGGAGCAAATTATAATTCAGAGCGGGGAAGTTGGTATTCCCGAATCCACTTCAGTAGTAGAAAGGATAAACACTATAGAGAAAGACATCAATAACCTTAAACAGGTATTCTCATCCTGGACTCCAAAGCCTCAGGATGGAGGTGCTTCTCTAAAAGCCTCTGCTTCATCATGGTTTGGAAGTCAACTAATTGAAACCAAGGTGGAGGATATCGAGAGTGAAACAATTAAACAACCTAACTAATGGCAAACTATAATCAACTCAACACAATTGGTAGTGGTGCTTATTTCCCGGTAAAGCTAACTCAGGCTATTGGGAGTGATGGTAAACCAGAAACAGTACAGTTGCCTGATGGAAGGACAGTACCTAAAATTGGGTGGTATATATTGCAGGGGGATGTAGCTTTGATAAAGCAGAATCTAACCGCAATACTCACCTATCAAATAGGTCAAAGATTCCGACAAGAAGATTTTGGTTCTCGAACTTGGGAATGCCTTGAAGAGCCTAACACAAGTGCCCTTAATCTGATGATTAAGAACTTTGTGAAGGATGGCATAGCAGCTTGGGAACCTCGAATAACTGCTCTTAAGGTATTTGCTCTGAAACCCACTAAAGAGTCCATACGACTCTTGATATATTTCAAGATACAGAATTCTCAGAAGGTAGAAGAGCTGAACTTTCAATATAACTTAAATAACTCAACAACAAATGTCTACTAGCAACCCTTGGCTTACTCCCTTTCAGAGGTCATACAATGACATAAAAGCCAAACTAATTCAATCTCTGAATGAAAGGGTTCCAGAGATTACTGATATGAGTGAGGGTAATATATTTATCCTTACACTCTCAATCTTTGCAGGTATTGCAGAGGTGATACATTACTACATTGATGGTATGGCAAGGGAAGCATTCCTCCCAACCTGTAGAAGGTACTCATCTTTGTATAAACATGCAAAGCTGGTAGACTACCATATCAAATCAGCTATACCATCTTCTGTAGATTTAACGGTATACATGCAAGACGGTAGCCCTTTCCCGGTAGATATATCTGTTCCCCAGAATACCGTTTTTAATTCAAAGGACGGTAAACAATGGATAACTACCAGGAATGTAACTATAGAGAAAGGGACCTACACTTATAAAATTCCGGTAGCTCAAAAGGAGGCAGTTGCCGAAGTAGAACTCGGTACATACACTTCTCATGATATTATCATCACTCTGGGTGATTTGCCTACGGATAAGAAGTATGTAGAAGGTTCTATGGTACTTACCATAGGTGGAGAGGCTTGGACTCTGGTAGATACCTTTGCTTATTCAGGTCCTGGTGATAAGGTATACAAGGTAGAGCTTGACAGTACTCTGAAACCTTATCTGGTATTCGGGGATGGTCAGTTTGGTAGGAAGCCAATCATAGGTTCTCAAATCAATGGTCAGTACTACCTGACTTACGGTTCTAATGGTAATATTCCGGCTAACCAATTCGATAAAGTGCCAGAAGTGATGACTGATGTAACTTCTGGACTTACTCTGACAAACACTATAGCTGCAACCGGAGGCTCAGATTATGAGGACTTCGATACGTTGAAAGAGCATATCCCACTCAGTATCAAAACTCTCGGAGTGGCAATTACCAAAGAAGATTACGAGGCAATAGCTATGCTTATCGACGGTGTGGATAAAGCCTACTGTAACTACATTTGTGGTAAATATGTAGAGATATACATTACCCCAGATGGAGGTTCCGAAGCAAGCACTGAGCTTATCAACAATGTAAAGCAGAGGATGGAATCTTCTAAGGTACTTACTACCATGGTAAGTGTATATTCTACACATGCTGCCAAGATATACCTGTCAGCAACTATAACCGGCCGGAAGTCTTTCAAGTCAATAGATATAAGCAATCAAGTGAAGAAAGCTTTACTGGATGCCTATAACTATCAGAACTCTGATATTAACAAACCGGTAAGACAGTCTGACCTGTATGCTCTTATGGATAATCAACCCATGGTTGACTTCCTAACTATAACTGAGTTGTACTTACTGCCTTATCCGATAGCTATAAATATCAACTCACAAAATACGGAGGAGATAGTATCGGTACCCGCTCTAAACATAACCTATTTCAAGATGCTGTCATTTGCTACAGCAACTCATGAAACAGATTATGAGAACTGTTACATTAAAACAGTAATCAAGGATGGTAATGCTTTCTATCGGATATATGCTAACAAGGACCTTTCAGGAAATGCTTTGTACACTGGCCAGTATGGTAAACCTCTTGAGGTATCCCTGACCAAGTCGAAATTCAGCTTAACCATCAACTTACCGGTTGAGAATGCAAACTATGAAAATGGGACCGTATATCAACTAACTACACAACCAATGGGTAGTGGAGGAAAGCTGGTAGACCTTATCCCTCATAATTACAATATCCCAACTATCAGTTCGGATAACATAACTCTTACAATCAATGAAGTGGTTTAATCCAGCTAAGAGGTTCTTCAGGGATTACATCTTCAGTAACCTATTCGACCATTACTATAAAGCCAATGATACTTATCAGGATTCAGAAGGCAAGGGTATATTCGAAAGGTTCATAGATGTATGTTCAGGTTATTTCGATACTGAAGTAATGCCCGATATAGATAATTTCATGGAATGTCTGGATGTGGATAAAGCCAATCCGATATTCCTGAATTATCTTTGGGAATACTTTGGGTTCATCCCCTATGCCTATGGCGTACTTACTAAGGGAGAACCATATACAGAGGAGAATCTAGAGAATTGGGTAAAAGAGGACAGGGGTTTTCCTACCGCTGATTTCCGATTAGTTCTAAGATACGCCATATCTTTATATAAGATACGAGGTACTCGAGGGTTTTATGAAATATTAGGCCGATTTTATGGAGTAACCTTTACTCTCACCGAAGTAGATGAAGGAACAAAACAAGCTGTTGCCCAGGCAATAGGAGATGGTTCTGTAAACTATGACACTATCTCTCACTTCGATACTCCATCAGCTACATACGATATCGAGACAGATTGCTGGGAATGCGTACCAATGATTCTCACTATTGGTATACCAAAGGGTCAATGGGACTTTATGTTAAAGAGGGACAAGGAAATTCAGGAACAACTCCTGGAAGAGTGGAAGCTAATGAACCCAGATGCAACTGAGGAAGAGATTCAGGCTGCAAAGGAACAAATAGAATCAGAACATCCCTCTGATTACAGTGATAAGGTACGAGAGACTTTGGTAAACATTGTCAACAAATACCTTCCAGTAAATGTAAAGTATTTCGAACCAAAAGATAGTTCAGTAGTATTAGAACAAACCTCAGTAGTAATCTATATTGTATATGCTTAGTATGCCTCTAATCTCATTTCTATTCTCAACTGCTCAAGAAGACCCTAAGTTGGACCATGCAGTTCAGTCGCTAACCCAATCTTCTATCGAGTTAGCTGAAGCAGCTTCCAACTATGGGGCTCTAAAAGTAATCTTCGGTATCTTCATGGTATTGGTCCTTGTAATGGTAATGGTGTTTATATACACTATCTGGAACCTAAACAAGAAGATATCTATAGTATCTGAATCTTCACAACAGGTAGAGGAGTTCTTCGACGGGGCCGCTGATTCTACGGTGGGTATAACCGAGGCTCAAATACTGATTCGCAGGGAGTTCAATTGTTTGGGCCATATATTAAAGTATGCCATACTACGAATAAGATTCGAGAACCATATAGACAACAAGGAGTCTACAATAAAGAAAGTGGAAAGCTTAGTAAACAATGAATATTCTGAGCTATGCGGACTACTTTCTAACTTCACTTGTAATGGTAAATCTCTCTCAAATATCTTTGAGCCTCAGGATAACGAGGCAATAAAAGATTTGGTAATAGAACAGATATACATACCTAAGGATCAGTTCTCCATTTCAAACATGGACCAATCTGTAAGTATGTATCTCAACGGATTAAAACTAATGTACCTTAAAAAATTATAACTATGGCACGAAGATTATTGCCTATTATCGACTTTGCTCATGGGTCTGATGTAGCAGGAAAACAATCTCCAGACGGTAGACATAAAGAATATCTCTGGAGTCGTAAAGTGGGAAAAGCTTTGGCAGAGCGTCTCGAGCAAGAGGGATTCGAGGTAGCTTTCACTAATACCGGGGACACCGAAATCGGGCTGTCTAGAAGAAAAGAAATTGCAAACAAATTAGATACTCCCCGAGGGGGTGCAAAGTTTCTGATTTCACTCCATAACAATGCTGCAGGTATGGGGAGTGAGTGGTGCACTGCAAGGGGTTTTGAAATATATACCACCAAGGGTCAAACTCGTTCGGATTTATTTGCCACAGTAATATTCGAACAGTTACAGGAAGACTTCCCAACCATCGACGGTTATAAGTATAGGACAGACCCATCTGATGGAGATCCTGACAAGGAAGCTAACTTCACTGTTCTCATGGGTAATAACTATTGGGGAGTACTTCTCGAGTGGTTATTCCAGGATAATCTAGATGATGTGGCATTACTCGAAGATGAGAGTGTAAACCGGAAATTGGTAGAATCTCTCACCAAAGCCCTCATCTTCATCGATGAAAATCTCGACAAATTAAAGTTGTAAGCCATGGCACAGAAGAATGAAACCGAAGTTGTAAATGGTGTAGTACAACCAAGGTTCTATCAGGTGTACGGTGACTTGATAGAGTCTAAAGAGGTTATGGAACCTCTTGCTATAATGGGGGGTACAGGACCTATTTGTGGCTTCGACTGGGTAGATACTACCCAACAGAACATAACCATAACCAGTATCTTCAAAAGGTCCGGTACTATGCCTTCGGGGATAGACAATATCTTAGGCAAAGCCAGGAGAGTATTTCTTTCTAACAAGAATAACACTGCCGGCCAGGTATTCAATGCCTACACTACTCCAGATGGCTTATGTCATATAGCTCCTGATACTCTTACCTTCACTGGGGTAAGACCTGATGGGGGTTGGCCAAGCTTAACTAACCCTCAGAAGTTGGTAGCTTTCTCAGTAAAAGCCTCCCATACTTATCGTCAAGACGGTAGTGAAAATCCCCCGAGCATATCCAATTTCGAATGTGGGTGGATAACCTTTGATGATGTGTATGGGCTGGAAGAAATACTTTCTTGGGGGTATGAAAGAATGCTAAGTCTGTTAGAAGACTCCAACATACCTTTCAACAAAGATACAGACACTCTCATAGGAATATATCTGGTAGGTTGGAGACCCGAATGGAACCGTGATGAAGTAAGCCTTAGGTATAAGGATATCATGGCATCACTGAACTACACTCTTTGCTTAGTACCCTACAATGGTCAGTTCCCGGTAAAACCTTATGGACTCAATCCTCTGGACCTACTCGATTTGAAGAGTCGAGTTAAGGCTTTGGAAGAAAGTACAGTTCCTACTGATGTAAGTGTCCTAACTCGATACTTAAACACTCAGATGAACAGTCAGGGTAAGGGTATAGAGATAGAGTACTCCATTAGTCAAAGAGACGACCGTGACGTATATACATTTAGTAAGTTGGTTATCAATGGATGTGTATTGGCTAAGCCCTCTGCTCCAGTAAGCAAAGAGATAGGATATCAATGGAGAGAAAGTAATCCTTGTATATGTATATATACTACAGCATCTGTATTAACTAACGCTTCTCTTAATTCAAACCAATGGGGTATAAAGAGTGGATATCCCCATGTGGATAATGAAGCAGAACTTTGGGATGGTTCCTTCGATAAGTCAAGTATGAGTATACCGAGTAATGCTACTTTGGTGGCAGTATTCGAAATAAGTTCTCAAGATGTAACTGCTTCAGTACTCCCGGGACATGCCTACAGCCTTCTCAACAATGAAAAGGTAGATGGTCTTACAAGGGCCATACTCGGATTGTTTAGGTATACCTTCGAGAAAGGTAATACTGGTTTAGATACCAGCGTAGAGCAAATTACCTCAGGAAGCGGTGGTACTAGGTCAAAGTTAATGGTAGATGCTCATTACCATAATGGAGTGGCAGTATTTGACTTAACCGAGATTATGTTCCCCAGCTGTCCGTCCTTTAAAGATGTGGCTGTGAATGTGACCAACCTGTTAACTAATCAAGATTCAAGGTGGGGTCCTATCTTAATTCAAATAGCTAAAAAGTACTCGGGTACTTATGTATATGGGCCATATATGCAGAAGTATGGTGATACAGCTTACTACATTGAAATCTGTCCAAACCTCTACTCCCTTACTACAGGTGATCAGGAATCGTTCAGGGTAACGGTATCCGGAAACAATGGTACTTCTAGCAGTGATTTAAGGGCTTATAAAGTACAACTTACCTTTGTAGTGGGCGATTTTGGAAAGAATACTCTTACCAATGATGCGTACCTACTTTTGGCATGTCTTAACAATCCTTTCAAATCGAATTATTAAACTGAACCCTAGTTGAGTTGGTTAAGTGGGGCTGGAGTGAGGTTAGAGATAACCTTGCTCTGGCCTTTTTCATTGTTTAAGGTCTATGGCAGCTTGTTCTAAGGTCTTCTGTATAGTCTTTCGCATTTGAGAGAACATGTTGACTGCAAACTTATCCCTGGGCAACTCAAAGTAATCAATCAAGTGAAGGATAGATAACTTACCGTGGGAATCCTTGATACGAGCCTCAAACCATTTGGGAGGTTCTAATTGTATTTGCATCACCAGGTATTCATCCGGAGTAAGATGCTCTTTCATATACTTATGGAATCTTTGAGATTGCTCTTCTTTAATTAGAGTCTCTTCGGAATCATCCAATAACTCTTTATTATTATCGAATAGAACTTCGAAAGAAGTCAACTCTTGATTGAACTCAGCCTGTTTGGTATAAGCATTCCGAAGCAACTTACTTTTATAAGTTTGCAAGGAAGATAAGAGAGTTGCCTTTAACCTCTCTTCATCATATTCGTCTTGGTATTTATTAAATACATACAAGAACTTATCCCAGAAAAAAGAGTTAATTATATCGGGAGTAAGATTGAATCTTCTGGAATCCACTCCCCTTGTCAGCCTACGGATTAAAGGTTTGCAGGTTTTATATAGCCTATTAAACAAATCCTCATCATAGGGTTTTAATTCTGTTAATCTGTGTAGTTCACTTCCGTTGTTGCTTTTCATAGTAGTAAAATTATTTCAATGCAAATATAATATAATAAGTAACCACTTGTATGAATTTTTATCAAAATATTTTACCGTCTGTATTCAAGTTAGTTCAAAGATGAGCTCAGGGAACTATATTATCTAGCAGATACTATTGGTTATACACTTATGAATATTATATAATATATGAAACAAAATAGGGTAAAGAAAAGGTTAAACTCCTGTGACAAGTTCACATTCTCTATTGAGTTTCAATTGGAAGTACTCAGGTTTTTAATACAAGGGAAGGAATCTCTCCTGTATGTTCAAAAGATAAAACCCGGGTACTTTACTTTGATTGAACACTCGATAGTGGTAGAAGCCTTGGTAAAGTTCGTAAAGAAATATCAACGAATTCCAAGCGAGGTTTTAATGGTAGAGCAGGTAAAAACTTTATTGGAAGGTAGGGATTATGTAGACTTGGTTACCAAGGACGACATCCCCAATATTCATAAGTTAATATCCGAGCTTTATAATAAGCCTTTGAAGGACGTAGATATTGTATTAGAGAACATTCATAAGTTCATTGCTTATATCGAATTGAAGGCTTTGAACGAGAGTATGGACTTCTCTGATTACAATTCATACGAAACTTATCAAGCCAGATTAACTAAAATACTCCAAAGTTCAAAGCCTCAGAAAAAGGATGAGCCATTGCTTATGGTAAGTGGAACTGCAATGCGTCAGCTTATGAGAAAAGTTGACCCGGATGTAGTACCTACTCCTTTCTGGCAATTAAATAGATTGGGTAATGGAGATGGCTATCCTAAGAATTCTCTATTCGTTTTAATTGACCGACCTAAACGGAGAAAGACATTTGCTCTCATCAATATTGCAAGAGGTTATCTGGCAATGAAAAAGAATGTTCTTTACATTGATACCGAGAACGGTAAGAATCAGTTAATGGACCGTATGATTCAGTCTACTCTTAACAAAACTAAGAGAGAGATGTTAACTGGTGATTACGATAAGATGGAGCAAAGGCACATGCGTAAATATAAACGTTTAGGTGTAGAGTTTATAGTCGAACGTGTACCTGCAACCATTGCTGATTGTAATACCATTATGAACTTGGTTAGGAAATTGGAAACTGAGAAAGGTATCAAGGTACATGTCATCATGATTGACTATGCTGCAAAGTTAGCCTCTATAGCCAGAGATAGAGATGATGTGGAACGTATCAACAATGTATATATAGATATAGATAATATGGGTGATGAGTTAGGGCTTGATGCGGTATGGACTGCCCAACACGTTACCAGAGAAGGTGCTAAGCATCAAGAAACCAAGTATGAGGATAATGATATTGCATCTGCTATATCTATCATAAGGAATGCAAAATGCGTCATGGGATTAAACTCTACTCAAGATGAAGAGGAACATAACATTATGAGAATGGAAGTTGTAGTTCAGAGGGATGGAGTTCCAAGTGGTAGAGTAATGTTTAATATGGACCCAGAAAGACAACGTATGAAGGAGTTCTCAAAAGAGGCTAGAGCAAAGTATGATGAGTCCATAGGTAAACAGGTAGATGACTTACTTAAGAAAAGGAAAAGGGTAAGCAACCCCAATGCAGACCCCGAAAAGAGAAGTAAAACCTCAGGAGATATTTAGATAAACCTTAATAATTAAAATTGTATGGCACGAGTTATCGATTCTATGGATTTAGCTAAGTTTGGAGAAGGCGTTACATCTTGTAACAAGTGTAAAAAGGTAATAGCCTTCAATAAGAAGGAAATATTTTTAGACTTAAGCTATGGTCCAGGACATGATGGAGAAGAAAGTGTTAGATGTCCTCAATGCAATTCGGTATTACATGTAGGAAAGTTTCACGCCACTGAACACATGTAATTATGGACATCCGATTATTAAAAATATTTCGGAGGAGAGCTTCCAAAGAGATATGTTTGAGAAGGCAACCTGGTAAAAGGTACGAGATAGTATGTCCATCTGAGGATGCTCCATTAGGGTATTTCTTTAGAGATTGGGTACCTATCAACTCTCAGCTTGCCTCAGTAACTTGGGAAAAGGTTACCCCTAACGGCAAAGACTTTCACGATAGGTCTTTGGGTTATAGGTCCGACTGTTGCGTACCTTTTAAGAACACTTTCTTAAGCCTGGAGGAAGCCGAGGAAGAGTTGGTAAAGATAAGAAGAGGTTACATAATTCATCACTTGGTTTCGGAATTATGTAAAAGACTACCAGTTAGATAACAACTACCCGGCTATGTTATTCATGGTCGGGTATTTTCGTTTACGATATGAGACTTAACAGCAATATAAAAGGTAAAATGCACCAGTACTTCATTAAGAAGATTGGAGCATTTGATTATCGTAATTCTTGGATGAAATCAGACTGCCCATACTGCGGTGGTGAGAAAAAGTTCGGCATTAACCTTTCAAACAATCGGTGTAATTGTTTCAAGTGTGGTGAGCATCCTTCTCCGATAAGCCTGGTAATGTATCTGGAGAATACGGATAGTTTTCATAAAGTATTATCTATACTTGAATCAGGTGATTATTCTGGATATGTTTTCAAGGAAGAGAAGATTGAGTTAAAAGGTAAGAAGGAGTTCTTTCTTCCCGATGGCTTTAAGAATATATCCATGGGCACCTCTCTATTAGCAAGGTCAGCCAGGAACTACCTTAAGAAACGTGGGTTTAATATAGAGGAGTTAGCTCGTAAGGGATGGGGATACTGTAATACTGGAAAGTATCTCGGATATATCATTATACCATTCACGGAGCATGGGCAATTAACTTACTTCAATGCCCGATTATATATGGGCGCTGGTCCTAAATATAACAACCCAGAAGTAGATATAACTGGTTTGGGAAAGAGTTTTATTATATATAATGCAGATGCTCTAGAAATATACCGAACCGTTTTTATTTGTGAGGGTGCAATCAATGCAGAAACCCTGGGAGAGAATGGGATTGCAACTGGTGGTAAAGCTATAGCAAGATATCAAGTAAATCGCTTAATTAAAAGTCAAGTAGAAAAGTTTGTCATACTACTTGACCCAGATGCTAAAAAAGAGGCTATTGACTTAGCCTTAAAACTCTGTAATTTCAAGAAGGTAAAAGTTGTTTACTTACCAGATGGTACAGATTGTAATGACTTAGGTCGAAAAGAAGTTTTAAGGTATGTTAGAAAAGCTGAGTGGAAAAGCGAAGGGGAACTATTAAATGAAAAATTAAGATTAAATGAAGGATAACATACCAGGATTACCAGGATATTATGTAACTAAATCCGGTAAGGTGTATAGCCGAAGAACTACTCGAGGTTATTCAGATACATTTCACCCATTGAAACCTTATATTCAAAGGCGTAAAAGATATGATAATAGTAGCTATACACTTACTGTTACTGTACGAATAAATAAGAGACCCTGGAAAGTACACCGACTAGTAGCTTTAGCTTATATACCTAACCCCGAAAACAAGCCTCAAGTATGTCATAAGGATAATAATAGACTGAACAACCATGTGAGTAACTTATATTGGGGGACCAATAAGGAAAACCATGAACAAATGGCTCGTGATGGTAGGAGTAGGAAAAATAGACGACAATATAGTTGCCAAGGTGAAAATAATCCAGCTTCTAAATTGAACAATATCCAGCGCAGGGCTATCATAAGAAAGTATCAAGAGGGAAGTTCATCAAGGACTTTAGCCAAGGAGTACGGGGTTACTCATACCTTAATACTGGGTATATGGAGAAAGAGGGTTTATTATATGGGACTTTAGAATATGTACGAAAGACGACATATCAGACTTATCAAGAACTTTTAACTATAAAATCAGAATTGAAATTGTGATGGCAAAAAGAGAACCCTCTATACACATATCAAGAACTACCTTTTCACGGATATTTAAGGAAGTGATGGGTAGGTCTCTTGGTGATAAGTTCATTGATGAATTCTTCTATAAGGCAAGGCAATCCTCATTAGACCATCGTTCAGTGGTAGGGGAGAATAAAAAGGTACAAACCCAGGCTATTCGTAGAGCTTCTGGAAGTATAGGGGATGCAAACTTATTAGCAGATATCATATATTCCACTAGAGTTCAGCTCAAACATATAGGAGTAACCAAGATAAAGCAAACTGATGCGCAATGGGCATCAGTTAAAGAATTGGTACCTGTTGTAAATGAATTCTGTCAAAAGTTTGGATTCGAACCTCGTCAGGGATATATAGAGTTTGTAACTACTGGTATTAAACTCATGTCTCAGGCAAAGAAGGTGAACTATAACTTCTGTGCTAATTGGTTACATCAGAGAGTGAATTGGATTATGGATGTATATGAGGCTGAAAAGGAAGTGAAGGAAGATAAATATCCCAAATTCACTCGGGAAGTATATGAACATTATACTAAAGAGATTCTCGATAGAGTAGGTATCAATAACACCTATGACAAGAATCCTCAAGAGTACGTATGGTTTGTAAGAGCAAGGAATCTTGCAGATGAGATGGGTATTGACTATGAAACATTTGTACAGGCTCAGTTTTATGCACTAGAGTTCTGTAATGGTATACCCAAGATAGAAGACCTATCAAATGATAAGGCTCGTCAAAGGGTAATAAACTATATGGCAAAATTCAATATTGTATCACGCCCAAAGGTTGATAACACCAACTGGGATGATTTTAAGAAATAAGGTTATGAAAAAGAAGATTGATGGGGAAGCTATAGCTTTCTATGTTATTCTGTCAGGTATTATTGTAATGGGGATTTTATTCCTTGCCTATCTCTTCATATTAACTCTACACTCATGATAACTATCACCATAAAGAACTGTAATGTTTGTGAAATTTCTGGCCCAGCTAAGTTCACAAATAAACTATATGAGATGTTCCGGATTAAGCATCCGGATGCTTGGCATATAATGATGTATAGTAGGGCAAAGAATTGGGATGGGTATGTAAAGTATATTTCAGATTATGGGCAATTCAAAATAGGCCTTTTGAATAAGGTTTATAATGAATGCCTCAAGATGGGTCAAAAGGTAAAAATTATAGATAATAGACCCCCGTTAGGAATTAAACCAGTAATTCCAACAGTTATGGGGGATAAAGAACTACGGGAAGTACAGAGGGAAGCTCTAGAAAAGATACTGTATAATAAGGTTGGAAATACTCCTTTCCTTATTTGTGCATCCGACTTGGCAGTTAACTTCGGAAAGACTTTGGTGTTCTGTGGATTGCATCAAGCATTCAAGAGGAAGTTGAAGACTGTCTTGCTGTTGAATAGTGCAGACTTATTCAAGCAATTCAAGAAGGAGATTCCAGAGTTACTACCTGGAGAGAAGGTAGCATTTATCCAGGGGAGTAAATGTAGTGAGTGGGGCAACTTTAACGTTTGTATGGTTCAATCTCTGGCAGGCAACATAAACAGGTATCAAAAGTTCCTTTCGGAAATAGACATGGTACTTATAGATGAGGCTGATGTGATTGACAATAAAACTTATAAGACAGTAATACAACATCTGTATAACTCAAGAGTAAGAGTGGGATTGAGTGGTACCCTTTATATGAGTGAGCTCAAGAAGAAGCTGGTTCACAACATGAATATCATGTCATTTATTGGTGATAGAGTAAACCAGGTGAAACTGGCTGAGATGATTGATAAGGGGTACTCTACTCCCATTATCTGTAAGTTGGTATATGCCCATTACAAGTATACCAAAGATGAGGATTATCCCACCGAATATAAGGAAGTGATATCGGATAATGTAAAAGCTTGGCGATTGTCTTTGTCTCGTACTAAGTATAACATCCGACGAAAAAGATTGCCGGCACTCATTGTATGTAAGTTCATTGGTCATTGTGAAAACCTTTATAGGTACTACGTTAAACATCTCGGAAATCAATACAATATACAATATGTCCATCACAAGACAAAAGGGCGAGATGAAATTCTACAAGCTTTCAGAGAGGGGAAAATAGATATACTAATCGCTACCACGATTATTTCTAGAGGTCAAAACTTCCCTGAATTGAAATATCTGCAGAACACAGCATCAATGGATTCTAATGAAAAATCCTTGCAGATATTGGGCCGACTTGCAAGAACTCACATGAACAAAAAGAAAGCTTATTTGGACGACCTTCAATTCCCAGGTAGTTATCTAAAGAGACATGGTAACCATAGACGAATGTATTATCAGAAAGAAAAATTAAAGGTAATCAGAGTGGAAGGGTAATACGCATATATGCGCACGTATATACCCACACTTATAACTCTATTAGTATTTAGTTTACTAAATACTAATAGAGGTTTATATAGCTAAAGCTATATAAACTTATACTTAACTTACTTAGTAAGTATTAACTTAAGCTAAAGCTTTAAATGAGCACGCACGTATAATGGTGAACCAGAAAGTTAGTGCATATACTATTCTACATCAATTACACTGAAATACATATTAACTATCACTTGATATCAAACTATCAAATATATGGCGAAGAAAAAGAAAGACAAACTTAAGGAAATAAGAAAGGAGTTAGAGACCGGGGATATTCTTGAACCTATAGACATCACCAAATTAGGTTCAGGTAATGACCCTTGCTTCGGTAAGCATTACGACCTTTCAACCAAGGAATGTAAGATGTGCGGGGATTCAGAACTCTGTTGCATTAAGTTCACAGCTCTTATGGGTAAAACCCGTAAGGAGTTGGAAGCAGAGACTCAGTTTAAGGATTTGGAACCTCTCATAGATATGGAAGGTTGTAAAAAGTATTATCGTAAACTGGTAAGGGAAAAACTCGGTAAGAAGGAAATACTCGATAAGCTTCAGAGTAAGTTCGAGTTATCCCGTAAGGAAGCAAGAGACTTATATCGTAAATTTAACAGTAAATAACATGGTTCAATTAGAGTTTACAAAGATTCGAGAGGTTAAATCCCCTAACCGAGCAAATGACGGGGATGCCGGATTGGATTTCTACATCCCTCAGTTATCTGACCAAGATATTCTTAAGGTTGGAGAGAAAGGTGAAAATGACTTTTCTGGTATCAATCGGAAGATGCTTGGTAAAAGTTACATAAAACTGAAAGGATTTGGTACTGAGGATGTTCATGTAGTAATTAAACCAGGTGGAAGACTTCTAATTCCTTCTGGTATAAAGGTACTTATCAATCCAAAAGAGTCCATGCTCATGGCAGCAAATAAATCCGGGATTGCAACCAAAGAGGGTTTATCATTCACTGCCGAGATAGTGGATAGCCCTTATACTGGGGAAATACACATCGGTATTCATAACGGTTCCCCCGAAGAGGTTTGTATTCCTCTGAACCAAAACAAGAAGATAATGCAGTTTATACATGTACCAATTATACTTTCAAACCCGGTAGAGATTACCAATGAAGAGTATGACGAGAAAGCCAAGAATTGGGGAACTCGAGGGGATAAGGGATTCGGTGCTCACGATAATAAGTAAAAACCATGGATAGCAGAGACATTAAAGAAGAACCAAAAAACATAGAGGGTAACAAATATCTCGAGGAGATATACTCTATGCAAAAGAACCTCTTATCTGGTTATATAGGTATAGAGGGACTACCACAGTATCCCATAGATATCAATACAAAAGCTTCTCAAACCTTACTCAAGGACTTCACTGCACGGGTAATAGAGGAGTTATCAGAGGGATACGAATCTTTTCAAGCAGTGGATGGTATCATGCAGGACAGTCACCACAAGATTATGGCCGGTGATGACCTGGTATACATTGAACTGCTTAATCATCTTCAGAATGCCAATGAGGAAAATGCCGATGCAGTACATTTCTTCGTTGAGTTGCTGATATATGCTAACATTCAACCCGATGATATCAAGGCATATATGGTGAAGTGGGTAAGGGATAACAAATGCGAACAGAGTACGGTAGATTACTTTAACTCTATACGGAATGATATCCTAAATACTGCTCAATCCCTTGGAGTGAAGTGGTTGATGAATGAGAGAGATATAGAGGTAATCTTTGACAGCAACTCAACCAACTTATTGAAGTGGTATGAAGAGAAAGACTCTGAAACTTTCCCTGAGTACAACGATAAGTTACTGAAAGGTGGTCATAAGTATAACCACGAAAACTATGCTCTTCAATATCCCTACATATTGTGGAAGATAACTCACCACCTTAATATAGCCAGGAATTTCCTGAAGAACAAACCTTGGAAACAATCTCAGGTAATGACTCAGGAGTTAAAGTATCAGGCTGAGTTGGTGAAGGCTTTCATATACTTCTGTGGTTATCTTGGATGGATAGGAATGGATTCTAAGGAAGTGTTCTATATTTACTTCAAGAAAAATCACATAAACCTGTTCCGCCAAAAATCTAAGTATTAGTATGAATCTTATAAAAACTAAGAGCCCAATAGAGGCTTGGGAGAAGATACTCGAAAACTTCTTAATCAAGAAGACCGAGTGGTTCTGTGAAGGAGTTGGTTACAATCTAACCGACTCTCTATTCACTTATGACTTAATGGTAGAGATAGCAGAAGCTAAGTTCGACCCAAACTTCGACTTCGGTAAGATGTTTGGGTACACCATGACAAAGTGGACAGGTTTAATTACCAACTACTTGGATTTGGATGTACTTGACCAAGCTAAGTTGATGATAAGGAAGTTAGAAGAGAATAAGACCGTAAACAGGAATTATCACATAGGCTTCCATTTTGCCGATAATCACGGCAGCGGTAAGGGATGTTTGGTGGGCGGTATATTCTCTCGTAAGATAGGGATTGAAAATCCCGAGATAACCGTGATACTTCGCTCATCAGAGGTGGTTACACGATTGCCAATAGATATTCTCCTATTCTGTCGTATGGGACAGTATATCTACGGTCATGATAACTTCTCGCTAAAATTAGTTATCAAGGCTGCTTGGGCAAATGATACTACAATCTTGTTGTATCAGAACCGAAAAGATATCAAGGAGTTCTTGAAAGAGAACTGTGATGATGAAGCTCGTAGAAAAAAGATACGTAAGTCTCTCAAGAAACTAATGACAAGTGATGAAGCTGGTTATAAAACATACGGTAACAGTTTCAGAGCTTTCAAAGTATTAAGGAAAGACTTGGGATATAATCAGAAGTCCATGTTGGCATCATCTTTAGAGATTGGTGATTGGGATGGTATTCCTTTACCAGAAGTATGCCCATCTATACTTAAGCGAAACATGATAAAGAAGACATACTTAAAGTTCACTGAAAAGTACGGACTTAAGTTAAAGCTTGAAGAAAGTGGGGAAAGGAAAAAGAAGAAACTAATCTCGTTCTCCTCGCCAGATGAAGATGATATGGATGATAATGAATCAACTGTAGAATCAGATGAGTAGAGTAAAGGTAAAGAATAACCTGTTAATGTTCAAGAACAGCATGAAAGCTTGGGAAGGACTTAACAGGTTATTCCTGTTCAATACGCTTGGTTTGGACATAGAAAGAATTGGTAAAGCTCAATACATAAATGATTTAGTCATTAGTATTAAAGAACCTCTGGTAGACCCCGAATTTGATTTCGGTAGGCACTTCAATTATACCATGTCAAAGTGGAAGTCATTAGTGGCTAACTATATTGATGAGAATAGTCTTTCATTACTGAGGTTGGATGTTATAAAGGCTATCAACAATAGAAAGATATTCAACATAGGCTATCAGTTTAATAATAAACATGCCCACGGAAAGAACTGCCTATTATCCATGACTGTATCTAAAAAAGCGGGAATGGATAATCCCATGATAACAATATTCATGAGGGCATCCGAGGTTACTAAAAGGCTTATATGTGACCTACTCCTTATTCAACGTATGGGAGAGTATATATTCGGATACGGGCAGAAGTTTCATGTATCAATACATTTCAGTCAGATATTCAATGATGATACTGTACTTCTTATGTACCATGCCCATGAAGACTTACTTAAGTTGAGTGATAAGCTTGGTATATACGACGGTAATTGGTATGACCGATTGAAGTATCTGCTTGAGGTGGACCCTGACAAAATAAAATATAAGGTACATAAAAGGGCAATAAAAGTATTAAGACCTGAGCTTTTCAAATATCCTAAGACCTTAGTTAAAGACTGTACTCTTGGGAGTGAAGACTGGCTACCGTTCTAATATAGGGAAGTCTATTGAATTGCAAATACCAATGCAATGAATATAGAAGTAAAGAAATCCCCCTATACAAGTAAGCTTGGTGGAGATATTGATATTACCTTTTCTACTGATAGCAGATGGTTGTTCAATACTGTAGCCAATATAAGTAGGAAGGATTTAAGACAACTCAAAAGAAAGATAAGGAGGTATCTCCATGAAACAAGAGAGGAAAAGTAATCCATACTTTGGTGTAGAAATATCCAGGAGCGAGTATAAAAATAGGTATGATAGAGATATTGAATTATCTATATCTACTAACGGTCATCACTGGATAGGATTGCCAAATATGAATATCCAGGACCTGAAAGAACTACGAAAATCTATAAGAAAATATATTAAAGAAAACAAACAATGAGAATATATTCGAACCCCTATGAGTTAATGTCAGAGACGGCAAGAAACTTATGGGAAATGGGTAATGAGGTAAAACCCAGTACCTATCAAAACAAGGTAATAGAAGGCAATGATGACTTCATTACAAAGGAACTCATCTGTGAGCAGTACTGTTTAACTCACATGGAAGACCCAGCTGCACTTTTTGTATTCACTAAGTCCAAAGATTGGGCAGAGGCAGAATTCGAAGAGAGAGTATGCGGTAGGATGGAAAATCCAGGTAAAGCATGGGAACTCCGTAAAAACGTTTGGGAAGAGTTTTTAGTTGATGGGTTCTTTGACTATACCTATGCAGAACGTATGAACGAGTCAGTGTCATACAAAGGTAAGGCATTCTCAAAACTCGAAGCAGTAATAGAATTGTTAAGGAATGACAATGATACAAGAAAAGCCATATTAAACATATATGGTGAAGTCGGTTACTATGAGGACTGCGATTCAAACTATCTCGGGGGAGAAAAGAGAATACCGTGCTCCATGTATTACGACTTCCTCATCCGAGAGAATGCCCAAGGAGAAAAGCAACTCAATATATGTTATCACCAAAGGTCTTCTGATTTTGTAACCCACTTCGGTAATGATGTTTACCTGGCATGGAGACTCATGGAATATGTAGCTAGCGAGGTGGGAATCAAGCCTGGATATCTCTATCATACTATTGATAGTTTGCATAGTTATAAAAAAGACTGGGTGAAACTGAAGACTTCAATCCAAATCGAATTGAGATAACCTCAGAAGGTAACGGTATAATTGTAGGGGATTGTTCTTTTCTGTAACCATGAGATTAGTAGTAAAGTTACCGTTACCTTCACTCGGACCCATAGCTCAGTTGGTTAGAGCAGCGGACTCATAATCCGAAGGTCGGGGGTTCAAGCCCCTCTGGGTCCACAAGATGAATCTTTATTTTGCGCTGTGGACAACGAGTCCTGATTCACCCCGGGTATCCGACTGTAGGGATATAGACTGATACCCATTTTTATACGGAAGTAGCACAGTCCGGTTAGTGTACTTGCTTTGGGAGCAAGGGGTCGCAGGTTCGAATCCTGTCTTCCGTACAAGGGCTATATGCTGGGTCATAATAGGAGATACGACCTCCAGCTAGCAATGGGCAATAACCTGGTACGAGATACCAAAAGCTCATAATTAAAGTCGAAGGCTATAGCTTTAGGGGATGAGCGAAGAACAGTACCTCATCTCCGCCTTTTGTAAAGGCTCGGATGGAGAAATAGGTAAACTCATCAGATTTAAGCTCTGACGGTCATTGACCTTGCGGGTTCGATTCCCGCTCCGAGTACAAAATACCTTTAACATGACAATCACATTCAAAGATTACCCTTGCGGTACAATTTCATTAGGTACTTCAGTAACAAGAATACCTAACTCATATCGGATTAAATCAATCCAAGATATGGAAGATATAATCAACCGTTCTAGAGAAGAAGTAAATAAAAGTCCAGTATTCCATACGTTTGCAATAAATAAAAGAACTACAGCTGGTATGATTATTGAATGGCGAGCCTATAATATGCTATATGCACTGCATATAAAAAGGGATAGGACTCGAACGGTTGACCTGGATATAAATGAACCATGGTACCGTAAAGTAGGATATTTAATATTATCAACACTATATCTAAGATGGTAGAAATTACAAACGTAGATGTGTATGACTTAGAGAAGTCAATTATAGCATGTAGAAATGCTATGCGCACAGAACCAGTATTCCCAGTAGACATGGATGCTTGGGGACATCCAATTTATGAACAGAAAGAGTGGGATGATTCGTTTAAGAGGGCCGTTAACTTGGCCAAATCCCCATCTAACAGTGGTCACCCTAATTTCTTAACCGGAATAAGGGTATCATTTGACATCCTATACCCAAACTACTTTTCACCCGAGTTACAACGGTATCATTGGATAGATATTGTAACCTCATCTTCAAAGATGCACAGGCTCGGTGAGATTGTAAAGAAGGAGTCATTCAATAAGTATGTAACCCCGGAGGTAATAGCTATAGTTCAGGACTTGGCAAATAAGTTCATAGAAGACCCAAGCTATGAGAATCGTATCAAGCTGCTGAGTAATTGCCCTCTCGGGATAGAATTATTCATGAGGGTAAGTACCAACTATATGCAACTCCGGAATATATACCATCAGAGGAAAGATCATCGTCTGAGAGAGGATTGGGGAGCATTCTGTAAGATGATTCAAGAGTTACCATTCTTCGAAGAGTTCATAAACAAATAAGGTATGCCATAAGATTACGAATATGTAAACCATCCTAAACCTTATAATCACTACAGTGTAGAAGTTATAGATATGATGGTATCTATCTATGGAATAGAAGCAACTGCTACCTGGTGTGAGATGCCTGCTTTCAAATATCGCATGAGAGTAGGTACCAAACCTGACAATCCTGTAGAACAGGACTTGGATAAAGAGAGATGGTACCTTAACAAGGCAAAAGAATTAAGGAGTAAGCTTGAGTAAAATAAAAGGGACAGTATATTGTGAAAGGTATACTGTCCTTCTTGTCGAAGAAGCTGAATAGATATCTACAGAGATATGGTTTACTAAAGAACTATTGCATACTACAAATATTTATATTAAATACCACAGATGGAGTCAAGATATGCTATACTAAAGAGTTTCTCACAAGTCAAGCGGCTTGTGAAAGCTTGTTTAAGAACTGGCATAGCTTCCGTCGACTTCGAGACAAATGCTGAAGGTATCTATAACAAATCTTTCAAACCAACTATCCTATCAGTAACTTTTCAGGTAGGTTCTGGTGTATCAATCCCTTTATGTCATCATGAATATAACAACCCTCATTGGAAACGTTGGTTAAAGTATTTTGGTAGGCATGTGATTGAAAATCCTAAAATAACTAAAGTAGGATGGAATCTGAAGTTTGACCTTCAGATATTCGAGTTATTTGGGATATATGTTAGAGGTACTGTTCTGGACGGAATGCTTATGAAGTATCTCCTAAATGAGGAGAAACCTAATGACCTGAAATCAATGGTTAGAAGGTATCTACCAGAACACGGGGATTACGAAAAGTCGGATAAGTTTGATAAGATACCATGGGACAAGAAACCATTGGAACCCTTATGCAAATACGGTTGCCAGGATACGGATTATACCTTAAGATTATCTATGTTCTTTGAGAGCAAGTTAATTGAAATAGGTATGTATCCCTTATTTAGGCATTTGATAATGCCAGCATCCAGGGTACTCCAACATGCAGAGAAAACTGGGTTATACCTTGATAGGGAATTCAATCAGGAATTGCTTAAATCCTACAAGCCAAAGATTGACCAAGCAACTGCTAATTGCTTGAATCTTCCCAGAGTAAAGAAATTCTCTAGATGGCTTACCGAACAGAGAATAAGCAAATACCTGGAGTCCATAGAAAGTGAACTTGAAGATATGGATTATAGAGACCCTGCAAATAAGAGGAAGATAGCAAGTAGGGAACAAAAGATATCCAATATCAGGGCTGGAGTATTTACAACTAAGAAAGAACTTGAATTAATCCGAGAAGTAAACTTGGGCAGTCCTATTGATTTACCTTTATTATTGTACTCTAAAAAGGGATTCAACTTCCCGGTTATCAAGTATACTAAGGATAAGAAAACAAATAGGGATACTGATAAACCCAGTACCGATGAAGACACATTGGTAGAACTTCGGTTAACGGTTAAAGACCCTGAAAGTCCCAAAGCAATCTTTCTGGATAATCTTCTCGAGTTGAGAGGGTTAAAGAAAATGTATACAACCTATATTGAGGGATGGCATGATAAAGTTCAGGATGATGACAGGATTCACGGGCAATTCAAAATCATTGGTACTACTTCTGGCCGTTTAAGTTGCATAAGTGGAGATACTAAAGTATTAACCCAGTATGGAGAAATACCCATTATAGATATTAAAGATTGGATTGGTGAAGGGTTGTGTGCCATGACTAAAGAGGGGTGGCAATTAATAGAAAACTTCATATATAAGGGTGTTAATGATATGTATGAAGTAACACTTGAGGATGGTACTTCTATTCAATGTACTTTAGACCATAAGTTTATAACCAATCAGGGGACTAAAAGATTAGGGGAAATTTACAATAAATACCGAAATACTATTGATTCTAAAGTTAAACTTTTAAGATATGTCCCAGACCACGAACAATAGGCAAAAGGTATTTGAAGATAAATCTACTAGGGGTCCAAGGAGAAAATTAAAGCTAATAATAGAGGATGGTAAAAGGTATATAAAGAAAGAGGATCTTTTACATTACTTCTTTCAAGAGAATTGGAATATAGAAGACTTCAATTATCATTTTGGTATTGGCCATAGAATAGTGAGAGGTTCTCTATATAAATGGTTTACTAGAGAGGAGATAGAGGAATCCCATAGAAAGAAGATTGCTAATAAACAAATGGGTAGTAACAATTCTAATAGGGTTAATTGGTATAAGCCTCGTAAGCTTATACCTTTATTGGATTTAGAGGAAGCTATTAAAAAATCTACTTGTAAACGGGATTTGAAAGAAAGATTACAATTAACTACTTGGGAATTGTCTTCTATACAGCAATTCTATAATTTTAAGCTCCCTAATAAATCTTCTTTACTCAATACTAAACTCCAGTATTCTCTTTCTAAAGAAGATGTAAAACTCTTATGTAAAGTTATTACAGGAATGCAATTGGAAGACCTATTTTTCTCTAATACTCCTCAAGCTATCTACAAAATAGATTGTCTTGTTTGGGAACTTAAGAAGATTAACCGCTCTCTTAGAAGAGTTTTTAGGAAACCTATAGTAGCTCAGGGTATTAAGTTTTCTACTAATTTGATAGAATATAAATTCCACAAAGCTTTAGAAAAAATGGGTATAGAACATGAAATACAGTATTACATACCCGAACATAATATACACCTAGACTTTTTAATACAAGGTCACTACAACTTAGAATTAGATGGAAATTTACATGAAAAAGAAGCAGATATGGATAGAGACTATGTTCTCAAATCCCTTGGCTATAAAGTTATACGATTAGATTTAAAAACCCTTGGTATCACTAGATTTTCAAAAGAAAAGGAGGTAAGAAAATGTATAAAGAAGTTGGTATTACCCAAGTTAAATTCGTAGGTAGAAAGGGGGTATATGATTTATCAGTTATGAACTGTCATCAATTTGTGGCTAATAATATCTTAAATCACAATTCTAGTGAACCTAACCTTCAGCAAATACCTAAAACCTCCGTAGATGCTAACATAAAGAAACAGTTAGTAGCTCCCAAAGGAAAGTTATATATGGCACTTGACTACTCTCAGGCAGAGTTAAGAATCATGGCTCACCTTTCCGGGGATGAAACTTATCTCGAGGCTTTTGCAAATGGTCAGGACCCTCACCTTGCTATTGCAGCAAAGAAGTATGGTGTATCGTACGATGAAGCAAACCAAGCTTATAGTGATGAGCAACATCCAGATTACAAGGTTTGGAAGAACAGGAGAAAGCAGGCAAAGCAGATATGTTTTGGTATTATCTACGGTATTCAAAAGAAACTACTTGCAGTTAAACTATCTGACCCGAAAGCTGGTATCATAGTAACCCCCGATGAAGCTCAGCAGCAATTGAATGAGTTCTTCCAGGAACACCCGAAGATTAAGAAGTTCATGATTAACCAGGAAAAGGTACTGATTGAACATGGATATATTAAATCTCTGTTTGGTAGGAAGAGAAGGTTACCTCAAATATACTCAGATAATGAGCAAGAGGCAGCATACGCAGTAAGATTATCGGTTAACATGCCATGTCAATCAGCTGCATCCGATATGACTCTGTTTGCATCCATACTCAATTATTGGAAAATACGACAGGGTATACTTCCTCCGTTACTTGAGACCTGTACAGTACATGATGCCGTTTACTATTTGGCAGACCCCGAGTACATAAATATATTCACGGTATACAATATATGGGAGACTTGCCGTAACCCAAGTACAAAAGAGTATTTCAAATTTGAAATCAATGATGTAGATATGTCAATGGACTTTACTATCGGACGTTCGATGGCTGAGGAGTTGCCATATATACCTGGATATGACTATAGAAAAATGCTTCAACCCGATTTTAATGCGGAGAAGTATTTGGAAGAACACCGTAAGTGGAAAGACTTATCCATCAAGGAGTTCCCCAAGAAGTTCCCCGAATACTTTAAGAAGGATTACTCATGGAGAAAGGAAAAGGTGGCATAGTACGTCTATCCCAGATTAAGAAAAATACTCTGAATATTCTGTTTCAAGGTAAAACCTATGAGATTGATTTAGACCAGGAACTCATGATTGATGAGAACCTGGTCAATCAGTCTTTACGTAGAAGTCCATCCAATTACGCTTTATTGGTAATGGTAAGGGATAGGCTTATATATAAAAGGGATAAACTTGAAAAGGCCAAGGACCAAGCTTATAGCAAGGCATGGCTTTACTACAAGGAGTCAGGTAACATCAGCAATGATGCTGCAGCACATAAAGCTGAAAATAACCAAGCCTATCAAGGGGCTTTGAAAAGGTATATGAAGGCTGAGTATAATGCAAGCAAGTTCATAAGTATCTGTAAAGCATATGAATCAAGAGAAAATATATTAAGAACCATAAGTGCGAACATAAGGGTACAAGATGGATTTAAGAGATAACCACCCCTATTTAATAGGGTATCATATTTCTAATGTAGGTAAAATATACAGTAGAGTAAAGGGTTATTGGAGAGAATTAACTCCTCGTATCAATATAGAGGGATATCTTAGGATAAAATTAAATGGTAAGCAATACTCAATACATAAATTAGTTGCTGAAGCTTATATACCTAATCCGGAAAATAAGCCCTGTGTATGTCATAAGGATAACAATAAGCTAAACAATTCGGTTGATAACTTGTATTGGGGAACACAAAAGGAGAACTTAGAACAAATGATTAAAGACGGTAGGAGTTTGAAAGGTAGAAGAAACCCTATGTGGAAAAATCATTATAATTCTGGTTATGGTAGATATGGAGAAAAAGCAACAGCTAGTAAACTATCAAACAAAGATAGAATAAGTATAGTTAAAAGTCTAAACTCGGGTATAAGTATAGATACTTTATCCAAAAGATACAAAGTATCAAGAGCCTGTATTAGAAGTCAAATAAGAATAGTGTCAAACTTACGTAAACAACAATAACTATGTCAAAAGTAGAATTAAACCTTATCTCGGTAGAAGAAGCAAAGGAGTTGAATGATAAACTGAAAGGTTTAGGAACTCCCACAGGAAGCAGGGTACTTATAGTATCCCCAATAGTAACTGCAGATACCAAAACAAAGGGTGGATTATATATCCCTCAGGAACACGACAAAGATACAGTACCACGCAAAGGAGTGGTCATTCAAGTAGGGCCAATAACTGACGAACAGCAGGAAGAATATCCTGGTCTTCAGGTGGGTGCGGTAGTTACATACGGATTATATGCCGGTAAAGAGCTAGACGTAGTAGACCTTCCTAACCAGGTAACAACTATATTATCTCTGAATGAGATACTTTACATAGAAACCAATAAATAAAGCCATGAAAGAAGAGAAAAAGAAAAAGGGTAGTGTAATGACTACCCGGGAAAAGATGCTTGCCAGGAAAAAGGAACTGGAAAAGCGAAGCAGTGGTGGAGGTATTATCTACCCGAAAGAGGGAACTACACGAGTACGTATCAAATCTCGTGGTGCTGATGAAGAGCTGGGTATAGAAATTGTACAGTTCTACCTGGGACCGAAGGAGGGAGGTATCATTTCTCCGGCCACTTTCGACGAACCATGTCCTTTCATGGAGAAGTTCCAGGAGCTCAAGAACTCAGATGACCCAGATGACAAGGCACTGGCATCGAAGTTGGTACCGAAGAGAAAGTATCTCATAGGGGTACTCGGTTACAAAGATACCAAGGGTAAGGAGATTGACCCTGACAGGGTTGACAAACCCATGATGGTACCACGCTCGGTATATCAGGATATCATTGACCTTTACCTCGACGAAGAGGATTGGGGTGATATGACTGACCCAATCGAAGGATACGATGTCAAGATTACCCGTACCGGCTCTGGTAAGAATGATACCAGTTATTCTGTATCACCTTGCCAGAAAACCAAGCTGGACAAGAAGTATCGGGGAGAGGTCGACCTGGAGAAAGCAATCCGTGCAAACATTCTTTCCTATGAGGAGCTCGAGGAGAAGCTAGCTTCATTCCTTAACGAAGATAGGGATGACGATGAAGAGGATGAAGCTCCCCGCAAGAAATCTTCCAAAAGCAAGCTAGCGGACAAGAATAAGAAAAAGGGAAAGAAATATAAGGGTGATATCTAAAATCTCTGGATATATACCTAAAGCAGGAGTGGGGTATAGTTATATCCCACTCTTTTCATATAATAAATAATAATAATTATGGCACGAAAGGCAAGAGCTCCTAAAAAATCCGGAGGTCATAAATTCAAAATACCAACACAAAACGAGATACTCAAGAAATATGGGTCATCTCTCCAATTCAAAGCCAGTACCATAAATCATCACGGGTTATGGATTCCTTCAACCTTCTTTGCTCTCAATTATCAGATGGGTGGTGGTGTACCATTCGGAAAGATAATCGAAATAATGGGAGAGGAATCATCGGGTAAATCTCTGATAGCATATAACTTTGCCTATGCAACTCAGCAACTCGGTGGTCATGTAATCTGGGTGGATGCAGAACAAGCTTGGATGAACTCATGGGCTGAAGAGAATGGTCTGGACCCTGAAAGGGTAACAGTACTGAACGACACTCGAATAGAAACCATATCTGATGCTATAGCAGACTTGGCAATCTATTGGAGGTCAAAACTCACTAACAACGAACCTATTATCGTTGTGATAGACTCTATAGCAGCTCTGGATTCAATAGAAGCCATAGATGCAAAGATGGCTGATGGTAAAGCTGAAATGGGTAACCGAGCAAAGCAGATATACAAGATGTTCCGAATAAGGAACGAATTGTTTTATCGGTTAGGAGTAACTATGGTATGTATCAACCAGTTACGTAGTAAACTTGGAGCAGGCTTCGGTCAAGATACAAGTACTACTCCCGGAGGTGCAGCACTCAAGTTCTATGCTTCAATACGGTTGGCTTTCTATTCGGGTAAGACTCTGAAGATTAAGTATAAGGGTAAAGAAAGACGGGCAGGTAAATATGTAACTGTCCAAATGAAAAAGAATAAGGTATCTCCCCCAAGAGAAACCATATCTAAGGCCCCTATATATTTCAATCCAAAATATCACGAGGTAGGGTTTGACAGATATTTCTGGTTGGAAGAGTCACTGGAAGATGCGGGTGTAATTGAAAAACTCGGTGGTGGAACATATATGTTCGAGGGGAGTAAATTATGCCGAGGAGAAGATGCCTTCCACAAGTTGATTGAAGAGGATGCTGAACTTCGAAAGAAACTTCTTAAGGCTGCAGGTATAAATACTATAGGAACAACAAAACGCAAGATAAAGAAGATTGCACGAAACATGTTCCCTGTTGATGCAGACTTAGACTATGAATCTCAAATAGAATCTGATGATACAGAAGAAGACGAATACATCCCGGACGAGGGGTAGAAAGCCGAGGATGCTTATGGTAGTGGACGGGAGTAACCTTGCTCACCGTTCATACCATAAGTTTAAGAATCTTAAAGCTAATAACGGAGCTGGTACCGGATTAGTATATGGATTCTTAAGAATACTCGGTTCATACCTTGTAAGGTTTAAACCAAGTCACGTGGTAATAACATTTGACACTCAGAAGAGTAAAGAGTCTAACTTCCGTAATGAATTACTCGAGGGTTACAAAGCTCACCGGAGTAAGATAAGTATGGATTATGAAGACTTCAACAAACAGTTAGCTCTGTTGAGAAGGATTTTAAGACTACTGGGGGTTCAGATGATTATAGATAAGAAAGGGTTAGGACATGAATCAGATGACTACATTGCCTGGCTGGCTATAAACCATCCTGGTAAATCTCTCATAATATCTTCAGATAAGGACTTCTGTCAATTACTTGACAAACGAGTGAAGATATTCAATCCCAACAAAGAGACACTAATCCACAATCAAACCTGCAAGGAGATTATGGGCTATTCTGCTGAGGAATGCGTTGATTACCTAATACTTAACGGAGATAAGTCAGATGATATCCCGGGTTACTATGGTATGGGTGAAGTGAAAACAAAAGCTTTCCTGAATCAATTTGGGAGTATAGCTAACTTCATAGATGCAAGAGGAGCAGAGTTTAAGGGCATAGAAAGGGACCAGCTAGAAGAGTTATATAAGAAGAACAAGCCTCTTATAGATTTGAAAGCTGCTTTAACTCTATACCCGATAAAGAAAGTCCCTTGGGTAAAAGGGTGTACTAATAATATAAGGAAAGATAGGTTATTCATGGTCCTCGATAAGTTCAATCTGAGGTCATTTAAGATACCTGACTTTTTGGAACCTTTCAAAAAACTACAAACGTATGTACAACGGTAAATATCAAATCATGTTTACGGGTGTTTCCGGAGTAGGGAAAACAACCATTGCAAAAGAAGTATCTGAAATGTTGAAGATACCATTTGTATCTGGTTCATATTCTGACCTGGTACCCGAAACAAAAGACATGCCCCACGCTGACATGATTCAGCAGGACGCAAAGACAGTATTCATGCAGGATATGCAGGTACTCAATCTTCGTAACAAGGCATTCAGAGGGGAGGATAACTTTGTAACTGACAGGTCATATTTAGACTCTGCAGCATACTTTATCAATAAGCTATCTCACAAGTTGGCAGAGTGTGACTTGGCCCATGCTATAGACTTATGTAAAATGCTGCTTGGTCAACAGTGTACTCACTTGATATTCATACCGTTATCCTCAAGCTTCTTTAAGGACTGGGTAATAGAGGATAACGGTAAACGAGTATTATCAAAGTACTACCAATTCCAAGTTTCCCAGGTTATGTACGGATTACTGGACCTGTGGGGGTACAAGCCAGATTCCAAAGTAATGCAAGCAGTGAATGGAATACCAAGTACTGGTACTCTGGAAATAATGGGTTACAAGGTAAAGGTTCTCATCTTAGATGAGATGAACTACGAGAAGAGAAAACACCTAATCAGGAAATTTCTTCAGTTATGAAGGTAGATAAGGTAGATAATATTAAAGACTTCCCGGGATATTATATTTCTCGGGAAGGTTTTTTATATAGTAGGTATGATAAGGTAGGCCGTTTAACAGACACTTATAAGAGAAATAAGACGTATGTAAGGTCTAACGGTTATGTACAAGTGGTATTGAAAATACGAAAGGAGAATAGATTACGTAGAGTATATATACATAGGTTAGTAGCTGAAACTTATATCCCTAATCCATATAATAATCCCTGTGTAGGACATAGGGATAATAATAGAGAGAATAACTCTGTAGAGAACCTATATTGGTGTACTCATAAGGAGAATACTCAACATTGTATAGATGACGGTCGTATGAACTTTAGGCCTAAACTACAATTCTTATTATTTTCAGACTTACACATATCAGACTATAAGAAGTTTCCAAGTAGAGAGCATAGTGGATTTAGAGTATTGGATATTATATCTCAACGATGTGAAAAGCTTGGAGTACCCGCAGTACATGTTGGTGATTTGATACATAGACCTGAGATTATAAGCAATGAGTTATTGTACAGGTTAATAAAAGAGTTTAATCAATTATCTCATCGTAAGTGGAAATTATATTCTATATCGGGTAATCATTGTATAAGTACTCGTAGTGAAATAGGCCATAAACCAATTTCATGGGATAGAACTTTATCTATGATATACCCATGGTTTAAGTGTATAGATTACAAAAGAGTTCATGTAGATAAATGTTATATATATGGAATACCTTATATAGACCATAATATAGGTTTATCTAAATACATCTCAGAACTAAAGCTTACTGGCAGTAAAAGAAGTAAACACATACTCCTATTACATACTGACTATCCTGGGGCAAAGGATACGGACGGTACAGTAGTAAACAGTGTAGAGAACCTGAATATAAATTCTATATCAAAGTTTGACTTAACTCTTTGTGGGCATATACACAAACCACAGAGGTTAGGTAAGAAGGTGTATATGGTAGGTTCACCATATCAACAACGTAGAACTGATAAGAATTGTGAATTGGGCTACTGGGAAGTATACTCAGATATGTCACTTAAATTTATACCGTTAAACGATTTTCCTAAATTTGTGGATGTATCATCAGAGGATGAAATTAAAGATGATGGCAATTATTATACTGTCGTTGCTAGCAAGTCTCGGGTTGTGGCGGTGGAAGATACCCCGCAAATAACTCGGGAACTTACTAAGAAATCCATGGTACGCAGATATATGAAAGCCAAAGGCATAAAAGACAAAGAAAAGAAGGCCACATTATTAAAGGTAATAAAGGAGGCAGAATGATACAGTTCGGAAATATAATCATAGAGGGATTCTGTTCTATACCCTACCTGGAATTAAACCTGGGTTCAAAGGGTATAACCGTAATCAGAGGAGCTACCGGAGAAGGTAAGACTACAATCTTATCAGCTCTGGTGTGGGGTGCTTATGGTAATAATCTCAAAGGCAAATCTGATGTAAACACTTGGGAGAAATATAGACCTAAGAATTACAATGGTACCAAAGTGGAGATATACTTTGGTAAAGATGGAAAGACCCATAAGATAACCAGATGCCTTAAGTATAAAGGTGAGGTAAACGGAGCTAAGGGTAAAGACAGACTTATATATGAGATAGATGCTGTTGAAGTATCTGAAAAGAATAAGGGGGAGATACAGGCGCTTATAAACGCTGATTTGGGTATGTCTTATAGCCTTTTTATGAATTCTATACTATTCGGTCAAGGTATGAAAAGACTGATACAGGAATCCTCTTCAGACAAGAGAGACTTGTTTGAGGAGATTTTTGAGTTGGAATACATATCCAAGGCAAGAGATATTGCAAAGGGCTACTATACAGAAGCTTTGAGAGAGTACAATGAAATAAGCCAGAAGTACTCATCAAGTAAAGAAAAGAAGCAATCTATTCAGCGAATGCTTGATGACCTAAAGAAGCAGTCCAATCATGTAAAGAATGACTTATCTTCAAGGGTAAAGGTTTTGGAAAAGAAGTTATCGTTGCTAGCTAAGGCCAAAAAAGAGAATGAGCTTAAGGAGACAGTAACTCATAAGAACCGTATAGAACAGAGAATTCAGGAAGCCCGGGACAATCAAAAGGAGTTACTCAATAAGATAAATGATGCCAAGAAGAAGACCAAGGTATCTCTAGAAGAGTTTATCAGTGTAATTATAAAGTTACTAAAGAGAGGTGATATTAAGAACTCTTTGAAACGTCTAATTGAGGTAAAGAAAGCCTTTGGAGATATAGAAAGGTTACAAGATAAATGTTCTAAACTGGCGGACAAAATATCTAACTATCGGGATAAGTTGGAAGAACTTAGGGACCAAGAATATGAGACAAACAAAGTTCAGAGGGATATTGACTTAACTAAGGCCGAGATAAAGAAGCTTTTGTCTGAAAAGAAAGCAGGGGTTAACATGGGCTTAATCAAGAAATATAAGACCCAGTTATCAACTCTATCTGATAAGCTTCAAGCTATAGAGAGTGAAATGAAGGAGAAGAGGTCTAAAGTAGATAACTACAAATGGGTAATGGATGACCCTCTTGGGAATAGGGGTATAAAAGCCTTCTTATTTGAAAGCTCTTTGGATATATTAAATGAGACTTTGGAATCATACTCTGAGGTACTTGGGTTTAGTATACTGTTATATGTAGATATCCAGGGTGTAAAGAAGGATTTCAACACCCAGATAATTATGGATGGTATAGAGGTATCTTATGAAGAGCTATCAGGTGGTCAAAAGCAATTAGTTAACTTAGCTATGGCATTTGCTATGAACGAAGTTATGACTAAGGCTAAAGGGATTAACATTGCTTTCTTGGATGAGGTATTCGAGAACCTTAGTTCAGAGTATGTAGACCTCGTAATAGGCCTTATCAGGAAAATATACAAGGATAAAACCCTATACCTTATATCACACCAGGAATCACTCCCAATATCCAATGCCAGGGTGCTTACTGTGACTAGAGAAAGGGGCCTTTCACAATACCACTAATGACTATTGGTATTAAACACTATCAAAACCATGAGAAAGAACAGTAGAAACAAAGGAAGCAGGTTCGAGCGTACCATAGCAAAGGCCTGGGAATCCTGGACAGGATATAAATTCTCTAGAACCCCTGGCTCAGGAGGATGGGCAAAGGCAAAAGATGCTATGGGAGACTTGGTATGCACCGATGAAAAACACTCGAGAAGATTCCCTTTCAGTATAGAATGTAAGAACTATCAAGAGATTAAATTCGAACATATACTCTTAGGCCTTAGGAGCTGTAAAATAATTTCTTTCTGGGAACAGGCCACAAAAGATGCCAAACGATGTGGAAAAATACCCGTATTGATTATGAGGTATAATTCTATGCCAAAGGGGGAGGCCTTCTTTATTATAGAAGGAAATGGAGCACTGGATTTATTCATGTTAGATAGTTGTTCAGAACTATCACGGATGGAAATCAAAACCCAAAAGGTACACCTATCCGTATACATGTTCAAAGAAGTACAAAGGTTGTTAAACTATACGGACATATTCAAGTATGTTCGGAAATTAAACAAGTAATATGAAGACCTCCTACGTATATTGTATCTTTAGGCTTGATAGGAAGTTCTACAAAAGAATCAACTCTGATTTGAAAAGTAGGGGGTATAAACATGTGAAAGCAATAATCCCTACTATCAGCGTATTAAAGAAATCTCGAAAGGGTAATAATGAGTACGATGATGTACCATTATTGTTCAACTACGGATTCATACGAATGAAGCCAGAGAAAGCCTTTGACAGATACTATCTAAACAAATTAAAGAAAGACATACCTGGTATAATGTCTTTCATGAAATCTCTTGACTATCGTCCGAAAAGAAAGAGGCTAAGGGTAGACAATGCTGAGGACTTTGATGATTACTCAGTAGTAGCTACCATAACTAAGGAAGAGGTAAAGAAATACAGAAGAATGTCTAAAGCCAATAAGATATTCTCTGCAGATGATATTACCCGGGTAGCTATTGGGGATTACGTAGTACTTAGAGGATATCCGTTTGAGGGAATACCTGCAATCTTATTGGAGAACAACTTGTCTACTAAGATGATGTTGGTAAAGTTATATCCAGAAATGGACGGCAGTTTGGAAATAGAGGTACCTCGAGAAAATGTACTCTACTCTGCCTATCATGAATCAGACGAGTATAAGATGTATTCGGCAGACTATGAAGTAGACTTATCTCAGATTCCAGACGGTAGTACTGAAGATATTCTAATGAACAAACAATACTAAATATGGAACGATATCAAGAATTGGCTTGGGACTGTTTGACCGAGCCCGAGAAGAATAGCTTGATGTTTATTCAGGGCAGAGGACTATCAACTTGGGAAGCTGGAGAAATTCTCAAGATGTCTCATTACAAATATCTGGAACTAAAGGCCAGGGCAGAAAAATTCTTCAAACTATTCTCTGACTACTTTGAACTTCATCCATCATTAGTAAATCCCCAATCTCCAATAGAACCAAGGTTCAGGGACTACCTATTTGGAGCTATGGTTAAAAGGCTACCAAAGGAGGAAGCAAAGATACATTCAGGAGATTCATCTTGGTTGTTAACTTCTATAACAAACCCAAGAATCATAAAGAATATGAAAAGGCTGAAAGAATCAGAGAATAAGTGGGATAAAGACCTCTATGCTCTGATTCTTGAGTTTGATAGATGGAACAACTATCGAATAATGCCTCGTGTATTACAAGCTCCTACAGCATATAAGAGAAGGTCAACTAAGAAGGATAAGGTATACTTATCTTACCTTCATCGAATACCTGACTTTAAGATAAGGCAATTGATTACTGAGTATTGGAAGAACGGTCCTTCCGGTAGGAGGTATTTCACAGCTATAGTATCAGATGAACTCTTCTCAGAAGAGGGTTATGGGGTGATGCCAATTAAGAGAGAGGATGATGTTATTAAGGCTGTTACTGATTTAAGGATGTATATATTCGAGAGTCAGCCTATTGCCGATACCTTTGGATTTTTGGTTACAAGGTACTTTGAAAAAACGGTGGATAGTAAAGGGGGCTTGAAGTTCTGGAAGGAGTACAGGGAGGTCATCCAGAAAGCTATTAACTACAAATCAATAAATAACATGGATTTTACTTGTGAGACTCTGGATACTGTCTATAAATTACGCCGGAAAAGAACCACTAAATCGAACTCTTAGAATTTTAATACAAATATTTTGCAACTTCGAGAAATTTGATTATATTTGCATAACGAAATAAGAAAATAAATTTTATACTTATATAAATATGCGCAAAAGTAAGAAAAAGGACAAAAGACCGTTAAAGCTTAACAAGGAAAAGCTTAAGGTCATGGGAAGTGGGTTAGAAAACATGACCTACAAGGACATGAAAAGAAGAGCAGTTGCTCTCGGCATGCCTTTCCCAGATGCTTGTTCAGCAGATTACAATGGACTGGCATCATGGATTCACCACTCAGAAAATAAGCCTGATAACTCCCTTATTGATGAGTATGATAAGTGGATGGACCAGCAACTCGAACTTGCGGGTTATGCAAAGGACGATCCGATGAGAAACTACCAACTCAATCTTGGGTTCATCGGAGAAGATGCAGTAACCAAGCAAAAGAAAACCAAGAGGGTGAAAGGGTTGGAGAAACCAAAGAAACCCAAGAAAGAGAAGGATGACAATGGTCTCTGGAAAGGAACTAAGAAATCTTATGTATTCGAATTAACCTACAAAGGTTTATCAATTGACCGTATTACTCGAAGAGTGCAAAAGAAGTTCCCTGATGCCAAGGAGAAATCAATTCAGCAATGGTATCGGGCAGCATTACGTAAACAAAAGAAAGAGTAGGGTATGCCTATTGTATTTAGATTCAAGGGTCATGATGACTTTGAGGAATCCTGCTATAGATTAGGAATCCCCTGGGTACCTCCTCAAGTTCTTAAGCTGAGTCTAAAACTAAAACAGCAATGGCAAAGGAAAGTACTCTGTGGAAAACTAAAGGTTCATAAATATAGGGAAAGGGATAAACGCTTTCTGGATAGATACCGGGAATGCTTAAAAGAAGCTACCAGGATTAACGGGGTAGTAGACCCTGATTCTTTACCTCCTGATGTTAGGGCTTATTTCTTGGAAAAGAAAAGAAGGAGAGAGTACTACAATAGGTTCAATAAGGTAGTAAAAGAAATGGACTTAAAGATTTACCTTCACAAATGGTATCCATGGTCTTACAACTACAAAGGAGAACCAGCAGTAGTATTACAAGGGTTCTACTCATTAAAGGCAGCCAGAAAAAGGTTTTTAATATATTATGGACGAGAGAACTTAAAAGCAGTTCATTGGATAAAAGGTAAAACAGCACTTGAGAAAAAGTTTGTTATAGGTAATTCTTTACTTATAGCTGGCAAAAGGAAAAAACCTATATCCAAGATATTGCTAACTGAAGCCTACAGAAATCGTAAGGAAGCAGCCCAAAGGGAAATCGGTAAGAGGATTGCTCGGAAAAAGAGACTGGGCTCTCAACAAAAGGAAAAGTACTTTTTGAACTTGGTAGATAAGTTTAATTATGGAGCAAAAGAATATAGAACTTTACTCAAGCCTGTTCCGGAAAAGCTTGTTAAGTTATCGAAGGCTAAGGAGATTGAGTCGAAAAGAAAGAAGGCTCTTTACGAAGAAGAGTGATTTAACCTGGGCTCAAATTAAAGTAGCCCTTGCATATAAAGCCATAACTAAACGTTCTGCTATCAGTTCTATCAGGTGGACTAAAAGACATTGGAATGAATATCAAAGGGCAGTACTACATAGGTTAGGTGGAATGCCTTTGGTAAGAAGAAGGTTAAATGAGAAGTATATTCTCAAAGAACTATTATCACAGGGTTTTGTTCTCAGGTCAGAGTTCCCTATGAAAATGAAATCTGGATGGTATGCTTACTTGGTAACTAACCAAACGGTATGTGGAGAACACTATATTTATCCTGAACACTTTGCTCATGATTATAGGGCAGGTAGAAAGGGTTACAGGGATATCCATACTGCTCTGAACTCTGGAATAGGACAAGAAGGATATACGAGAATCTATTATACTGCATATAAAAACGGAATAGCGAAATGACAGTAGTAAATAAAAGGGAGCCAGAAAATCCCTGGGATGGTATAAAACTCATAGTGGGTATAAAAAAATACTATACCGAAACAGGTAATGCGGTAGACGATACCTTCACCACAGAAGGTGAACCTTTCGAAGTAAAAGACCAAAACGAATTTACTCAGAAAGTAGAAGCTATCAGGGATAAAAACGTATTCTTGAAAGCAATGGCGGTCCAAGAAAACAAGGAGATATATACTCAAAAGTTTATCACGAAACTATAATCAATCAAACATTTTTCAAACAACCTTTTAATTCATTAAATTATGGCAAAGAAAAAAGCTGCAGTAAAAGAGGTAGAACGCAAGGTTCTCTCTAACGGGGTTATCCTCATCAAATACGATGACGGTTCCTATGCACTCCTGACTCCCATTTCGGCAGAGGATGCCGAGGATATCTTCGGTGTGGAAGCCAAGGATTCGGAGGACGAAGATGACGACGAGGATGAAGATGAGTCGGATGACGAAGATTCCGATGAAGATGAAGACGAGGAGGATTCGGAGGACGAAGATGAGGAAGACGAAGATGAGGAAGACGAAGATGAGGAAGACGAAGATGAGGA
>ERZ773235.245-NODE-245-length-78229-cov-10.076931_pt1 | contig 78229 bp, 74 predicted proteins | sample MGYA00580522_ERZ773235 | MGnify/ENA primary metagenome ERZ773235 (study PRJEB29015, sample SAMEA2737797) | human gut metagenome | biome: human gut; feature: human-associated habitat; material: faeces | place: China | collected 2012 ...
TCTTTTTCGGGAAGTATTCAAGAAGTCATTAAGTCGTGAGTGTAATGGAAGTGGTAGAAAAGTTCACAAAGGCGTGATATAATATACTAAATTGAGAGCGATAAAAAAAGTAATTTAGTGTTGAGAAAAAGGTGTTAATATATGAAGAAAAAAATAAGTTTAATATTAAGCATAATATTATATTTAGTTGCTATATTTATTTTGATATATTATTTTAGTGTAGAGTTTAATGAATTATTACGTTTAAGTCCAACTGGAAGAATAGTATTATTACTATCAGGTTGTCTTTTTATGTATTTTGGTGGTTTAGTTTTAACGAAATATATAGATAAGAAATATAAGAATAAGGTTTTAAAAATAAATATAGGTATATGGTTTATTTTATATATTATATTATTATCAACGCTTACCTTATTTGATGATTACTTTTTTAGAGGAAATTTTAATATATTGAATTGGAATAGTGAATTGTTTAGAAGTTATATGTCTAACTCATTTAATTTAATTCCATTTAAAACAATATTTGGTTACATTACAAAGTTTATTAGTGGAGATATTGCACCATATATATTTATATATAATATTTTAGGAAATGCAGTTGCTTTAATGCCTTTTGCCTTTTTCTTACCAATATTATTAAAAAAACAAAAGAAATTTAAAAACTTTTTAGTAACTATGATTTGCATAGTTATAGGTATTGAACTGTTGCAATTTATTACAATGTCTGGTTGTTGCGATATTGATGATGTGATTTTAAATGTAGTAGGTGCGTTAGTTATGTTTGGTATATTGCGAATAAAATCAATCAACCAATTAATAAGAAACATATTTCTTTTAGAAAAAAATAAAATTGATTATAAAGATTTAGTAAAAAAGATTATTATTATTTTAATACCAATTATCTGTATTATTGGGGTTGTTTTTATAAGTGAAAATAAGTATATAGATAAAAATAGTCAAACTTTTACACACTTAAAGATAATAGATAAAACAAAAGAAGAAAATATTACATGTAATACTGCATTAGAACAATTTTATGAAGATAAAGAATATATATATTATTTTCCTTGCGAAAAAAGTAAATATGTAATAGTTATATATTCTAATGGTTATCAAGAAACTGTAAAATCATCTTTAGAATATGGAGATATAACTATTGAGGATTTAGAAAGAAATAATATAGAATTTATCAAACAGAAAAAAGATATGAATAACTGATAAATACCAATTGTTGCTATCCATAAAGCAGATATTTGAATAACAAAAAACATCGTAGAAATACGGTGTTTTTTGTTGCTCCAAACCCTACAATTTCATACATAACCACAGGTTAGTACAAAATACCTTGTGTGATTTTTTGAAAGGCTTAGAAAGGCAATTTTGCCCTATTTTCGCCCCGAAAAATGACAGAAACAAGGCTCTGAGTAACGGTGGTTACGAATACGCAAAGCAATTTTATGAAGAAGCCTATCATTTCATCGAAGAAAAATTCGGTGCTGACAATGTCATATCGGCAGTAATGCACGCTGATGAAATCAATGTAGCAGCAACCGAAGAACTTGGAAAAGAGGTTTATCATTATCATCTTCACGCTATGGTTCTGCCTGTGGTGGAGAAAGAAATCCTATGGAGTAAGCGTTGCAAAGACCCCGAACTGCGAGGAACGGTCAAGGAAGTTGTTAATCAGATAAGCCATTCAAAAAAATGGAAATCTGATATTTCACTGACCGATGAAAAAGGAAATCCGTTGCTAAGAAAGAACGGGAAACCGATGTTCCGAGCTTCGTACAGCATATTACAAGATGAATTGTTTAACTATATGACGGAACAAGGGTTCAAAGGCTTTCAGCGTGGTGAATACGGAAGTACAGCAGAGCATTTAACTTCACTGCAATATCAAATCAAACAGGATAAAGAGCGATTGGAGAAGTTGCAGAAGCGTATTCAAAAGGAACAGCTTAAGTATGAACCTGCCCGTCATATTTCCAAAACATTAAACGAGATTGACAGTATGGGGCAGAAAACAATCACAGGTAAAATGGCAATCTCTAAAGAGGATTATTCCCAACTGACTGCCCTTGCCAAAGAGGGCATTACCAGTCGTGCGGAAATCAAAAAATTTGAGCAGAGTGCAAATTTTTACCGACAGAAGTATATGGACAGTGCAAACGCATTGGAACGAATGAAAACCAAATACAACGAACTGAAAGAAAAGTGCAGACCTTTTCTTGAAGCGTTGGAGCATTTCCCCGAAGTTGCTAAACTTTTTACCGAAAAAGTGAAGCAACTTTTTTCTTTTAAGGAAGCACAGGAACGAGCCGAAAAAGAAGCAAGGGAAAAAGAACGACAGGAGCGTATCAAGGCTCGAAGAAACAAGCGTGGTATGGAAAGATAACCATTTCCATTATACTCACGACTTAATGACTTCTTGATATGTTCCGATGAAACAGGCTGTATTTGTGGGGTGTTCCAAACGGAATGCCCCACAGTCAATTTATGAAAAGGAGAAACGGACTATATGAAAGAAAACACTTTATCTTATACAACACGAATAGGCAAAACAACTTTTATTGTCAATGTGAAGCAATCGGAAAGTGCGAAGAAGCCTTTGAATACGGTGTTTCAAGAAATATGCAAGCACGAGATGTTGGGCGATTTGTCGGCGGATAAACATTTAAGTTTAGAAAACTTACAGAAATCATCTTGACAAACTCGTTCCCGAACGAGAAGCTTATAGGGCAGATCTTCGACGGGCCAAAATACAAAGTAACATACAAGCCGAACATGGAGGACTCTCTTCTCTGACATGCGGCGTTTGTGATCCCGGCAGTATTTGCGTGCTGCAAGACAGACGGCGATCCGAAAAAGCTCAGGGGAAACACTGCTTACCTGAACAAGCTGATTGATGCCGACATTGAGGAATACCGCGCCATAAAGAATGCCGAGCATGAGATTCTGCCGAAGCGGTGGGTGTATTTTGAGAGTGACAGGTATCGCAAGACCTGCCTTCGCTTCTTCAAGCTGATGTGTGCGACCGTCCTCGGAATGATCTGCGTTTCCGACCAACCATAAACGAGATCGACGAGATGAGTGTGCTTAACTGCGATCGAAAAAAATCTTCGACGATAACGGAACGGAATATCCTATATGGCGTAAGCTTGAAAAAGAATGCGTGAAGTACATGAAGCAATAATGCTCATCCGCCGAACCGAAGTAATACGATTTTATTAAAAAAACGAAAGACGGCAAAAAACGCAGGTGCTTTTGCGCTTGCCTGCGAGTTTTTGCCGATATAAAACACATACCGCCGAACGGAGAGGAGCTGCCGTGAGCCCTCTCCGTTCGTTTTTTCGTTCGGTCGGGGAGGCGGATGACACCGTTTACCGGCTCGGCAGTCTTTGCGTCCGCCGATCATCCGACATGTTTTGCTTTCGCTATTTAATCAATCCGTACATTCGCTTTAACCGCAGTATGCGGTAAACGCTTTCATTAATGCGTTCTTCACTTATCGTTCCGTTTTCAACGGATTCCGTTACCGCTTCAAATGATTCCCTGAGATCATCAGGGCAAAGAAGAATATCGCATCCTGCCTCTATGGCATTTACCGCGGCTTCAGCCGAAGTATATTCATTTGTTATCGCACCCATTCCCAAGGCATCGGTAAGCACGACTCCTTCAAAGCTCAGCTGTTGTCTTAAAATACCGGTGACAATTTCATATGACATGGACGCAGGTGTCAAATCGCCCGTTATTTCAGGTGCTGCTATGTGACCGACCATGACACAGTTCTCAATGCTCAGAGATTCGTAAGGGCGCCATTCACATATTTCCATTTCCTCTTTCGATTTATGGCTCACCGCAATTCCGTTATGGCTGTCCTCTGCGGTATCACCGTGCCCGGGGAAATGCTTAAAAGTCGGAATGACCTGCTGTTTTTTCAGACCTTCCGCCATAGCTTTTGCCATCTTTGCAGCAGCATCGGCATCCGATGAAAACGCACGGTTCCCGATTATAGGGTTGTTCGGATTCGAGTTTACGTCGGCAACCGGGGCAAAATCTAAATTGAATCCGTATTGGTGCAGATATCTGCCGATCGTTTGCCCCATTTCCGCCGCGGCTGCCGGGTCGCCGCTTTCGCCCACCGCAGCCGCACTTTTATACCGTCGGACATTAAATGCATCATTGCCGGCAATCCGTGCGACAAGACCTCCTTCTTCATCTATCGCCATGAAAAGAGGAATATTACCGGAATTCTGAAGACTATTGACGAACTCGGTTATCTGATCGGGCGTTGAAATATTCTTCCCGAACATGGCAATACCGCCTACGGGGTAATTATCAAGCATATCCGCCATATCGTTTGATAATTCTTTCACTCCGTCGGCGGAGGGATCCTTAATTTGTTCTGCTGTTTGCGATAAATCAAGTGCGTCCGGACGGACAATGAACAGCTGACCGACTTTTTCTTTGAGTGTCATTTGCCGTAATTTGAGTTCAATCTCATCATCTGTCTGCGAGGGCGCCGTCGGCGAAGATTCCGTTTCCGTTCGCGGCGGTTCGGACGCGGGCACTGATGTGTCTTCCTGCCTGATTTCAGGCTTCGCTGTTTCCGGCAATTTAAGAGAACAGCCGGTAAACAGCGACAGTACCAAGACTGCGATAATAATTTCAATACACTTATTCATGCACGTTTTCTCCTAAAATAACAAGTTCGGAAACATAATGCCGTTCATTTTTTTATTACAGTATAACCCGAGAATATGAATTTTCTTTTATACACACAAAAACATCCTAATAATTTTGAAAGACATTTGAGGTTTTACCGTATATTCTTTCAATTCGAAACGTCAAGCAAGACGCTCACTCTTATGAGCAATCTCATAAAAAACAGACACCTGAAAGCGTCAGTCTCACGCGGCGTATAAAGAAGAAATCTTTGCGGGAGTTTTGTTATACAGCGGGAAAAGCGCCGTTTGAACCGCTTTTTCGCATTTCCCTCCGATCCGGGGACGGGCAAGCTTGTATTTTCTCGCTTTCTTATCAAGCCGAAACACGCAAAACACCGCATGCTTCGGCATCGCAGAAAGCATCCGTTTTTTCGATTTTACTATTGACATTTTCCCGATGCGGGTATATAATAACAGCTTTATGAAACAGTGTTATTTATTTCGGAGGTGAGATTGTGGCAAAGCAGATCGAGGGGGTCGCGGAACGCATCATTGACGCGGCAAAGCGGGAATTTCTCGACAAAGGCTATGTTGACGCTTCCCTGCGCACGATTGCGGCGGAGGCCGACACGAGCACGAACTCGATCTATGTCCGCTTCGGAGATAAAGAAGGGCTGTTCTCCGCGATCGTCGAGCCCGTGCTCAGCGAGATGACCGAGCGTTTCATCCGAATTCAGGAGCGGTTTCATCAGATGTCGGCGGATGAGCAGGCGGAGCAGATGCCGAAATACGCCGACGGCGGAACGGCGGAGCTGATCGACTATATGTACGAGCATCTTGACGAATTCCGTCTGCTTCTCGACTCGTCATACGGCACGCGGTTTCACAATTTTGTCGATGAACTTGTGCGCATCGAAGTTGAATATACATACAAGTATATGGAGGCTGTCGGATACCCCGACAGATTCGGCGATACGGTAACGCAGAAGCTTCTGCATATTGTGACGACATCGCGCTTTGAAAGCATATTCGAGATCATCCGCCACGGGATGAGCCGCGAGGAAGCGTCCGAGTATATCGAGCTTCTGAGCCGCTATCACCGCACAGGATTCCTTGAGATATTCGGCAGGGCGGTGCAATAAAAGTACAGACGGGCTGTCTATGCGGCAGCCCTTCGGTAAAGGCAGCGGTTAGCAGCCGCTAATTCATAGGAGGTAACGGTTTATGAAAGAACAGAGCCCAGTAGGGCGAATCTGGGAATTGGGAGAAAAAGAGCACGGCAAGCTGATCACCGCGGTCATTCTTGCGGTCATCGGCGCTGCATGCGGTATGGCTCCGTATTTCGCCGCAGCGAAGATAATTGTGCTGCTGCTTGCGGGAGAGAATGCATTTTCGGCATATGCACCTTGGATCATAACGGCGCTTGCCGGGTTTCTCGTCCGCACGGTGCTTTATAACGGCGCGCTCGGCATTTCCCACCGGGCGACCTTCAGCATTCTGAAGACCATACGCCGGAAGCTTCTCGCCAAGCTGCCGCGTCTGCCGCTCGGCACGGTGATGGATACATCGAGCGGAAAGCTCAAGGAGATCATCGTCGATCAGGTAGACAGCATGGAAACGACCCTTGCGCACCTGTTCCCCGAAATGACAGCGAACATCCTCACTCCTTTGCTGACGGTCGTCTATCTGTTTATCCTTGACTGGAGGCTCGCGCTTCTGTCGCTTGCGGTATTCCCGATCGCATTCTTCTTTATGATGACAGTCATGGGCGGCTACGCCAAGGACAACGAAGGTGCAGTCAGGGCGACGACCGAAATGAGCACCACCGTGATCGAGTACATAAACGGCATCGAGGTCATCAAAGCGTTCAATCAGGGCAAAGCCTCCTACACCAAGCTCACGGACAAGGTTCGCGCAAACGCGCAGTATTACTATGATTGGATGCGCCGCAGTCAGCTCGGAATGTCCATGGCTTACGCCTTCTTCCCTGCGCAGATGCTCACAATACTTCCCTTCGGCTGGCTGTTCTACACGCACGGCACACTCACAGCCGAAGCATTTGTGACCGTTATCATTCTCGCGCTCGGGATGGCGGCGCCGATCGTGGCGGCGTTCAACTTCGTGGATACGCTTGCGCTGGTCGGCACAACCGTTTCCCAGGTCGATGAAATACTGAAAGCCGAGGAACAGGAGCACGGCACGCAGAGCGTTGAATTTGCAGATCACGGCATTGAAGTCAGCGGCGTCTCGTTCGGCTACCACGATGACAAAGAGATCCTGCACGATGTCACCCTTTCGATTCCGCAGAACGGTATGACGGCGCTTGTCGGTCCGTCGGGCTCCGGGAAATCCACTCTTGCCAAGCTGATTGCGGGATTCTGGGACGTGAAGGACGGAAAGATAACGATGGGCGGACACGATCTTCGTGAGATACCGCTCGGCGAGCTTTACGATCAGGTGGCGTTTGTCTCGCAGGACAATTACCTGTTTGACGATACCGTCCGTGAGAACATCCGCATGGGACGGATAAGCGTAACCGATGCCGAAGTGGAGGAAGCGGCTCACAATGCCGGCTGCGACAGCTTTATCGGCGATCTTGAAAAGGGATTTGACACGCTCGTCGGCGGAGGCGGTGCGCATCTTTCCGGCGGCGAGCGGCAGCGCATTGCCATTGCCCGCGCGATGCTGAAGGACGCGCCGATCATCATTCTCGACGAGGCGACCGCGTACATCGACCCCGAAAACGAAGCGGTAATTCAGCGTGCGGTTGCCAAACTTGTAGAAAACAAAACGGTTATCGTGATTGCCCACAGGCTCTCAACCGTCACGGGCGCGGACAACATCGCCGTGGTGAAGGACGGGCGAATCGAAGCACAGGGCAGACACGGAGAGCTGCTTGAAAACTGCGCCCTCTACCGCGAAATGTGGCAGGCGCATATCGGAGCAAAGGACGGTGACGCAGAATGATCGAAGCATTCCGCAAAATCTGGCGTTTCGCCGGAAATGAGAGAAAGAACATAAACAAATCCGTGGCGGTCGGCTTTCTGAATGCCGTACTGCAGATGTTTCAGGTTGCGGCGATCTACTTTGTCGTACTCGCGCTGACAGGCGGCGAAAAAGGCGGAAAAACCGCGTGGATCGCGCTTGTGTGCGAACTTATCGCAATCTTCGGCGGCGCGATCAGCGCAAGCTTTTCGAAAATGCTGCAGACCCATGCAGGATATTTCATGGCGGCGGACAGCAGAATTTCAATCGCAAACAGGCTGAAAAGCGTGCCGATGGGATTCTTCAACGATAACAGCCTCGGTCAGATATCGGGTGTGTGCACGACGGTGATCGGAAGCATCGAAAGCATGGTGCCGATGGTTCTTGTGAACATCCTCGGCGGGCTCATCACGACCGCAGTATTTGCGGTGCTGATTCTCGTTTTCGATTGGCGCATCGGGCTGATCGTCATTGCGGGCATCGCGCTCTATCTGCTCGCGGTATCCGCGATGGAGAAAAAGTCCGCACTTATCGCAAACGATACGCAGAAATCGCAGACCGCGCTGACGGAAGCCGTTCTCGAAACGGTCCGCGGCATGAACGTGATCAAATCCTTCAACCTTACGGGAAAGGGTGACAAAAAGCTTCAGGATGCGCTTGAATACAACCGCCGGAGCAATATCGATGTAACGAATGTTCTTACGCTCTACACCGCACTTAAGGAAGCAGTTCTTCAGATCGCCGGTGTCGGCATGATGACGGCGGCGGTACTTCTTCAGATAAGCGGCGCGATAAGCATTGCCGACGCGCTTATGGTACTTGTAATGTCCTTCCTCGTATTCAATCAGATCAAAGCATTCGGCATGGGCGTTTCCATGCTGCGTTTGGCGGCAGCCGCCATCGACCGCACGGTCGAAACCGAGGACATGCCCCGCATGGACGAGGACGGAAAAGCGCTCAGCCCCGAAAAGCACGACATCGTTTTCGACCATGTAGACTTCTCATATGAAGAAAAGCCGATACTGCACGACATTTCCGTGACTCTTCCCGACAGGACCACAACGGCGGTGATCGGTCCGTCCGACAGTGGAAAGACGACGTTCTGCAATCTCATTGCGCGCTTCTGGGACACGGACAGCGGCAGCGTGAAGATCGGCGGATACGATGTGCGGGATTACACGCTCGAATCCCTGATGGATCAGATCAGCGTGGTGTTACAGAATGTCTATCTGTTTGCGGATACCATTGAAAACAACATCAAATTCGGCAGACCGGACGCAGCGCACGAAGAAGTGGTCGCGGCAGCGAAGGCTGCATGCTGCGACGATTTCATCGAGAGTCTGCCCGACGGCTACAACACGGTTATCGGCGAGGGCGGCGCAAGCCTTTCGGGCGGTGAAAAGCAGCGTATCTCCATTGCGCGCGCGATGCTGAAAAACGCGCCGATCGTCATATTGGACGAGGCGACGGCAAACGTCGATCCCGAAAATGAGGATCGGCTGCAAAAGGCGATCGAGGCGCTGACGCGCGATAAGACGATCATCATGATTGCGCACCGACTCAAGACCGTGCGTCATGCCGATCAGATTCTCGTTATCGATCACGGACGCATCGTGCAAAAAGGCAGGCATGAGCAGCTGATTGCAGAGCCGGGAATTTACGCGGACTTCGTCGGCGGAAAGAAGCAGGCCGTAGATTGGAAACTGTAAACGAAAAGGCGGGAGCGATCGTGAGAGATCACGAAGGCTCCCGCCTTTGTTCATCGCCGATGTCAAAACGCTCTTCGGCGGCGCATTACGGTTACACCGTCTCGGGAAATACTGTCGGGCTTTGAAAAAGACACCGCAGCGACCCCTGCGCTTTTCCTGCGCAAAGTAACCCTATTTCCGTATATCGATCCTTATATCGCCCGTGGAGGTTGTGATCTCGCACTTCCCTCCCGATACCGTCCGAGGAACGCTCACCTTGCCGACCGACGTTTTTGTTACAAATACCTTTTCGGAAAGCAGTGTCCCGGTAACGTTGCCCGTGCTTGTTCTTACAATGATGTTTTCCGCGTCGCTGTCCTCAAATCCGACGTTGCCGGTATCGCTTCTTGCGGAAATACCGCCCGCTGCCTCGACATTCTTAAAGGTTATATTTCCCGTATCTGTTTCCGCAAGGATATCACTGCAAAAGGTATCCGTCAGCTTTACATTTCCCGTATTTGTTTTTATGCCGATATCAGCGCCGACAGCCGCCGAATTCACCCTGATATCGCCCGTAGCAGAAGTAAGGTTCAACCGCTCTGCAGACAAGCCGTCCATGACAATACCGCCTGCGGTCACTTTAATTTCAACGGTGTCGGCGGCAGCAGCACGGCAATCGACATCGGATGTGTCGCCGGAAATCCCGATATTCTCAAAGGAGAAGTCCCGCGGGACGGTGATATTTCCCGTATCGGTTTCAACCGACAGAGAAGCATATTCGCTCTTCGGCAGATAAACGCTCACCTTGGGCTTTACGAAGGATATGCAGATATGCTCATACCATTTCCGCGTGTCCGTCGTTTCGATAACGAGCGTACCGTCCTTTACCGATACCGAATGCTTTACCTTTTCGGATTCAAAACATTCGACGGTGCATTTCCCGTCATCCGCGGGTATAAACTCTATATCGGACGTTTCGGCATTGACCGATATTTTTTCAAAATCTCCGTCCGCCTTATATGTTTCGGTGACATATGTAACGGTGCCGAGCTTTGCAAAATCCCAATCGCAAACCGTCATCACCGCCGCAAAGATGATCAGTCCGAGCGCGGTGAGCACCGATGCCGATATAAGCCAAGCTTTTGTTTTCTTATTCACTGTACTTTCTCCTTTCCGACGAACATCGTCTTGATACCGAGAGCGATCTTCCCGGTAAGCGTAATGATTCCCTTTGTCGCGGCGCGGCATCCGAAGAAAAGAAAGATCGACAGCCCCGCAAGGAAAAGCACTGCGGCGAGCATGAAAGTACCCGCGATCCCATCTCCCTGAGCGGCAAAGAGCACGGCTGATACCGCCGCGCCGAGCGAGCCCGCCGCAAACGATACGTCCGCCGACCAAAGCGCGGCGGCAACGGACCATATCGCGGCATAAACGGCGATGATTACGGCACAGGCGGAGATCAGAAGCGAAAGACATACCGGAGAGCCCAATATGAGAAGCACGATCTCCCAAGCCTTCAGCGTTCTGTTCGGCTTGACCTTCTCCTTGACAAGCTTCCCGAGCGGTATGTCCGAGAGTATCTGCGCGGCGACCTCCTTTACCGTTCCGACACCGCTCACGGCTTCGGATTCCGTCATTCCCTCCTCCGTGCGGTCGTCAATCATTTCGCCGTAGAATGTCAGGCGATCCTCTATATCGCTCTGCGGCAGTCCGGAGAGCTCCTTTTTAAGCTGTTCAAGAAATTCCCGCTTATTCATTACCGTCATCCTCCTTTGTTACAAATCTGTATACAGCCATGATTTCCTCCCATTCGCTTTTGAAATTCTCGATACGCTCAAGCCCCGCTTTGGTAATATGATAATATTTCCTCAGCCTGCCGCCGTGCTCGACGGTGCGGACGGTCAGCATATCTGCCGATTCCAAGCGTTTCAGAATAGTGTACAGGGTGGATTCGGAAAGCTCGATATACGGCTTCATGTCCTTTATGATCTTATATCCGTATGAATCACTGCTTTTGATCGCAGCCAGAACGCACACGTCCAAAAGCCCCCGCTTCAACTGAATGTCCATAAAATACCTCCTGTTGCGTAATACATCATATCACGAAGTATTGTTTTTGTCAACGGTTTTACGAAAAAATCCGAAAAAATGAATTCAAACGGGCTTACGGCGTCTGCGCTTTGCGCCGTCCGTGACCTGAGAATACCGTATAAATTCATTCTGCATTCCGAATTGGACGAAATGACACCGCCCGTACCCGAAAAATTCGGATACGGGCGGTTACTTATAAAGCGGTGTCTTATAAAAATGAGATATCTCCGCAGCTTCGGTCAGTTGTCCGGGAATCTGACGTATTTGCGTGCACTCTCAACCATAGTCTCGACTACTGCCATAATTCTGCTTTGCTCCTCGCGCGAAAGCCCTTCTATCCTGTCGGATAAACGGTTTGAACGGATCTTGTACCCGGTATCGATAACATCGCAGAATAAATCATCAGCCGTACAGCCGAGGCAGTTAATGATCATAACCAAGGTTTCGATCTGTACGCGGTAAACGCCCCGTTCAATCGCCGAAAGATGATTCTTGCTCATTCCGAGTTTCTCCGAAAGCTGCTCCTGCGTCATTCTGCATTTCTTTCGCTGTTCTTTTATACGCTCACCTATACGCTCGCCGACCGATTTTTCCGTCAATTTCATCACCTCTCTCATTGTGCTGCAATTATTGTAACGGAGAAGCGGTGAAATATACACGCCGTCGGGCAATCACAGAAATCGTATAACGATTATTTTGCTTTTTTATTTTAGACTTTATTGCGGAATTCGGCAGCCGTTACGGTCCCGATAAGCTTCGAAAGAAAAAACAACCGATCGGAACGTCAGAGCAAACATTCCGACCGGAAGGTGTTTCTTTATTCAACACAATACGCTTTGACGATCGCCGTAATCAAGAACCCGGCATTTCCTGCCGTAATACAGAAGGTTATACCGAAAATTATTGTTTCAGCACGGATTTATAATAATCCCCAAAGGCGGCAAGGGCGTCGATGATCGGAAGCATCCGCCGTCCGAGCGCACAAAATCCCCGTATCTCAAAAAGATACGGGGATTTCAAATTATCGCCGAAAACTCGGGCGTCTTCGCGAAGTCAGTCCGACATCAGTGGATCACCCGACCCTATCGCAGTCGAAGGCATCGGTCAGATCGGCGACGGAAATCTTTTCACTCATCCCGATTGTCTATCGTGTAAACCACGCAGGCAATTCCGGCAGTCATTGTAAAGAGAATCGCGCCGCCGAACGCATTACCAAGCACGGTGCCGATAAGGAATCCGAGCATTCCGTAAAGCACCATGGCGATAAGCGATACGATAGTCCTGAAATTTTTCATAGATATAGCCTCCGTATTTTAATTATCCGTATCAAGAAAAGCCGCAAGCCCGTTTCGGACCACAGACCGGTCTTTGACATTACAGTGCCGCATATCCGTGTATCTATCCAAATTTCGGAAGAGTTATCGGTTAAAGCAAGTGCGGAAGTTGCGAAACGTCCGCGTTATCCGTTCACATTCCGAATATCTTCGGCGCTTTCTTTTTTATCGCGCCGAACAGTATCATACCGAGCACTCCGCAGGATATGATCTCGCCGATGCCGACCGTAACATACAGATACCACACGGCATCGTCAAGCGCATAAAAATACTTGAGCACGGGCGGAATTATCAGCGTGTTTGCGACAATCGGCGGAACGGGCGCAAGCCATGGCGATTTTTTTCTGAGCAGATATGTGAGTACCGCGCCGATAAGCGTAGCTATGCTTCCGAAAATAACATCTGGAAGTATTCCGCCGGACAATATGTTTGAAAGTATGCATCCGACGAAAAGTCCCGGTATCGCCGCCGGTGTGAACCACGCAAGCACCGTAAGCGCCTCCGAAAATCTCACCTGTATCGCGCCGCTCGAAAGTCCCATGAACGATGCAAGCATCGTAAGGACGACGTAAAGCGCCGCAATAACGGCTCCCTGTACCGTGAAAAGAGTCCTCTTCCTTATTTTTTCCATTTTCTTTTTGGGGGGAAAATTCCCCGCTCCTTAGTTTTATTTTTTCGGCTTTCGCCGCGATGAGGATGGTTACGAACTCACCGCTTTCGAATATTATAATCCTATGAAAGTTTATTGTCAAGACCGCGTTTATGCGGATTTTTTTGCACCGGGCGGAATAAATCCGCACGGTGCGGGGAATACTTTCGCTGCGCCGGGAATCTAACATCATTTCCGGATTTCCCCGACTGCAAACATAAAGGAGCTTTTCGGATGAAATACATTCTTTCTCTCTGCTGTGCCGTAATATCCGCGTTTATTATAATATCGTTTCTTCCCGTGAACGGAGAGGAAACGCTTTACGACAACGTTATCCGTCTGCACGTTATCGCGGATTCGGATTCCGAAGAGGATCAGGCGATAAAGCTTCGCGTCCGCGACCGGATCATCGCCGAGATCGGCGACCGCGGCGGGGATTCGATTGAAGAGGCGTACTCGTCGGTATCGCAGATGCTTCCGGAAATCGAACAAGCCGCGGCGGACGAGGTAAGCAAATACACCGACAAATACACTGCATCGGTAATACTCGGCGAGGAGGTCTATCCCGAAAGAATATATGAAGACATCTCGCTCCCGGCCGGCAAATACATGTCGCTGCGCGTTGTCCTCGGAAGTGGTGAGGGAAAGAATTGGTGGTGCGTGCTCTTCCCTCCGCTCTGCACATCGGCAGCGGAAAAGGAAGAGGACTTCGTTGCGGCGGGAATAAGCTCAGAAGGATACCGGATGATAAAGAATGAGCACTCGCCGAAATACCGCGTCCGCTTCAAAATACTCGAGGTGCTGTCCGGAATATTCGGATACGAATACTGACGTTTTGTTCGCTTGCGGAGCGCGGAGCGCGATCATTCGCAGATGCTTTCCGTTTGCCGGAGAGCGGCTCGGTGCGGATTTTCGACCCCTCCGTAGACGGACAAAAAAACGACTTCGCTTTTTTTCAAAAAAAGGTTGACAAAACGTGTCGGACATGATATAATAACTGAGCGCCAAACAGAAACCAATACGGCGGAATAGCTCAGTTGGCTAGAGCATCCGGTTCATACCCGGCAGGTCATAGGTTCAAGTCCCATTTCCGCCACCAATTCAGAGAACCGAAAAGTTCTCTGAATTTATTGTAACCACTTTTCCACGGCCCGGTGGTCAAGCGGCTAAGACACCGCCCTTTCACGGCGGTAACACGAGTTCGATTCTCGTCCGGGTCACCAAAAAGACATATTGTCGAACAAAGTAGCGTTCCATAAGGGGCGCTATTTTGTTTTTGTAGAGTTCCTTATATAAAGCAAGAGCAGACCGCCCTACATTGAATGTAGAGCGGTCTGTTTTGTTATCAAAATGGCATTTCGCCGTCAACAGCAACCTCTGAATATTTATCTGCCGAAAAGTTTGCATAGCAGCAGGACATTTTGTTTCCGCCTTTGCCGTCATCGTAATAGACACAGGAAATGGGGATATGTTTCTCAAAGGCATCTTTTACGATTTGTGCCGTCGGGTTCGGGTATTTGTTATCGCCGTATCCCGACATTTTGAAAATCATAATAAAGACAGTTTTGCTTTTCTCTCTGTCGTATGATTTCATAGCGATAGAAAGATAGGGTTTGTTCGGGTTATCAATCAAGTTTGAAATGTAACCGCCCAAAAAATAATTTTCATAAAGATTGTTTAATTTTTGTGTTAACATTAGTATCCTGTTGTACTCTATATATAAATTCTACCGTAGGTAGATGTTTACCCTCTTGTGCTATAGGCGTGGCATAAGTATAATGTAATTAGCAAGCAAGGAGGATGTTATGAGAGACTATAGTTTTGGTAATTTTCTGCACGAGTTGAGAGAGCGTCGTGGCCTGTCGCAGTATCAACTTGGTATGCTCGTTGGCGTATCCGATAAAGCAGTTTCAAAATGGGAAAATGGTTCTGCAAAGCCACAAATAAAAACTCTTTATAAACTTAGCGAAGTTTTAGGAATAACCGTTGACGAGCTTTTAGCTTGCAAATACCATTCCGTAAAAAACAGAAATGAAAAAGGAGTATTTGCGATGAAAAACAAGTTATGGAAAGATGCCCACCAAAAATTACGAACTCATTATGGCAATCAGTTGCCTGTTGAAATCCTAAATCGTTATTTAAGCGAATTTGCCGAATTTCAAGAGACCGATATCATTGTATATTTTGACTTTCTAAGTAAAATGAAATCTATAGCAAATGATATGGGTGAACATATTCGTGTCAAAGGTGGAATAGGTGCGTCGTTTATCGCTTATGTTTTAGGTGCTACTGAAATCAACCCATTAAAACCACATTATTTTTGTCCACACTGTCTTAAAATAGAATTTGACGAAACCGTGTTTTGCGGTTGGGACCTTCCCAAAAGATTTTGCACCTGTGGTTCAGAGCTTCAGCGAGACGGTCACAATTTGCCTTTTGAAACGTTAAGGGTACTCGTTTGTAAAAATATGCATTTTGATATCTCTGTTTCAGAACGACTATATAAAAAAGTTAGAGATATGTTTGCAAAATATTTTGAAGGAAACGATGTTGTTACTTTGGTGCGAAAAGACCACCCAAACATTAAGACCCTTGTAGTTATAAACGAAAAAACATCAAATATCGCTAATGGAGACGAACTTGCTTTTGAGGAGTATTATGATAGTTTGAGACAGTATCCATCATTTACATTAATGATAAATAAAGAGTTGGATGTTTTTAGATTATTAGAGCAAGAAACAAAAACATCTTTTAAAGACATTGATTTTGCCTGTGAAGATATATTGGAATCATTTAAAAGAATAAACACGGACGGCATTCCTGATTTTTCGTCAGAATTTTCTAAAGAACTAATTAATGAAATACCTGTAAAAACTTTTAATGATTTGATACAAATATCAGGATTATCACACGGCACGGATGTTTGGTTAGACGAGGTCAAGGAATTGGTTAAAAACGGTTTATCTGTAAGCAATATAATAGCATATCGGGATGATGTATTTAATTATTTGCAAAACAAATTAAAAACCACAGGCATATCAAACACGGGATATGCGTACAAAATTATGGAAGATACTCGTCGTGGGATTTATGCTAGGGGTGGAGTTTCAGATGAAATAAAGCAACAATTTGTGTCTCTTGAGATAGAGGATTGGTTTTTAAATTCTATTGAAAAGATTAGATATCTTTTTCCAAAGTCTCACGGTGCATTGTTTGTTAAGTATGCTTTAATACTCATGTGGTATAAATTAAATCACAAAGATATTTTTGAAAAGTATTTCTGATAATTTAATTGGCCTTTGTTGTAGAACAAACTAAAACTTTATTAAACTAAAAGACTTTTGTGACTTTCGTGCGTAGCGGTTCAAAATGTTTTGGCTATCTGTATGTTGCTATAGTATCGCTTATATGGTAAAATAAGCATAACAGAAAGCGAGGGCTCATAATGAAAAAAGCGGTTATTTATGCGAGATACAGTTCTCACAAACAAAGAGAAGAATCTATTGAAAGACAACTTGAAATCTGCCACAAGTTTGCAGAAGATAACGATTATGAGGTGATTGCAGAATACTGTGACCGAGAGCAAACGGGAAGAAATGACAATCGCTTGAACTTTCAAAAAATGATGAAAGATGCCGAGCGAAAAGAGTTTGAGGCAGTTATTATTTTAAAACAAGACCGCTTTGCGAGAAAAAGAGCAGATAGTCAAATCAACAAGTTGCAGAGGCAGAAAAGAAAAGGCATTTAAAAATGGTTGTCACAAACAACGACTTAAAAAAGACAAATTAGAAAATGCGGTTATTGCATATACTGCAAATCAATATCTTTGTGACGAGAATACAGAAGAACTTGCAAAAGCAATTTACAAGGTGCAAAACCGAGTTACAAGCAACCCAAACATAAAAGAGATTGAGTATAAGATATTGGAAGAAGCCAAGAAAATAGAAAATCTTTATGTCATGGTTGAGTCGGGACATTTTACAAATAAAGTCTTTGAACGAATAGAGCAGGCAGAACTGCGAAAAGAAGATTACGAAAAAGAGTTAAGGCGATTAAAGAAAGAAATGCCGAAACTGACACTTGAACAAATAAAGGAAAAACTTGGTTTAATAAGACTAACAATGCAGTCGTATGTTAAATTCGGCGAGATACCGATTAAAATTAAAAAAGCATTTTGCGATGCCTTTATTGAAAAGGTTTATGTCTTTGACGATGACGACGGCGACGACGGAAATGGCAAGGGCAAGAAGGCAAGAGTTAAAATAATATTTGATGCATTTGAGTCGGAGGGCCTTTTGGGGTTCGACGATGCTGAAATTGAATTAAGTTCGAAAATGGAAACACTTGGTTCACCAAAAAGACACCTCATTGCAGGTGTCTTTTTTCTATGAAATCCGTTGCTGCAAAACGGGTAAAGCAGTTTCGCTGTGAACTATTCGCTCCGCAAATATGAAATATGCATACGGCATATGAGAATCGAATTTTATTTTACTTTCCGCTTTCCTAAGACAAATGTGCCCGGATATGTTTCTATGTCAGCCCGGTGAAATCAGGGCAGCGGCAAGCCGTGATTCATTTCATTTCCCTCCGCTTCGAACTCTTGTTTTCGCAGTACCTTTTTCAATGGAAAAGCCGTCCGTGCGGTGCAAAAAAAGATGAATTCAATATTGATTTCCGGCGATATATATGGTAAAATGACATCATCAGATAAAAAAGGAGAATATACAATGGCAAAGAAAATCATGTCCGCATTTATAGCGGTAATGCTCGTGATCTGTGCATCCGCGATTCCCGCGTTCGCGGCGGACGGCGCATCGACTTATGTATCGATATCGGACAAGGACGGAAAGCTCGTGCTCGTGCTTGAAAAGATCGCCCTCTCCGATGCCGACGGCGACGGTACGATCACGATAAACGACGCACTGTACCTTGCGCACGAAGCTGAATTTGAGGGCGGTGCCGCTGCCGGATACGCATCCGAGCAGAGTGACTACGGTCTCTCGCTCACCAAGCTTTGGGGATGCGAAAACGGCGGAAGCTACGGATACTATGTAAACGATGCAAGTGCGATGTCTCTCGCCGACCCCGTGAAGGACGGCGACAGGATCAACGCCTTTGTGTACACCGATCTCAAAACGTGGTCCGATAAATACTGCTACTTTGATAAAGCATCCGTAACCGCACAGAGCGGCGAAAGCTTTTCGCTCGTTTTGACCGGAGCGGGATTTGACGGAGATTGGAATCCCGTTTCCGTTCCCGTTGAAGGTGCAAAGATCACCGTTGACGGAGAAGCAACCGATTTTGTCACCGATGCGGACGGCCGTGTTTCCGTCACCGTTTCCGAGGCGGGAAGCCACGTTATAAGCGCGGTATCCGACAGCGAAACTCTTGTTCCGCCGGTATGCGTCGCTGTAGTCGAGGCAGTCTCCGAAAGTGAAAGCGAAACCACAGCAGACACCGCAGCCGAGACAAAGACCGATACCGACAAGAACGCAGCCGAGCCCGACAAGGAGCAGTCCGCTCAGACCTCCGACATGTCTGCTGCGGTCGCAGTATGCGCTTTTGCCGCTGCCGCCGTCTGCGTGATGCTCAACGTAAAGCGTTGCCGCGCCGACAGATAAATCTCCGATAAGCTTTCCGAATGCGCGGATTAATCATTCGGACGCTTCCGCGGAGTCGCTTGTGAAGCTTTGCTCGCGTTTTGCATGGCTTTACGGCAGCGAACTGTTGAAAATCCCCCGAAGGATGCATGTATCTTTCGGGGGGTTTCTTTCTGTATTTGACTTATTCTTCCCTCTTCGCTATGATACATACAAAAACTGCACATTGAGCAGGTCGTTCGAAAAGGACTCTTATGAACAAATCCGATATTTAAGATTTCTGAAATCAAAAGGGATAACCATTGAGGTCACCGAACACAAAGCGGTTTACAATACGGCGGAGATGGCGGAAATAGATATTCCGTATCCCGAAGCAGACAAAAAATCTTATTGTAAGGGATGACAAAAGGCAGAATTACTGTCTCATAACCGTAAAGGGAGATCGGCATGTCGATTTAAAGAAGTTACGCCGTGAACATCAGACGAAGCCGCTCACCTTTTTCTCCGAGGACGAGCTTGAATCGATCCTCGCCCCGAAGCCCGGCTCCGTTACGCCGTTCGGACTGCTAAACGATGAAGACGGAAGGGTGCGTTTTTTCCGGACTGCGATTTTCTCGAAGGCTCCGGACCTGTCGGGGTTCATCCGAACGAAAACACGGCGACGGTATGGCTGAAAGCCGAGGATCTGCTTGAAATCATACGCGAACACGGAAACCGTGCGGAGACGGTAAAGCTGTAAAGCGAACGCTCGTTTCGTGTGCCGCATCGCTGCGGCATTAATCACGGCAATCCCCCGTCCCTTCGCGCGCCGCGCAGAACGGTTATTGTGCTTATGCACAGTGCCGATATGCTTAAGATTCAAGACAATAATGAGCCGTGCGGCTCATTTTGTGTTTTTCCGCACATTCCGGCTCGCAAACGATGCGGCTGACTGCGTTTTGTGAAGATATACGGGACGCGCGGGCGATTCGGCAGGCGAATTTCCGCAGTTTTGAGCGACGGAATCGGGATTTTTACGCGACGCTTTTCATTTCACGCACAAAAAAGTGCAGGGTGGGGCCCGAAACACGTTCGGTAAACACTTTTTTTACATTTTTATTTTAAAAAGCGTTGTCCTTTGTTCCGCGGTGTGGTATAATATTTTAATAATTAAATTGTACGGGAGAGTTTCCTCTATGAAATATTTAGTTCTTATCCCCGACGGAATGGCTGACCGCAAGGTGCGCGAGCTCGGCGGACGCACTCCGATGGAAGCCGCCGCCAAACCGATGATGGACGAGCTTTGCCGGAAGGCGGAATGCGGCACGGTGCTCAACGTTCCGATCGGCATGGTGCCCGAATCCGACACGGCAAATCTTGCGATCATGTCTTACGATCCCAAGGTTTATTCCAAGGGCAGAAGCCCGCTCGAGGCGATGTCGATGGGCATCGATCTCGGCGAAGGCGATGTTGCGATCCGCTGCAATCTCGTCACGCTTTCCGAAGAGGAGGATCGCTACGAGGATCGCCGCATTCTCGATCACAGTGCGGACGAAATAAGCACCGAGGAGGCGGACGAACTTGTAAAAGCGCTCAATGAAGCGCTTCCCATGGACGGGCGGCACCTTTACACGGGTGTAAGCTACCGTCACTGCCTCGTCTGGAACGGCGCTCCCGCGGTTTACGATTTTACGAGGCCGCACGACATTCTCGGTCAGGTGATCGGAGACAAGCTCCCGAGAACCGACGACGGCGGCGCGCAGTTCCTCGAATTCATGAAGAAAAGCTACGACATACTCGAAAATCATCCGATCAACGTAAAGCGCCGCGAGCGCGGGCTGAAGCCCGCCAACTCCGCATGGCTCTGGAGCCCCGGCACCAAGCCCGCGCTTCCCTCCTTCACGGAAAAGTGGGGCATAAAGGCTTCGGTAATCTCCGCCGTCGATCTCATAAAGGGAATCGGTCTCTGCGCGGGAATGGATGTGATCTCGGTCGAGGGTGCCACGGGAAATTACAAAACCAACTATGCGGGCAAGGCGGACGCGGCGAAGAAAGCCTTCGGCGACGGCTCCGATTTCGTATATGTTCATGTGGAAGCTCCCGACGAATGCGGACACCGCGGTGAGATTGAGAACAAGGTATACTCGATCGAAAAGATCAGCGAAGAAATTCTACGCCCCGTGTACGAATATCTCAGGGAATGCGGCGAGGATTTCAAGATAATGGTTCTTCCCGACCATCCCACTCCGCTTGAGATACGCACACACTCCTCCGAGCCCGTGCCGTATTTCATCTACGACAGCCGCCGCGAGCAGGACGGAGTACAGTGCTTCACCGAAGAAAACTGCGCTGCCGTGAACAATTATCTTCCGAACGGATACGAGCTGCTCGGACGCATGATCGAAAAGAAATGAGGTGATCACATGGACGAAAACAACACGGAAATGAACGGAATCGGCAAAGAGGAATCCGCCTTTGTTTCGGAGCTTGAGGAAGCTATTGGACTTCCAGAAAAGGAGAACGCCTCCGGTACGGCAGAGCCCGAGTCGATGAAAAACAAAAAATCCGCCGTCGCGTCCGTATTCGATATTGTCGAGATGTTCTCGATCTGCGCCGCGGTGATACTTCTCCTCTTTACCTTTGCGGTAAGGCTGACGGTCGTTGACGGACCGTCCATGCAGAACACTCTCGTTGCGGGCGATTATCTTCTTGTGCAGGAGCTCGGGTACAAATATGAACGCGGCGACATTATCGTCGTGCAGGATCCCTCCGCATTCGGCTACACAAAGCCGCTTGTCAAGCGCCTCATTGCAGTGGGCGGCGACACGGTCGACATCGACGATCACGTTGAGCTTGACCCGCAGACGGGAGAAAAGAAGTATGTATTCACGGTAAAGGTGAACGGCGAAATTCTTGACGAATCAGCATACATTCATCTCGACGAGGAAAACTACGCAAAAATTTCAACCTACTCCTTCCCGATAACGGTCGAGGAAGGCAAGATCTTCGTTCTCGGAGACAACCGCTATCACTCGGCGGATTCCCGCGTGGGTGTCATCGGTCAGATAGACGAGCGCTGTGTCGTCGGTCATGCGGTCATGCGTGTTCTCCCCTTCGACAGAATAAAGGTATTCGGCTGATCGCCGTACACGAAAGGAAGACTATGCCGTCACAGAATATACAGTGGTTTCCGGGGCATATGGCGAAAACGCGCCGTCTCATCGGAGAGAACCTGAAGCTTGTCGATATTGTGATCGAGCTTTGCGACGCAAGAATCCCGAGAAGCTCACGAAATCCCGAAATAGAGACGCTCTGCCGCGCAAAGCCGAGGCTTACGCTTCTTACGAAGTCATCGCTCGCCTCACCCGAAGCAACAAAGGAATGGATCCGCGCACTGTCTCTGCGCGGTGCGAACGTCATGGCGATAGATTCCCAGAACGGATACGGAATATCGCAGATCGCGCCGAAGGTGAGAGAGATCCTCTCCGAAAAGATAAAAAGATATGAAGAAAAGGGCGCGGTCGGAAGAAGCGTACGCGCCATGATAGTCGGAATCCCGAATGTGGGAAAAAGCTCGCTCATAAACCGTCTGACCGGAGCCAAAAAGGCAAAGGTCGAGGACAGACCCGGCGTCACGCGCGACAAGCAGTGGGTGCCGACCTCGATCGGGATCGATCTGCTCGACACGCCCGGAATACTGTGGCCGAAGTTCGACGACCGTGAAACGGGCGAAAATCTCGCATTCACGGGAGCGATAAAGGACGATATTCTCGACACGGAGGAGCTTGCGGCAAGGCTCTGCATGAAGCTGCTCAACTGTGCTCCGCAGGCATTTCTTACAAGATACAAGTTTGACGAAAAAGCGCTCGAAGGGCTTGAAATGTGGGAAATATTCGAAGCGGTCGGAAGAAAGCGCGGATTTCTTATCTCGGGCGGTGAGATTGATTACGACCGCACCGCAAACGTGATCCTCGACGAATTCCGCTCAGGCAAGCTCGGTCCGATAACTCTCGAAAAAGTCCGGCTTCAGCAAAGCATCTGAGGACATCCGCGACGAAAATACTCACGAAAACATTCGGTATAATGATACCGTGAAAGGAATCAGCCATGCTTGACCGTGAATTCGACCTGCGAAAGCGCAGCGAAAGCATAAGGATCATCTGCGGCACCGATGAAGCGGGGCGCGGTCCTCTTGCCGGACCTGTTGCGGCGGGGGCATGCATACTCCCCGAAGGATACGTCCCCGAAGGTCTTGACGATTCCAAAAAGCTGACCGAAAAGAAGCGCGAAGCGCTTTACGCGCAGATCACCGAAAACGCTCTCGCATGGGGAATCGGTCTTGCAAGCGCCGCAGAAATAGATGAAATAAACATTCTCAACGCATCCCTGCTTGCAATGCGCCGCGCAATCGCGGCGATGGGTGCGACGCCCGATCTTGTCCTTGTGGACGGGTCGGTAAACCGCGGCTTTGACATAAGATCGGAAGCGGTCATAGGCGGGGATGCAAAAAGTCCGTCGATCGCGGCGGCATCGATTCTTGCGAAGGTGACGCGCGACCGCATCATGGCGGAGCTTGACGGAAAATATCCCGAATACGGCTTTGCAAAGCACAAGGGATATCCTACCCCGGCGCACAAGCTTGCGGTATACGAATTCGGCCCATGCCCCGAGCACAGAAAATCGTTTCTCTCTTTTCTCGAAAGGGACCGCACCAGACTCGAAGCAAAGCTTGCCGAAAAGAAGGCGGCGGAAGGCTGATGCGCTCTTCCGGAGGATTATCCGATGAACAGATATGAACTCGGCAGGCGCGGCGAGGACTTCGCCTGCGGCTATCTTGAAGAGCACGGTTTCACCGTCATCGGGCGCAATGTGCATGCGGGGCACTCGGAGTTTGACATAATATGCACCGACGGAAAATACATTGTATTTGCGGAAATAAAAACGAGAAACGAAGCTCCCGATTTCCCCGACAGGTACGGACGTCCGGCGAACGCGGTGACTGCGAAAAAGGCGGATGCCCTGATTCGCGGCGCACAGCGGTATCTGCGCGAAGAAAACATAACCGGACTTCAGCCGCGGATCGACGTGATCGAGATATACGCAGAATGCTTTCCGGAATTTCGCGTACTGAAGCTGCACCACATAAGAAATGCGGTCGTCCGCTCCGAAAAGACGGAGAACGCAAACCGACGGTAGAATCTCTGCGCCCCGGCTGTCGGCAATCCGGTAAAAGCTCCGAGAAAGGCTTTATAAAATGAGGCTGTTTGACCTTCACTGCGACACACTCACCGAAATGAGAAACCGCGGATGCGGCATCGCTGCGAACGACCTTCACATATCCTATGAAAAATCCGCCGCCTTTTCTCCGTATGTACAGGTGGCTGCCGTATGGAGCGACTCTTCCCTGTCGGACGAGGAATGTCTGCAAAGATTTCCTCAGGTGCTCTCCCATTACGGCGGGGATTTCATAACGGACCGCGCTTCTCTCGAATCGGTCGCCGAGGGCGGCGGACGCGGGCTGATTCTCGCGGTCGAGGGGGCGCGGCTGCTGTGCGGCGATATCGGAAATCTCGATTATCTCTACTCATGCGGAGTGCGGTTTCTGACTCTGACATGGGCGCACACCGACATAATCGGCGGCGCGCACGGCACGGACACTCCTCTCACTCCGTTCGGGCGCGAGGTCGTCGAAAAATGCTTTGATCTCGGGATAGTCCCCGATGTTTCGCACGCCTCGCGCAAAGTCTGTGCGGAGGTGACCGACATGGCGCGGCACGCCGGAAAACGGATCACGGCAACGCACAGCAATTCCTTCTCCGTACATAATCACGAAAGGAACTTGACGGACAGGGAATTTTCGGATATAATATCGCTTGGCGGGATAGTGGGCATTTCCCTCGCGCCGGAGCACCTCGGGTGCGGTCCGGTCGGGATCGGCGATGCCGTCCGTCATATACTTCACTACATCTCCGTCGGAGGCATATCGTCCGTGGCTCTCGGGTGCGACTTTGACGGAATAGACTCGCCCCCCGAAGGGCTCGGCGACATTTCACATCTCCCGAGGCTTTACGACGCGCTCGCTCACGCCGGGCTTTCGGAGGACGATGCAGATCGGGTATTTTGGAAGAATGCTTTCGATTTTGCTCGGGACGAATTACGGTAAACAAATTATTTATATAAAAGGATTAAAGAAAAATGGATTACATCAGCACAAGAGACACATCAGAGGTTCCCCGAAGTATTTCTTCGGCGCAGGCAATCAAAACCGGAATTGCTCCCGACGGCGGACTTTTCATGCCGACCGAGATTCCGCATCTTGCGCCAGGAGATATAGAAAAGCTCTGCGCCATGCCCTACAGCGAGCGTGCGGCGTACATACTTTCAATGTTCCTCACCGATTACGATCGGGACGGACTCCGCGCGGACTGCGCCGAGGCATATTCGGAAGAAAGATTTCCCTCTTCTCCCGCGCCCGTCGTATCCCTCGGCGCGGGGATCTACTCTCTTGAGCTTTGGCACGGTCCCACCTGTGCATTCAAGGACATGGCGCTTCAGATCATGCCGCGCCTTCTCTCCCGTGCACTCTCCATGACGCAGGAAAGAAAGCTTGCGCATATTCTCGTCGCCACGTCGGGCGACACCGGAAAGGCGGCGCTCGAGGGCTTCTGCGACGTTCCGGGCGTGAAGATCACCGTATTCTATCCGTGTGACGGTGTAAGCCCCATGCAGAAGCGTCAGATGATCACCCAAAAGGGCGACAATGTTTTTGTAAGCGCTGTGCGCGGCAATTTCGACGATGCGCAGACCGGGGTCAAGAAGATATTCGCAAATCCCGACTATGCCCGCCGTGCAGAGGAAGAAGGCTTCTTCTTCTCAAGTGCAAACTCTATAAACTGGGGACGTCTTGCGCCGCAGATCGTCTACTACATTTCCGCCTACTGCGATCTTGTCAAAGAGAACGAGATCTTTGAGGGCGATGTCGTAAACGTATGCGTTCCGACCGGAAACTTCGGCAACATTTTTGCGGCATATCTTGCGCGCGAAATGGGACTTCCGCTCGGCAAGCTTATATGCGCGTCGAATTCGAACTGCGTGCTCACCGATTTCATCGAAAGCGGCGAATACGACCGCACACGCGAATTCTACAAGACCATGTCCCCTTCGATGGACATTCTCGTTTCAAGCAATCTCGAACGGCTTCTCTATGTAATCGGCGGTCCGTCTCTTGCGTCCTCCTGCATGAATGAGCTCTCCGAAACGGGCAAATATAAGGTTCCCTACGCCATGCTTGAGCAGATACACGAAGTCTTCCAGGGATATTTCTGCTCCGAAACCGAAACTTCCGAGGTTATCAGATCGACCTTTGAGGACACCGGATATCTCACCGATCCGCACACCGCGGTAGGTCTCGGCTGTGCCAAGAAGTATATCGAGGAAAGCGGAGACAGCCGCAAGGTCATTCTCGCGTCCACTGCCAATCCGTACAAATTCCCCGCCGACGTTCTCTCCTGCCTCGGAATCGAATGCGATTCCGACAAGCCCGAGGATATCATTTCGACGCTTGAGGAAGCAAGCGGAGAAAAAGCCCCCGCGCAGCTCACGAGGACTCTTTCCATGCCGGTACGCTTTGACGGTGTCGTTGACAGCGACGACATGATAAGCGTAATTTTCGGAAATTAAGCAGCTTCGGCACAGTGACGTGCATAATACGGTCTGATGCCGTGCCGAAAGCGATACGGCGACGACGCTCGCCGATATCTCAGGCGGCTCGCCGGACGTTGTGCGCCCTTTCCTAAAGCCGGCGGCGTCGGTAGGTAGCGCACACGGTCTCGGTTGTAAGTTTCGCGTAGCTCGGTCCTATCGTCACGCCGTTTGCACAGCAGTAACTGTCTCCGTCGTGAAACGCGCAGCTTTTCACATCGCACTTTATCCCTTCGATGTGTTGAGGAGCGCGTTTCATTTCTTTTTCGTGCTCTGCCGATATTTCGTTTCTGAACAGATTCATCCCGTCCCCCCGCTCTCCGTTTGATACGTTTTTAATTTTCCCGCACGGCGGAGCTTTATACACTTTCAAAGAAAGGATTTATCCGCCCGCGCAGGCGGATAGTGTGAATTTTGTCTATATACTCCATAGCCGACCTGCACCTTTCCACTTCCGTCGCAAAGCCGATGGATATTTTCGGATACAGGTGGCAGGGATATACGGAAAAAATCAAAAAAAGATGGTGCGCTCTCGTCGGAGAGGACGACACCGTTGTCGTTCCCGGAGACATATCATGGGCTATGTCTCTCGGCGATGCCCTGTCCGATTTCCGCTTCATAGACGATCTTCCGGGGAAAAAAATCCTCGGAAAAGGAAATCACGATTTCTGGTGGACCACCGTCACGAAGATGCGTTCCTATCTCTCGGAAAACGGGATCGGATCGATCGATTTTCTTTACAACAACGCTTTTCTCGTCGAGGATTATGTGATCTGCGGAAGCCGCGGCTGGTATGTTGAGGAGCGGCTGCAGAACACGTCGGACGAGGTCGATTACAAGAAAATCGTTCTGAGAGAGGCGGCGCGTCTCGAGATCAGTCTGACCGAAGCTGCACGTCTGAGCGAAAACGGGAGATTCCCTATTCTCTGCTACTTCCACTTCCCGCCCGTTTTCAATTCGTTTGTCTGCCGTGAAATTGTAGATGTACTTCATGCCTTCGGCGTAAAGCACTGTTATTTCGGCCACATCCACGGCAATTACACGATTCCGCGCACGATCGATTTCGAGGGAATATCCTTCACGATGATCGCGGCGGACTACCTTAACTTTGTGCCGATGATAACAATGCCGATCGATTATTGAACTTTTTTGCACAGTTCAATTAATAATTCTATTTTTTATCAAGATTTTGCACTTTATTCATTGACACGGGGAAAAAAATCGAATATAATTATATGGATACATTTTTGAACATTAAAAGTATTTCGGAGGAAAGTAACACAAATGAGTCTGAAAAACAAAGAACTGATCGAAAAAAATCAGTACGAGCTGACCTTTGAGGTGGAACGCAGTGTCTTTGACGCGGCAGTTGAGAAAGTTTACCGCCGTCAGGCAAAAAATATAACTATTCCCGGTTTCCGCCGCGGAAAAGCTCCCCGTTCCATAATCGAAAAGATGTACGGAAAGGGCGTTTTCTATGAGGATGCCGTAAACGAAGTACTTCCCGATGCTTATGAGGCTGCCGCAAAAGAGTCCGGTCTCGATATCGTCGGACGCCCCGAGTTCGATATGGAGCCCATCGAGGACGGCAACATCACCCTCAAGGCAAAGGTATACATCAAGCCCGAGGTCAAGATCGAAGGCTACAAGGGCATCGCCGCAGAGCGCACCGTTGAACCTGTCACCGACGAGGAAGTCAATGCGGAGATCGACAGAGTCCGTGCGAGAAACTCCCGCATGATCGACATCAACGACCGTCCCGCACAGAACGGCGACACCGCAAACATTGATTTTGACGGTTATGTCGACGGCAAGCAGTTCGACGGCGGCAAGGGCACCGGATACGACCTTGTGCTCGGCTCCGGTTCATTCATCCCCGGATTTGAGGAGCAGGTCGTCGGTCACGCGATCGGCGACGAGTTCGACGTAAATGTTCCCTTCCCGGCAGATTATCACGAGAAGTCTCTCGCAGGTAAGGACAGCACCTTCAAGTGCAAGCTCAACTCCATCAAGTTCAACGAGAAGCCCGAGCTTGACGATGAATTCGTGCGCGACGTTTCCGAATTCGACACCGTTACTGAATATACCGCCGATATAAAGGCGAAACTTGAAAAGGCAAAGACCGCTCAGGCGGACAGCGCAGTTGACGAGCAGCTCACCGCAGCTCTCATCGAGAAGCTCGATGCGGACATTCCCCCCGTAATGTTCGATGCGGAAACCGAGAACCTCGTCCGCGACTATGACACGAGACTCCGTATGCAAGGACTCGATCTTGCAACCTATCTCAAGTACACCGGAATGACCCTTGACTCTATCCGCGAGCAGATGAAGCCGCAGGCAGAGCGTCAGGTCAAGCTCCGTCTTGCTCTCGAAGAGATCGCAAAGCTTGAGAACATCGAGGTTTCCGATGAGGAGATCGACGCTGAGTACAATCGCATTGCAGAAAGCTACAAGGTCGATGTAGAGAATGTAAAGAGCCAGATCGCATCCGAGGATCTCGCAAAGGATCTCAAGGTTCAGAAGGCTATCGATCTAGTAAAGGAAAATGCGGTGATCACCGACAAGGCTGCCGAGGCAAAGAAGCCCGCAAAGAAAGCTCCCGCAAAGAAGAGTGCAAAAAAGGCTGAAGGCGATGAAGCTGCCGAGGACGGCGCGGCAAAGAAAGCTCCTGCGAAGAAAACGACTGCAAAGAAGACCGAATCTGCAGATGATGCTGCCCCCGCAAAGAAGGCTCCCGCAAAGAAATCAACAAAAAAAGCCGACGACAAGGCTGAGTAAAAAGTCTGCATAACGGGCAGGATATTCTGTCCTCCCGATGAAACGGCGCTGAGCTACGCTGTTACATACGGCTTTTGTACTTTGTCTGTCGCGTAAAGCAAAAGTCAAATCGGGGTTTTCGCAAAACAGCACGTCCGTTTTGCGACAGCCCCATTTGTGCAATTATACCCTTTTCGACATTTTTTTCAAGAAAGGAAACAAAATCATGTCACTTGTACCGGTAGTAGTAGAACAGACTAACCGCGGAGAACGCTCCTACGATATTTTTTCGCGTCTTTTAAACGACCGCATAATTTTTCTTTCGGAGGAAGTAAACGATGTCACCGCGTCTCTCGTAGTCGCGCAGCTTCTCTTCCTTGAAGCGCAGGATCCTGATCGTGATATCAGCTTCTACATCAACAGCCCCGGAGGAAGCGTTACCGCGGGAATGGCGATCTACGACACGATGAACTTCATAAAGTGCGATGTATCGACAATCTGCATCGGAATGGCAGCTTCAATGGGCGCGTTTCTGCTTTCGTCCGGTGCAAAGGGCAAACGTCTTGCGCTTCCCAACGCCGAGATCATGATACATCAGCCGCTCGGCGGAATGCAGGGTCAGGCGACCGACATCAAAATTCACGCCGATCACATCCTCCGCACGAAGGAAACGCTCAACCGAATTCTCGCGGCGAACTCCGGCAAACCTTACGAGACGATCTGCGAGGATACGGAGCGCGACAACTTCATGACCGCTGCTCAGGCTGCCGAATACGGTCTTATCGACAGGGTCATCGACCACAGAATCTAACAGTCCCACACGATTCCGACGCAGCGAATCATATGCGTCGGTGAAACGGAGTAAATATGTCCGAAAACGAAAGCATAAGAAAACGCCGCTGCTCCTTCTGCGGACGCGGCGAGGATCAGGTGTATTTTCTCATTCCGTCTCCGACGGGGGCATACATCTGCGACAACTGCATAGAAGCGTGCAATCAGATCATTTCCGACAACACTCAACAGCAGCCGTCGGACTTTTCGCTTGACCGCGATTCCCTTCCCGTACCCGCCGAGATCAAAGCAACGCTTGACGAGTATGTGATCGGGCAGGACAAAGCGAAAATCGCGCTGTCGGTCGCGGTTTACAATCACTACAAGAGGCTTCTGCACAACGATGCCGCAAAGAAAGCGAAGAAAAAGGACGCGGACGACGATGTGGAGCTTGCAAAGAGCAACGTCCTTCTCATAGGACCGACCGGCGTCGGCAAAACGTACCTTGCGCAGACGCTTGCAAAAGCGCTCGATGTTCCGTTTGCAATTGCGGATGCGACCACGCTGACCGAAGCGGGATATGTCGGCGAGGATGTCGAAAACATTCTTCTGAGGCTCATACAGGCCGCCGATTACGATGTGGAGGCTGCCGAGCACGGAATAATCTACATTGACGAGATCGACAAGATCTCCCGCCGCAGCGAAAACCGTTCGATAACGCGGGATGTGTCCGGCGAAGGCGTTCAGCAGGCGCTTCTGAAGATACTCGAGGGAACGGTTGCAAACGTACCTCCGCAGGGCGGGCGCAAGCATCCGAACCAGGAGTTCATTCAGATAAATACGGAAAATATTCTGTTTATCTGCGGCGGTGCGTTCGACACGCTCGACAAGATCATCGAAGAGCGCCGCGGCGGCTCGTCGATAGGCTTCTCCGGCGAGGTAAAGAAAAAAGCCGAAAAACTCGGCGGCGGCATATTCGACAATGTATGCGCACACGACATTGTAAAGTTCGGACTTATCCCCGAGCTTGTAGGACGTCTTCCGGTGATCGTCGGGCTTGACAGTCTCGACTGCGATGCGCTTGTAAAGATACTCACTCAGCCGAAGAATGCGCTCGTAAAGCAGTATCGGAAGCTGTTTGAAATGGACGGAGTAAAGCTCAGCTTTGACGATGATGCGCTCCGTGAGATCGCGGCGCTCGCCATTGAAAGAAACACCGGGGCGCGCGGTCTTCGCTCGATCCTCGAGGAGACGATGACCGGGCTTATGTTCGAGATTCCCTCGAAAAAGGATATCGCCGAAGTTATAATCACAGCCGGATGCGTAAAGAACGGCGAAAAGCCGATCACCGTAATGAAGGATGCTTCGGCATCGTAAATCGGGAAAAACAAAATATTCTCTGTCGACGGTATGCCCCTTCGAAAGCAGCAGCTCTCGGAGGGGTATATTTGCGGCAGGCTGCCGCTCCCGATCTTCGGGGACGTGCAGCGGTATATTAAACTTTATACCCCGACGGTGAAGTAAATCCGAAACTAACGGTATCATTTTTGTGGCAGGCTGCCGCTCCCGATCTTCGGGGACGTGCAGCGGTGTACTAAGCTTTATACCCCGACGGGAAAGTGCGGCTTCTAATGCTCCACCACCGGAGGAATAAAGCTTTCTATCGCTCCGCGCAGCTTGGAATGCTGAACGACAAAATGTATTGCGGGTGCCTTCCCTTTGGAAACCATCGCCCACTGTCCTTCGTGAATATGTATCTGCAGATTCCGAAAAACATGAGACGATGTTTTTTTCAATGTATAATTCGGATGTGATGCGGCAAATTCCTCCGTTTCCTCCGAATGTCTCAGATAATCTTCGTAGCTGTAGGAAATATCCGCTTCGAAAAAGGCTCCGGATAGATCAAGAGATATCGGGCGGCTTTCAAATTCCTCCTTCGTGACGTCTGAAATCTCATCCTCGATGCTTTCCGTTTCAAGAATGCGCTCCGCTCTGCGGCGCTGCGACATCCAATGATCGAAAATTCTCCGGCGGTCATCGTCCGGAACATTCCGTCTGTCCAAGATGTCCGAGAGCAGCTCGCCGCTCATTGTATACATCGGCAAAGCCGAGAAGATGCTTCTGCGCTTTCCCGGTTTGCCAGCGTCGGCGAGCAAAAATGCGTTAAACTCGTTTTCGCGGTCGCTACTGTATATATCCATGAGCGGCTTCGCATTCGACAAAAGCTCCTGCGCGCGCTTTTCGTAATATTCTATCTCTTTTTTCGATTTCGTAAGGTAATATTTCCCGTCGCTGTGATATCCGGCGATGGCCTCTCCGGAAAGCGCCGCCGCGCCCGACACCTTCAGAAAATGCAGAAAGACGTTATTCTGCACATTCTTAAGATAATACGGCGATATCTGCCCAGTCATATACATCGGTATCCAGCTTTCTAGACCGAGCATCATATCTTCGAAAGAGCGGTCCAGATTATGTATCTGATTCAGGTGAAGTCCCTTTCTCAAAAGCATCGCCATGCCGAACATCCACTTTTTCGGAAAATCCGGATCCTTCGCCATCTCGGTCATCGGCATATCGCTGTACATCGTCACGGGATGCATTGACTTTGACAGCACCGTAGCCTTTAAGAAATCAAGCTCGCTTTCCATCATTTCCGCAAGTCCGAAGTACTCCTTCGACGAAGGAAACTGAAACGGCACCGTCGGTACCTTGATCTCATCGAAACGGATTGCTTTTATGTACTCGTTCAGGTCGAATTCGTCAAGCTTATTCAGAAAGACACCGATACTTCCGCCGGATTCGGACGATCCCGAATTGAGCAGCCAATTTCTCAGCTTCGTATACCGCGCCGACTGGTCGGATATATCCTCGCACCGGCAGCCGAGCAGCTCCGAAAGCGCCGTTATTTCGGACGGCAGCTTTATCTCCCTTGCGACAAACGATGCGATCGCATCGGCAAACTGCCCGGGATCTGCAGGTCTTCTCGTTCCGCTGCGGATTCTGAAAACGGTTGAAACATCATAGTTTGTAGCTCTGCACAGCTTGGTCAGGTTGATGCCGAGCGATGCTATAAGCGCGTTGAAGTTCTGCCGCAGGATTTCTTTATCGGCAGACACAAAGTCCTCGCAGGAAATAAAGCTTTCCCTGACCGACCGCGCGGTTATGTCTTCTCTTTCCCTCCGTTTTGCAGACTCCGAAACGGCAGTGCATAGATTTTCAAATGCATCCGTTCCGATCTCCAGCACTCTCTCGCCTCGCTTGTATCTGCTGAAGGTTGCCTCCGATATTCCCGACAGCTCGGAAAGCTCCTTTGATGTGCAGGACAGCGTTTCGATATACTCATTCAATTTATCGCAGAATTTCATAAATACTCCCCGTACAAACTCTATGCAGATATTGTACACCATAACGCACAAGAATGAAAGTACTTTTTGAAATATAATTTCAATATTGGCATATGACATTTCTGAAATGCTGCGCATGCGCCCCTCCCCGTATGGTATAATTTTTACACCGTAAGAATTCGTAAACTTATATGGGGAGTTTTCTTAATGAATCAAACAATATTCGGAAACCGAAGACGTGTGCGGCGTTTGCCGCTCGTTATCTTCGTATTTTCGCTTCTGCTTGCTCTTTTGATTCTCGGCGGATGCGAAAAGCGGAACCGCGACGCGGACGAAAGCACGGAAAGCGCGAGCCATACGGAGACTCAGGAGCAGTCGGTATCAGATACCGACTCACGCCCGCAGACGGAAAGTGACGCGGACACCGACGAGCCTCCTCAAAGCGCCGTGCCTTCAACTCTCGAGGAGGAGTTGCTCACCAAGAGAGGTATCGCCTTTACCGCTTCCGACTACAAAAGTCTGGTCGGCGGAGAGGGACTGCTTGATTTCGGCACCGTTTTCGCGGATTTCGATCCCGAAATTGCCGGCGGCGACCTTTCGAGCGTTTTTCTCAGCGGCGGAAAGATATACAAATTCAACTGCGATACGCCCCTTTCCGGCGGAAACAACTTCGTTCAGGTCGGTACCTTGCCCGTATCGTCAAATCCGATATTTTTTCACACGTCCGACTTCAACGGAGCGGACATCGATATTATATTTGAGGGCGGCGGAAGATTCAGCCTCGAAGCCACCTCAAACAACGGCCCGTATGCGGCTAAAGAATCGCAGTACGGCATGATCTACTTCGAACACACATACATATACTCGCAAGACGGGAAAAGTCTCGACGAGATATCCGATTTCAGAAGCAGAATAAACCGTTTCGACGCCTCGATTGTGATCGCGGACGGCAAGCTGTATTCTTATGCGACAAGGCAAGTGAAGGACAATATCTCCGATTCGCCGCTGTACTTTGACGACCGTGAAAAGGGAGTCATCATCATTGAAGCAAACTGCTCGGCTATGGGCAGCGGAGAAAAAATCGTTACCATGTTTAACGGGAACATACTTGTCACCGACAAAGCGTTCTACAAAATCGTTTACGACGATGTGCCGGACAATCTGACAGACTATTCACAAAAAGTCACGAACAGCGACGGATCGACCGCCGAGTATCTTCCCAGATTCGGCGGCGGAGACAAATACCGTCTTGTAAAGATCGATCTTCTCACAAAATATTACGATGAGGTGCTCTCGATTACTCCGTCCTACGCGATTACAAAAGATTTCAAGGCTCTGCCTCTCACGGAAATAATACCGGCGGAGAACAAATACGCAAGCTACGGTTTCGGCGATATTGAAATTCCCGAAGACGTAAATCAGAAAATCAACTGAACCAAGGAGAAAAAGAATGAAAAACATCACAAAGAAGATCGCAACAGCACTGCTCGCCGCAATTATAGCAGCCTCCTTCGCAGCATGCTCCGGAAGCACCGATGATGATGATTCGGACATCACCGAAACAGACAGAACCGAGGCCGGCGGAAAGAAGACAACGGACAGCGACGGTAATACGGACAAATTCGATTTCCCCACGAACAAAAGCGAAAAAGGAATACGGATCACCCCGAGCGAAGCCAAAAAGATTCAGACCGAGCTTTACGAATGCGCGGATTTCAGCCTAACGATACCGAAAGGGTGGAAGGTCACGTCCGGAGGTGTAAACATTTACCACAGCATCCGCGTGTACGATCCTTCCGAGCCTCTGAATCAGATGTTCATTCTTCTCAAAGCGGACTGTCTTCTCCACTCTCAGGCGGGCAAGGACGCATGGCAGTATAATTACAGCATGGGAAATCAGCAGGCTGCTTTTCTCGCCGCGGCGCCTGTGCTCCAGAATCCCTCAACGGAAGGATTTTTCAATATTTTCTCTCAGTACTCCAATTTCGTAACTCAATTTGAGCCCACTTATTCCGGCTATACTTTCCCGAGATTCGACGGCTTTACCGTAACCGAACGCTTTGCGGCAGCGAGCGGAATGGCTGCGTCTCTCGGGGAGGAACTGCTGCGCGCCGATTTCACGGACAGCGGAAAAGCGGGAGAAGGCATGTTCTCCGCGTCTGTCGTGGATTTCGGATCGACTGCGATCGCCGCGGGAATGAACGGATATATGCTTCAGCAGGCGGACGGCGGATACTACATGGCGTACAATGTCATGGCGGTAACAGCCGCGAAGGACACGTTTATCGAATGGGAAAGCGTGCTCACCGACTGCATGAAAACGCTTCAGTATTCCGACAGCTTCGTAAGCAGCACCAATCAGGCGAGCAACGAGAAGGTTGCGCTTTCACAGCAGATCAGCCGTAATTTCAATCAGACGATGGACGGGATCATGTCCTCGTGGGAAAACCGCAACAAGAGTCAGGACATCATCAGTCAGAAGCAAAGCGATGCAACTCTCGGATATGAGCGTGTATACGACACCGAAACAAACGAGATTTACCGTGCAACAAACGGTTTCACCGATGTATATGACGGAAGCCGCTATAAGAGCGTCACGGACGACAGCATGTATTCCGAACCGATCAGCGGATACATCGAGCGGGTGGGGTAAGAGCTGTCTTGCAAAGGAAAGCAAAAGCATAAAAAAATAAAACAGTAAAACCGGAGGAAAAGATGTCGGAATCAAGAGTTTTTATGTTGAACGGCACGAATGTACAGTCGGTCGTCACGCGGCTTGAAAGCTTCTTCAAAACCGAAAAAGGAATGGATGTTCAAAGCTCGCAAACTACTGACGGATATGTCATGCAGGCGAGCCAGCCGAAGGACGGATGGAAAACGCTCACGGGAATGCGCCTTGCGGTCACCGTTCAGATGGCAGTGATGGAAAACGGGCTGAACGTGACTGTAGGAGAGGGACAGTGGTCCGACAAGATCGGCGCAGGTGCGATCGGTCTGTTTGTCGCATGGCCGCTTGCGATAACCGCCGGGATGGGGGCTTTCAAGCAGAAGAAGCTTCCGGCGGAAATTTTTCAGGTAATAGAAAACTGCATCATGTCGGGCGGTCATTCCATTGTCGTGAACGGTGCGGGACCAAAGGTCGGAGAGGGAATGATAGTATGCCCCGAGTGCAAAGCACAGATTGCCGCAGGATCGAAATTCTGCAATCAATGCGGCGCCAAGCTTGAAAGCAAGTGTCCGAGCTGCGGCGCGGACATTGCGCCCGGCAGTGCATTCTGCTCGGATTGCGGTCAAAAGCTGTAATTCACGCCTGCCGTCGGCACACACGCGATAACGCAGCACGTCGGCACACGGTCTGCATGGGAAGGCGGCAACGACGAGATCAGGCAAAAGCGCCGATCCTATATCAGCCCGCAGAGGTGCATGAACATACAAAAGCCTCGGAGCCTTACGGCTCTGAGGCTTTTTGAATCCGACTTCAGAGAGGGGATCTCTCCGCAAGAAGATTATGATACTTCTGATAGAAGCTTTCAAAGTAATCCCCGTCCATTGCGTCGCGGATCTTCTGCATGAGATCGTTATAAAAATACAGGTTATGCGAAACGGCAAGTCTCATTCCGAGCGATTCCTTGGCTTTGAGAAGATGACGTATATACGCTTTAGAGTGCCCCCCGCGGCAGGCGGGGCAGCCGCATCCCTCCTCGATCGGACGGAGGTCACGCGCATATTTCTCGTTCATGATATTGAGTTTGCCATGCCATGTGAACACGTTTCCGTGGCGCGCGTTGCGTGAAGGCATAACGCAGTCGAAGAAATCCACTCCGAGGTGTACCGCTTCGAGGATGTTCTGCGGTGTTCCGACTCCCATGAGATATCTCGGACGGTCGGAAGGCATATACGGCTCGACCGCGTCGATAATGCGGTACATTTCCTCCGCCTCCTCGCCTACCGCAAGTCCGCCGATCGCGTATCCGTCGAGGTCGAGCTCGGCGATCCGTTTCATGTGCTCGATACGCAGATCCTCGTATGTGCTTCCCTGATTTATTCCGAAAAGCATCTGCTTCGGGTTGATCGCAGTCTCGAGAGAATTCAGTCTCTGCATCTCGGCCTTGCAGCGTTCAAGCCAACGTGCCGTCCGCTCGCACGATCTCTTTGTATAATTGTATTCCGCGGGATTTTCAATACACTCGTCAAACGCCATTGCGATAGTGGATGCGAGATTCGACTGTATGCGCATGCTCTCTTCGGGACCCATAAAGATATGACGCCCGTCCACATGCGACGAGAAATAAACGCCCTCTTCCTTTATGCGTCTGAGCTGCGACAGCGAGAACACCTGAAATCCGCCGCTGTCCGTGAGGACGGGTCCGCTCCAGCCCGTAAGCTTGCGAAGCCCGCCGAGATCGTGAATAAGCGTATCGCCCGGACGTACATGAAGGTGGTATGTATTGGAAAGCATGACCTGGCAGTTGACCTCGCGCAGATCCTCCGCGCCGAGTCCGCCTTTTATCGCTCCGCAGGTCGCCACGTTCATGAACACGGGCGTTTCGATCGTGCCGTGCGGTGTCTCAAACCGTCCGCGTCTTGCGCGTCCGTCTTTTTTTATAAGTGTGAACATTATAACAGTCTCTGAAATTGCCTTTCTATCGAATTTCTTTTCAGTTCAAACGCGACCGGACGTCCGTGCGGGCACGTCTTTATCGCGCTTTCGCCTTCCGCCGGAACTTTGAGCACGCGGTCACATATCCAGCGGAGGTTTTCCTTTGAATACACTCTCCCGCCCTTGATTGCCGCCTTGCACGATGCCTGATAAAGCCTTGCGTCGAAATATTCGGCTCCTACGCTGTCCACCGTGCCGATTCCATCTGCGAGGGACGATGCAAGCGACACTATCATATCCGTGGAGGCTTCACGCGATATTTCTTCAGGGATCGCCGTAAGCTCTACCCCGTTTCGCACCATGTTAAACTCAAACCCGACAGAGCGTATCCTGTCTCCGTACTCTCCGACGGCGTCAAGCTCGTTTTCGGTCAGCTCAACCTTTATCGGAAACATGAGTACCTGCGAATGCTTATTCTTCTTTTTCATCTTATCGCAGAGGCTGTCGAAGATAATTCTTTCGTGAGCCGCGTGCTTGTCGATAAAAACAAGCCGATCGTAAAGCTGAACAATTATGTAGCAGTTATACGCTTCCCCGAGAATAAGGTAGTCGGGAATGCGCTCATTCTCGGCGGTATCGGAGCGTTCTTCCGCCGAATCCGATTCATCGGCAGGCTTTTCCGCGGAAGCGGGCTGAGCGTCCGAGAACGTCGGAATATCGCTTGCCGCAGTTTCAGTGCGTTCGGAGGCTTCTTCGCCGTGCGATGCAAAGTCCGCGATCGGTGAATCCGACAGGCTTTCGGATGTATCGGAAGTGCCGAAAGCGGCGGTGTCAGCCGCGGATGAATAATGAAGCGTTCCTGTATGATCGGCGGCAAAATCCGGGTGCTGCACGCTTTCACCCGTCCCCGGCGAGAAAATAGCGTCTCCGATTTTTGTTCCGTCGGATACCGTCTGCCCGGAAAGCTTCTCCGTCCGGTATCCTGCATTCTCCGCGGCCGACAAGGCTTCACGTTCGGTACCGGTATCCGTAGCCCGCCCCGAATTTTGCGCCGGGACGTTTTCAGGGAATATCGAAGCCGCGATCTCCGCCGAAAGTCTGACCGTATTTTCGGTGACACGGAGCTGCTCGCCCTTCGTCGATTTCTTGTCCGGAGCGAAAGCGCCCGTCAGATTCCGTGCGTCGGCTCCCGGCACCCAGAACGACCGGTTCCCCGTTTTCGCGGCACTCCCGTCGTCATTTGCCAATTTCCGAGCGGCGCGCGAGCCAACCTCAAGCTGAGGCATGCTCCCCGATTTTTCAAGTTCGGAAAGCACCGCGTAATACACCGCCTCGAAGATAATTCTTTCGTTTGTGAATTTGACTTCAAGCTTTGCGGGATGGACGTTCACGTCAACCGCCTCGGGCGTGAGCTCAAGATTCAGCACGCAAAAAGGAAACTTATCGGGCGGTATGCGGGTATTGTACGCCTGTTCTACAGCCGCCGCCATCGTGCGGCTTTTGACATAGCGGTGATTGATAAAAAAGTTCTGCATGTTCCTATTCGGGCGGAAGAAGTCCGGCTCGGAGATGTACCCGCTCACGCGGATGCCGCCGTCCTCACGCTCGATATATCTGACGCGCCCGGCGATATCTCGCCCGAACAGCACATATATAACGCCTTTGAGATCACCGTTTCCCGGTGTCTGGAATTTACACTCCCCGTCCGCAACATAGCGTATGGAGATGTGCGGTGCGCTCAGTGCGATCTTTTCGACGACTCCCGTGACCGCAGCGGTCTCGGTTGAATCCTTTTTCAGGAATTTACGCCGTGCGGGTACATTTGCGAAAAGCTCATCGACGATTACCGTCGTTCCGTCCGCGCATCCGGTCTCCTCGAGGCTGAGTATCTCTCCCGCTTCGGACACGAGTCTTGCTCCGAGGGGAGCGTCCTTCGTCTTTGACACGATCGTCAGCTTTGAAACCGCCGCCGTCGCCGCAAGCGCCTCTCCTCGAAAGCCGAGCGTGAATATCTGCGCAAGGTCTGACGCGGCGGAGATTTTACTCGTCGCGTGACGCAGTATCGTGAGCGGAAGGTCGTCGTACTCGATTCCGCTTCCGTCGTCCGTCACGCGGATGCGCGAGACCCCGCCGGAGCGTATTTCCACCGTTATATTTTTCGCTCCCGCGTCAATCGCATTTTCGAGAAGCTCCTTTACGACGGAGGCGGGACGGTCCACGACCTCCCCGGCGGCGATAAGGTTCGCTATATCAAAGCCGAGTACGTTTATCTTTCCCATCGTGTCCCTCCCCTCATTTCATAAGCTTCTTTTTCCAATCAAATATCAGATTCATCGCCTCGATCGGCGTGAGAGTATTTATATCGGTATTTTCTATTGCGTTCACGATCTCGTCCTTAGCCATATCTTCGAAGGAAAGCGGAATGCCGTCTCCGCGTTCTTTCAGTGAGATGTTTGACGCATATCCACCCTTCGCCGCGCGCGGAGCATCTCCCGATTCAAGAGAGGCGAGTATCTCCCGTGCGCGTCTGATAACGGAATCGGGCACACCCGCAAGGCGCGCGACGTCGATTCCGTAGCTGTCGTCCGTCGGTCCGCGCACGATCTTTCTCAGGAATGTTATGTTTTCGCCGCGCTTTTTCGCCGCGATATTGTAATTCACGATTCCGGGAAGCTCGTCCTCGAGAGCGGTAAGCTCATGATAATGCGTGGCGAAAAGCGTCTTTGCGCCGAGCTTTTTAGACGCCGTATACTCCGCCACCGCACGCGCGATCGACATTCCGTCGTACGTGCTTGTACCGCGTCCTATTTCATCGTAAAGGATGAGGCTTTTCTTCGTAGCGTTCTTCAGTATGTAAGACACCTCGCTCATTTCGAGCATGAACGTGGACTGTCCGCGTGAAAGATCGTCCGACGCGCCGACGCGGGTAAAGAGCTTATCGACTATGCCGACCTTCGCATATTTTGCGGGAACGAACGAGCCGATCTGCGCCATCAGCACGATCAGTGCGACCTGCCGCATATATGTGCTTTTCCCCGCCATATTGGGACCCGTGATAAGCGCAAGGCGGTTGTCACGGCAGTCGAGCTCCGTATCGTTCGGCACAAAGTATGAGTCCGAGACAAACTGTTCGACGACGGGATGCCGTCCGTCCTTTATAATAAGCTCATCTCCTGCCGAAATCTCCGGGCAGATGTATCCGCCGGAATATGCCGCGGCGGCAAGGCTGCAGTAGAAATCGACCTCGGCGAGGAGCGCCGCCCCCTCGCGGATCCTGTCAGCGCTCTCCGCCACCTTATCGCGGATCGCGCAGAAGTAGTCGTATTCGATGGATTTTATTTTGTCTCCAGCTCCGAGTATTCTCGATTCAAGCTCTTTGAGTTCTTCTGTGATAAAGCGCTCCGAATTCGAGAGAGTCTGCTTTCTTATGTACCCCTCGGGGACATTCTCGGAGGACGAACGCGGTATCTCGATATAATAACCGAACACGCGGTTATAGCCTATTTTCAGCTTTTGGATTCCGGTCTTCTCTTTTTCGGCGTTCTCGATCTCGGTCAGATACGTTTTGCTGTCATCGACTATCGAGCGAAGCTCATCAAGCTCGGGACTGTATCCGGGCTTTATCATTCCGCCCTCGCGTACCTGAAAAGGAGGTGTATCGACTATCGTATCGTCGATAAGCTCGCGTACGTCCGAAAGCTCGTCCGCATTTGCGCCGAGGGATATGAGTTCGTCATGATCCGACGAGCAGAGAAGTCTCTTTATATCCGGGATCACGGAAACCGTCTGACATATCGCTCGAAGCTCGCGTGCGCTCGCAGTCTTGTATATGACTCTGGTTATAAGCCGCTCGAGGTCGAGCACGGACGAAAGCTTCTCCGAAAGCTCCTCGCGGAGCATGAGGTTTTCGGCAAGCGCACCTACCGCGCTCTGACGGCGGAGTATTTCGGGGATCGAGGTCACGGGATGCTCTATCCGCTCACGGAGCATTCTCGCTCCCGCCGCAGTATTCGTGCGGTCTAACACCCAAAGGAGCGATCCGCGTTTGTCCTTGCCGACGATCGTCTCGCAAAGCTCGAGATTACGCCTTGTCGATGAATCCATCTCGAGAAACTGCGACCGCGAATAAACAGACATCGAACGGATATACGATGCGTCCGTTTTCTGTGTCTCTTCGATGTACGCAAGCGCGCCGCCCGCGGCAAAAAGAACCCGTTCGTCGCATTCGCCGAAGCGCTCGTGCGCTTTATCCGAGTTTTCCCGGGTGAATTTGTCCGGAAGCTGAGAATAAAGCACCCGGCCGTCCTTCTCGGCAAGCCATTTTGAAACGGCTTCGATATCCGCGAACGCTACATTCGAGATTATCTCCCTCGGCATATACGTCGAGAGCTCGTTTGCAAGAAGCGTTTCGGCATCCGCACCGGTTATCACGGTCGAGGTCATATATGCGGTCGAAATATCGCAAAAGCAGATTCCGAAGGAACCGTCATCGCAGTAGAGAGCGGCAAGATAATTGTTTCTCGTTTCGGGAAGGAGCGTCGATTCGATAAGCGTACCGGGGGTCACAACGCGGATGACCTCTCGCCTGACAAGCCCTTTTGCAAGTGCGGGATCCTCCGTCTGCTCGCATATTGCGACCTTATACCCCGCCGAGATAAGCTTTCCGATATATCCTTCGGCTGAATGATACGGAACGCCGCACATCGGCGCGCGCTGCTCTTCTCCGCAGTCGCGTCCCGTCAAAGTAAGCTCAAGCTCGCGCGATGCGACCTGCGCATCCTCGAAAAACATTTCATAAAAGTCCCCGAGGCGGTAAAAAAGGATATAATCCTTATATTTATCCTTGACCTCGAAGTACTGTTCCATCATCGGAGTCATACATTATCCCCGCTTCAAAATAATATCATCTGTAATCTCAGTGGCAGCCGCCGCAGGTGGAGCAGTCGTGTGTACACGGTGCCTTTCCGGTTATCTCTGTTTGGAGAAGCGTGCTGATCTCTCCGTAAAGCTCATCGTAATCCGCCTTTGCGCGGAGATACTCCTCATAGAGATCGTTCTTGGTCACGGCATCGTATATCTCGCCGATGCGCGTCTCTATCGCCTTTATCATATCATTATCGCGCTCTTTTTCGGCATACTGTGACGCAAGCGCACTCTGCTGCACGTTGTACTCGGTGATAAGCTTCGTCATTTCGGGATCGTTATTATACTTTTCCTCCGCCTCGTTCAGTGCGATGTATCTCGCGTCGGTGCGGATAAGGCGTCCGAGCTCACGGACGGCGTCTGCCGTTTCATCATTCATAACCGTATTTTTCATTTTATCTTCTCCTGTTTTTCTTTTGATTTTTCATACAAGCGTTCCGTTTATCGAGAACGTATCGGCAGAATCGACACGGACGTTGACAAACGAGCCTATAAGCTCCGGCGTGCCCGGGAAATGGATCGGTCTCGGGGAATCTCCGCGGCCCGTAAGATTTCCGCTGTCGGTTTTGCTTATCTCCGTGGCAAGAAGCTTCATTGTTCTGCCGACGAAGCGTTCGTTTCTCTCGCGTGAGATCTCATTCTGCAGCTCTATCATGCGCGCAAAACGCTCCGTTGATACCTCATGCGGTATCTGACCGGGCATTTCAGCCGCCTTTGTCCCGGTGCGCGGCGAATAAATGAACGAAAAGATCATGTCGTAACGTACCGCTTCAAGCGCTTTCAGCGTACATTCAAAGTCATCCTCGGTCTCGCCGGGGAACGAAACGATTATATCGCTCGTCAGGCTGACGTCGGGGCATTTCGCCTTCAGCTTTGCGACCGTATCCATATAATGCGCAAGATCGTAATGGCGGTTCATGCTTTTCAGGATTCGGTCGGATCCGGACTGAAGCGGCAGGTGAAAATGCTTCACGACCTTATCCTCGGCGGAAAAAACGTCGATCAGCTCATCGGTCACGTCTTTCGGATGGCTCGTCATAAAGCGGAGGCGGAAATCTCCGTCTATTGCGCATATGCGGCTGACAAGCTCGGCGAACGAGCACGAAAAGTCGGCGTCGTTGCCGTAGGAATTTACGTTCTGTCCGAGCAGAGTTATCTCCTTCGCGCCGTCGGCGACGAGGCGCTTTGCCTCCTTGATCACCGCATCGGGAGTACGGCTTCTCTCGCGCCCTCTCGTATAAGGAACAATGCAGTACGAACAGAAATTATTACAGCCGTACATTATGCTGAGCCATGCGCTGTGCTTTACGCTGCGCTCGGAATCGATCCCCTCGGGAATTCTGAAATCGTCGTCGCAGGATTCAAATCTGCGGCTCCCTCCGCTGATCGCGGAATACACAAGCTCCGGAAGCTTATGAAGCGATCCGGTATCGAAAACAAAGCCGACATACGGATAGCTGTATTTCAGCTTGTCCGCTCTGTGTCCCTGCGTTACCATGCATCCGCCGACGCCTATCACGACATCGGGATCGGCATCCTTTATATGCTTGTACTGTCCGATTATGGAGAGTGCCTTTTTCTCTGCGTGCTCGCGCACTGCGCAGGTATTCACGAGGATCAGCTTTGCCTTTTCGGGCTCGTCGCAAACGGTATATCCCATTTTGCGGCACAGCCCCGCCATGCGTTCGCTGTCCGCCTCGTTCTGCTGGCATCCGAAGGTGCGGATGTAGCAGTACTTCTCTCCGCCGTTCAGCTTTTTTACCTCGTCGCATACCGAAAGCTCATATGCCATCTCCGCTTCCGATACGGTTCTTGATCTTTTGGATTCTGCCAATTTTAACTCCGTCAATTAAGTAATTTATATTTTTCCGAGAGAAGCGAAAATGTATCTCCCGATTTGAGACCGTCGGTCGTGTACACGCCTTCGTCGGTTATGAATACCGCTTCGAAGGATATGCCCGAGCTTTTATAAAATTCAAGAGAGCGCTCGACTCCCATAACGAAAAGCGCGGTTGCAAGCGCGTCCGAAAGCGCTCCGTCCGCGGCGCATACCGTGACGCTGCGCACGCCGGAATCCGCCGGATATCCCGTGGACGGATCGAAGATATGGTGATACCGCTTCCCGTTCTCTTCGAAATATCTCTCATAATCTCCGGAGCTTGAGACAAACCCGCTTTCGATTTCGAGGGATATCACGTTTTTCGAGGTGTCGTCGGGATCGCACACGGTTATTCTGAATTTCTTTCCGTCGGGCTTGCTTCCGAATACGCCGACCGTGCTTCCGAACGAGCAAAGTCCGTACTTCACTCCGGCAGTCGGAAGATATTCCACAATCTTCTGAACCGCGTATCCCTTCCCTATTCCGCCGAGATCGATGCGAAGCGCGGAATCGTCCTTATAGACCTTTCCGTTCTCAAAGCTGATTTTGTCATACCCGATATGCGAAAGCGCGTCGCCGATGCTGTCCCCCGACGGGACGGGACCGCCGCCGTTTATGTTCCAGAGAGAGGAAAGTGCGCCGATCGTCGGATCGTATGCTCCGTCGGTCGCGGCGGCAAGATCGAGCGCGGTTTTCAGCACTGCGGAAAATACGCCGTCCGGATCCTCCGTTCCGCCGTCGGAGGAGTTAAAAAGCTCCGCCGGTGTTCCCGCGATATTCACCGAAAGCTCCTTCTCGATATCCGAAGCGATCTTCTGCGCTGCCGCCGATGCGCTGTTCAGCACATCATCGGAAGCGCCGGAGCTTGCAAGCCGCAGCTTCATGTTCGCGTTCATGACAAAATAGTCGCTGTCGCTGTATTCGGTTTTGCCGGCTCGGCACGATGTGAGAGCGGAAAGCGATATCAGCGCCGCGCAAACAAGCGCAGCCGTGCGTTTCGTTTTCATAAAACAATCACGTCCGTTCGTTTTTTTCTATATGCAGCCGATCAAAGATCGGCGTCATAAGCTCCATTACGGCACCCGTGGCAATTCCGCTTATAAGCGAAATGGGAATCAGATATACGGCGCAGAGAAACGACGCTCTGCCGAAAAATGCAAAGGAAAAGGCAAGTTGGCCCGCGGTGTGAAAAACAGCGCAGGCTGCCGATATTCCGACAAGGCTGAAATGCTTTCCGATGCCCGTACAGAAAAGCGCAAGCACGGCAAGAGACAAAAGCGTCCCCGCAGCCGAAAACAGAAACGACACCGGATTTGAAAAAAGCAGCGACGAAAGCACGATCTTCAAAATCGCCGTAAATGCGGCATCGGCAAATGAAAACGAATACGCCGCCGCCATAACCGCTATGTTGGCAAGTCCGAACCTGAATCCGGGTATCGGGATCGCGGCGGAAACAGGAAGCTTTATCTCAACAAAGGTGAACATCAGCGCAAGGGCTGCAAACAGCGCATCAAACGCGATGCGCCTCGCCTTATCCGAATGCATAATCCGCCTCCGTTTCGCCGTTCACGGTAATCGAAACTCCGGCAGGCACGCAGATCAAGCTGTCGCCGGGGCGCGATATTCTGCCCGCCTTCATGCAGATGCCGTCGCGGCAGGTCGACTCTTCCACATACACGGCGCGGGAATCTATAACGATCTTCAGCTTCTCGCCGTTTGACTCTACGTTTATCACGCGGTTTTCCGAAATCGGATATACCGTGCGTTCCCCTCCGCAGGAAACGCTTACGCTCTCTCCATGCGTGAGGTAAGCATTTCTGAAAATCGGCACCGAAACAGATATCGCGGCGACGATAACGCAAAGCACGATATCAGCCGCTGTCAGGTGTTTTGCAGACGGTTTAAGTTTCATAAGCTCTCCGTTCGATTCCGGCTTTTTGCTGCAGAAATGCATTATACATTATATTATACCGCATAATTTGCGCCGTGTCAATTGAGATGAGGTATATTGAGCGCCGCTGCGGACAAAATATTTGAGACAGTGATGCTTTGCGCGTGCGAAAGCACGCGGTCGGGTGAGACGGAATTCGCAAAGTATGGTTTTCCGCAATTTCTCTCGATCGGTTAAGCTGCACGGTTTTACGTTGTACGAACCTCTCTTTGTCAAAGCGGGAATGCGCCGAGGCAAACCGACATTATGTCAGCGCGGACGGTAAATACGAAAGGAGCAGACAAATGATAACGGTATTTTTCCGAACGATAGTCATATACGCCGTACTTCTCATATCGGTGCGCATAATGGGAAAGCGGCAGCTCGGAGAGCTTGAACTGTCGGAGCTCATCACCACGCTTATGGTATCGGAGCTTGCCGTACTTCCGATTTCGGACAAGCGCATCCCCGTGCTGTACGGTATTGTGCCGATTCTTGTGCTTCTTTCCGTGGAGGTCATATTATCGCAGATAATCACCGTTTCGCCCGCAGCCAAGCGGATCTTCTGCGGCACTCCGGCAATCCTCATACGCGACGGTAAAATCGACGAAAAAGCCCTTCGCCGCGCGAGGATCGGGGTCGATGAGCTCATGTCGGAGCTGCGGCAGAACGGATGTGCGGGTCCCGACGGGGTCAAGTACGCGATAATCGAAGCAAACGGAAAGCTGTCCGTCATTCCGAAAGCGTCAGCCTCCCCGCCGAACGCTGAGGACATCAGCGTAAAGGTAAAGGAAAAAGGAATCGAACACAGCGTTATAATTAATTCAAAGATAAGCCGCCGCTCTCTCTCTCAGGCGGAAAAGAATTCCGAATGGCTCGAAAGAGAGCTCGCAGAGCACCGTGCGACACCTGAGGAAATACTTCTGATGACGGTTGACGACACGGGAAAGGTACGGATACAGAGGAAAAAATTCCGGAAAAAGAAAGGCGTAGGTTTGGAATGAAAACATTTATATTCGCAGTATGTATTTTTATTCTGTGCGGCGCGCTCGTTTTTTTTAATTCCGCATACATCACGTCAAAAGCAGGCGAGCTGTCCGAGCGTGCGGACAAGCTTCCGGATTCGCCGAACGATTATGAAAGAATATACACGGAGTTGAATAACAAATGGCATGAGCTCAGACCGATCATGTGCATCACGGTCAGTCATACGGAAGCCGGTGAAATCGACGACGCACTCGACGAAATAGCACAGAGGGCGCGTTCCGGCGATGTTTCCGGGTATCGCGCGGCTGTCGGAAAGCTGAAGCAACGTCTTGATGAGGTTTCGCGTTCTGAAACACTCAGCCTCGAAGGAATATTATAAATATGCATGATTTATGTATGTGATTCATCATTGTGCATATTTTGACGTGCCCTTCACCGAGCCTTGTGTTCAACAGTGACAAATCGCAAATTATTTGATTTTCGGGGGTTGACAAATTTGCAAGCCGAGTGTATAATTATACACATAAATCGAATATGCTCGGGAGGGCGAACAAATGGACAAGTCAAAAATCAAAAAAGTCGTGCTCGCGTATTCAGGCGGTCTCGACACTTCCATAATAATTCCGTGGCTCAAGGAGAACTACAACAACTGCGAAGTCATCGCGGTTTCCGGCGATGTCGGTCAGGGCACGGAGCTTGACGGGCTTGAGGAAAAGGCAAAGAAAACCGGAGCTTCAAAGCTCTACATAGAGGACCTCAACAAGGAATTCGTCGAGGACTACATATTCCCCACCGTCAAGGCGGGTGCGATATATGAAGGCGATTACCTTCTCGGCACGTCGTTTGCGCGTCCGGTCATTGCAAAGCGTATCGTTGAGATCGCTCTTGCCGAAGGTGCCGATGCAATCTGCCACGGCTGCACGGGCAAAGGAAACGATCAGGTTCGTTTCGAGCTTACGATCAAGGCATTTGCGCCCGATATGCCGATCATCGCTCCGTGGCGTGAGTGGAACATCAAATCCCGTGAGGAAGAAATCGAATACGCGGAAGCGCACAACATTCCTCTGAAAATAAACCGCGAGACCAACTACTCGAAGGATAAGAATCTGTGGCATCTCTCTCACGAGGGACTTGATCTCGAGGATCCCGCAAACGAGCCTCAGTACAACAAGCCCGGATTCCTTGAGATGGGCGTATCCCCCGAGATGGCGCCCGACAAGCCGACGTATGTCAAGATCTCGTTCGAGAAGGGCGTTCCCGTTGCAATCGACGGCAAGAAGATGGGCGCGGTTGACATTGTAAAGACGCTGAACAAGCTCGGCGGCGAGAACGGGATCGGCATCGCCGATCTTGTGGAAAACCGCCTTGTGGGAATGAAATCCCGCGGCGTTTACGAGACGCCCGGCGGAACGATCCTCTACCGTGCGCATCAGGTGCTCGAAACGATCACGCTTGACCGTGACACTCAGCATTACAAGGAGCTTGTAGCTTCAAAGTTTGCCGAGCTCGTATACTTTGGTCAGTGGTTCACTCCCCTGCGCGAGGCGCTCTCCGCATTCGTTGACAAAACGCAGGAAAACGTAACCGGAGATGTCACGCTCAAGCTCTACAAGGGCAACATGATAAATGCGGGTGTGGTTTCGCCCTATTCGCTCTACAGCGAAGAGATCGCAACCTTCGATGAAGATCACGTTTACGATCAGAAGGACAGTGCGGGATTCATCAATCTGTTCGGACTTCCGATCAAGGTCGCTGCGAAGGCTCGCATGAACAAAGACAAATAATCCGTACACCATTACGGGGGAATCCATTTCGGGGTTCCCCCGCATATCGGTATTAAGGCGGTTTCAAAGCCGCTCATAAAAAGGAAAGGCACGGTTATAAAACATGGAAAAAATGTGGGCAGGCAGATTCTCGAAAGCTCTTGACAGCACTGCCGACGATTTCAACTCCTCCCTTCGCGTTGACTGCCGCATGTACAGGGAAGATATCGAAGGCTCGATGGCTCACGCCGCTATGCTCGGCGCGCAGGACATTATATCAAAGGAGGACGCAGACGCAATCATTTCCGCCCTCGGGGACATTCTCGACGATCTTGATTCGGGAAAGCTTGATTTCTCGGGCGGCGGCGAGGATATACACATGTTCGTCGAAGCCGAGCTGACAAAGCGTATCGGCGACGCGGGAAAGCGGCTGCACACCGCGCGCAGCCGAAACGATCAGGTCGCGCTTGACATCCGTCTTTACCTTCGCCGCGAGGTCGGCGAAATATCCGAGCTTCTCCGCTCGCTCATGTCCCTGCTCTGCAGAATCGCGCGTGCCAATGCATCCGTGATAATGCCGGGGTACACTCACCTTCAGCGCGCTCAGCCCGTAACCTTCGGTCATCACATGATGGCTTATGCAATGATGTTCGAGCGCGATCTCGGAAGGCTTGCTGACAGCGCGAAAAGGATGAATTATTCCCCTCTCGGATGCTGCGCTCTTGCGGGAACGACGTATCCGACCGACCGTTTTGCGGTCGCCGAAGCTCTGAATTTCGACGGGATAACAAGAAACAGCCTCGACGGAGTTTCCGACCGCGATTTCTGCGCGGAAATTGCCGCAGCGCTCTCCATACTCATGATGCATCTGTCCCGTATTTCCGAAGAGATCGTAATGTGGTCGTCATGGGAGTTCAAGTTCATCGAGCTCGACGACAGCTATTCCACCGGATCAAGCATAATGCCTCAGAAGAAGAACCCCGACATGGCGGAGCTTATTCGTGGAAAGACAGGTCGCGTATACGGAGATCTGACGACGATCCTCGTCATGCTCAAGGGTATTCCGCTTGCGTACAACAAGGACATGCAGGAGGACAAGGAGGCGATCTTCGATGCGGCGGACACGGTAAAGATGTGTCTCTCGGTCATGACGCCGATGCTTGAGACCATGAGGGTGCTGCCCGACAACATGAAGAACGCCGCCGCGCGCGGATTCATAAACGCGACAGATCTCGCCGACTATCTCACGAAGCGCGGAGTTGCGTTCCGCACGGCTTACAAGATCGTCGGTCAGCTCGTCGCAAAATGCATTGCGGAGGGCGAAGTGCTCGAAACGCTGCCGCTCGAGGCATACCGTGAATATTCGGACGTGTTCGATTCCGATCTGTACGGTGAGATTAGTCTCGAGTCCTGCGTCATGAAGAGAAACAGCGCGGGCGGGACATGCCCCGACGAGGTTATCCGCCAGGCGGAATACATTGAAAGCGTGCTCGGCATCAACTGATGCGTTTTTCAGTCAAGGTTTCCGTCCGCTCAGCCGGAATTTTAGCTATAACACTTATAAAAACAGGCTCACCGAAGAACGGTGAGCCTGTTTTTTATATCTCCCTCTTTCAGGCGGGACTTTCCACTATTTTATAGTAGATCCTTGCGGTCCGCGCATACACGACGGCATAAAGTATTGCGAATGCGAGAGCCGTTGCCGCGGTGCAGCAGACGAACAGCGGCACGTTTGTAAAGCCGACTATGGAGATCATGCGCGATATCATATTGAAGGAAAACGCAAGATGTACGAACGATGTCACAAGCGGAAGGAAGAACACCATAAGAACCTGTGCTCTTATCGAGCGCTTTACTTCCCTGCGGCTCATTCCGACCTTCTGCATAATTTCAAAGCGCTTTTTATCCTCATAGCCTTCGGATATCTGCTTATAGTAGATGATCAGCACGGCTGCCGCCGCAAAAAGCGATCCGAGGAAGATTCCGATGAAGAACAGTCCTCCGAATATCGACATGAAATCCTGACGGCTGTCATCGACGCATCTCGGAAGGATATAGTTATATTCGTAATCCGAGGTTTCGCAGAGTCTGTCAATGAATGCGGACAATATCCGATTCTGCATGCCGTCCGGACCGTCAACGTCGAACTCCAGAAGTGCGTCGGGAGCGATGTAGTACCTTTCGATATCGCGGTCTTCATCACAGAACAAGACTTTGGCAAGTGAGCGAAGGACGCTGTCGTCCTTTACGATAAAATAGCAAATGTCGGGATCGTCGTCGTAATACTCATCGGCGAACACCAGATCGTCAAGCGTTTTCTTCACCGTAAGCTTTACGCCTTCGCCGCTGTAGCCCCTAAACTCACATTCATTGTAAGTCCGCGGCACGTTAGGCGAATAGTAAAGAACTTCGTCTCCGTCAAGTCCGATATTCTCGCCGCCGTTCCGGATGTACTCCGAAAGCGGGACGAGCACGAGCCTGCACACCCGCATTTCATCGCCGCCATACATATCAAACACTCCGCCGGAACGTCCGACCGTATACACGTCAAATCTGTAGGCGATCGTATCGAGCATTTCACCTCCGCAGGAGACAACGGACTGTCTCATTTCTTCGCATATTCCGTCGAAATCCTCTTCCTCGATCGCCGAGCAGCGGACTATTATGTCGCGGGGAAATTCATTTCTGAGCGAATCCTCGGCGCCGATATAGAGCGACACGGTTGTTGACACGGTGACGAGAAGCATCGTAGACAGTATGCATATGTTGGCAAGCCCCACAGCGTTCTGCTTCATGCGGTACATCATTCCCGAAACCGTCGTAAAATTCTTCAGCTTATAGTAAAAGCCCTTATTCTTGCGGAGCATTTTGAGCACGGCTATCGAGCAGGCGCAGAAAAGGCAGTATGTTCCGATTATAACCAATATCACGGCGGCAAAGAACATAAGAAAAGCCGTAGTGGGAGTTTCGATCTTCAGTGCAAGAATATAGCCCGCCGCAAGAGTGATAACTCCGAGAAGTGCGATCGGCCATTTTACCTTCGGCTCCTTCTCACCGACGGACGAGGAGGAAAGAAGCTCGACGGGCTTCGACAAATGTATTCTGCCGAGGTTGTAGAGAAGCGCGAGGAAGAATATCGCGCAGAAGACTGCGGCGGTCGATGCTACCCCGATCGCCGAAACCGAAAAGCCGAACTCGACGCCGTAGCCCATTATTTTCGTCATCAGGAGCAAAAACAGCTTCGAAAAGAGTATTCCGAGTCCGATGCCGCCTCCGATACTTATAAGCGCGGTATACAGAGTTTCGGCGGAAAGGACGCACGCGATATGCTTTTTCTCCATTCCGAGAATATTGAAAAGTCCGATCTCCTTTTTACGGCGCTTCATGAGAAAGCTGTTTGTGTAAAAAATGAACACCGATGAAAATATCGCTATAACGACCGTTCCGAGTCCGAGAACAATTCCGAGAGATTCGTGGTTTTCCATTGCCGGATTCGTTCTGAGGTACACCATGATGTAAAACATCATGACGTTTCCGATGCCCGCAAGAAGGTACGGAATATAGAATTTGCCGTTTTTTCTGAGATTCTGAGCGGCTAATCGGAAATAGAAAAGCTTATTCATCGCCGTTCCCTCTCATAACCGCCGTAAGCGCGTCCGATATCTTTGCGTACATATCCTCGGTGCTCATCTGCGCACGGTATATCTGATGGAACACCTCTCCGTCGCGGAGGAACAGCACGCGCTTCGCGTGCGATGCCGCCTTTGTCGAGTGGGTGACCATGACGATCGTCTGCCCATCCTCGTTTATCGATGCGAAAAGCATCAGGAGCGCGTCGGTCGCCTTTGAATCAAGCGCTCCGGTCGGCTCGTCGGCGAGCACCAGCTTCGGTCCGGTGATCAGCGCACGCGCTATCGCCGCGCGCTGCTTCTGTCCGCCTGAGACCTCATACGGATACTTCTTCAGTATGTCGGATATCCCGAGCTTCTTTGCGATCGGGGCAAGGCGCGAGCTCATCTCGGCGTACTTCTTCCCCGCAAGCACGAGCGGAAGGTATATATTATCCTCAAGGGAAAACGTATCGAGAAGGTTGAAATCCTGAAAGACGAATCCGAGGTTATCCCGTCTGAAAGCCGAGATATCCTTTTCCTTTATCTCGCTTATGTTCTTTCCGTCGAGCATGACCTCTCCCGAGGTCGGCTTATCGAGAGCGGCGAGGATATTAAGAAGCGTGGTTTTTCCCGAGCCGGATTCGCCCATTATGGCGACGTACTCCCCCTCTTCGACCGCAAAGCTTACGTTCGTCAGTGCCTGGACCCGCGTCCCTCCGAATCGGCCTGTGTATACTTTTTTCAAATTATTGACCTGAAGCATTGACATATTAGGTATCTGCCTTTCGTTACAAGCATAATTCCGGACTTTCGTCCGTTTTCGCTGACAATTATACCGCAAAGTAAAAATGCAAGCCATCGTTCGGGCTTACATTTTCACCGTATTTCTTACATTTCCGTAAGGTTCGCATCCGTGAAGTCAAGATAAACGCGAGTCCCGACCCCGACTTCGGATTCTATGCGCATCGAGAAACCGAGCCTGTCCATTATCTGCCGGCACAAATACAGCCCGATCCCGGTGGATTTTTTATCCTCATGACCGTTATACCCCGTATACCCTTTTTCCGATATGCGGGGAAGATCTTCGGGAGAAATTCCGATCCCCGTATCCTCTATGCATACGGCGCCGGGTAAGGCGGGATCGGAGCAGACCGATATTTTCCCTTTTTCCGTATATTTCAGCGAATTCGACACTATCTGTTCGATGACAAACGCGACCCATTTTTCGTCGCCGACCGCGAAAGCCTCCGTGCCGCCGTACTCAAGCGCAATTCCCTTTTTGATAAACAGGCGGCGGTATTTTCTGACCGCTTCGCGTATCGGGCGGTCAAGCGGAAAGCGCTTCATCACGAAATCCGACATATGGCCCTCGCATCTCATGTAGGTAAGCACCATTCCGACATATTCCTCGATGTGGAAAAGCTGTTCTTCAAGCTCCGCTCTGTCAGCGTTTCCCGACTGCAGAAGCAGTCTCATCGCCGATATCGGCGTTTTGATCTGATGCACCCACATGGTGTAATAATCCGCAGTCTCGCTGACCGTGCGCTCCTTTTCGGATTCAGCGGCGCACTTCTTCTCAAAAATCGCGGATATGATGCGGTAAAGATCCTCCTCCGGCAAATTCCGCGGCGGCGGAAGCACCGATATGTCCGCATCGACGGACAAAAGGACTCTCGACAGGCGGCGGTGACGGCGCACAAACAGTACGAAATCGAAAACGGCGGACACCCCAAGTACCGTACCCGAAAGCGCAAAGGCGTACAGCACGGGCTCGGTCGGAAGGTCGTAAAGCGAAAGCGTGAGCGCGGGAAATGCAAACGCCGTCAGGAAAAGAAGCAGAATTTTTATTCGGTATTTCAGATATTCGGGCAGAATTCTCATTTTGCGTCTCCGTCGTTTTCGATTATATATCCGATGCCCTTCTTTGTCTTGATGAAATCGGTCAGACCGTGATCGGCAAGGGTATTGCGAAGCCGTGTTATATTTACCGTCAAAGTGTTGTCGTCAACGAAGCTGTCTGTTTCCCACAGCTTATCCATAAGCTCAGCGCGAGTAACTATCTTTCCCGCGTTTCCCATAAGCACCTCGAGAATACGGTATTCGTTTTTTGTAAGCTCGATCCGCTCTCCGCCGCAGGAGAGAGTTGCATCCCCCATATTCAGCACCGCCCCGCGGCATTCCGGTCCGTCGCTCCGGAGCGGCATATTATATGCGCGGCGCAGCACGGCGCTCACCTTTGCATTGAGCACATCGAGATCGAACGGCTTTGCAAGGAAGTCGTCGCCTCCCATATTCATAGCCATTACGATATTCATGTTATCCGATACGCTCGATATGAATACAACGGGCACATTTGAGACCTTGCGTATTTCCGTGCACCAATGGTATCCGTTAAAGAACGGGAGCGAAATATCGAGAAGCACAAGCTCGGGTGCGAACTCACCGAATTCCGTCATAACGTCCTTGAAGTTTTTCACACATCGAACCTCGTAGCCCCACGAAGAAAGATACGACGACATTGCAGACAGTATAACGGGATCGTCCTCACATATAAGTATTCTGTACATTTCATTCTTCCTTTCGCTCCGCACACGGCTCTCTTTCGCTAATGATTCTATCACAAAAGATGCGAAAAAGCAACAAAAGACCGCGGATCGGACGAAAGCATTTCTTCCGTCCGGCCGCAACCTTTTTATTTTATCACGCCTGCATATCAGACGTATGTATCGTCGATCTGCTTCAGCTCGCGGTAAGTGTCGATCTCCGCGATGTCGTCAAAGGAGCACTCGCGCACGGCGATTTTGTATTCGTCGAGATGATATTCAAGCGCGACCTGATCCCAATAACGCTCTTTTCCTCCGGGGGAATTGTAGACCTGCTCGATATGTCCCGCAAGGCGCGCTCCGTCCTGCGCGTTCCAATACGAAATTCCGAACATATGATGGCAGTTTGTTCCTCCGACGCAGAGCTTTGTGATAATCCCGTTTTTCGTTTTGAAGCACCAATCGTCCGTAACGTCAACCGGAACTCCGAGATAATTAGAGCAATACTGATATTTGCATATGAGTGCGGGATTGTACAGAAGCAGGTCCGCCTCGCAGAGATATGCGTTCTGAAGGAGATATCTTGCACACATTGCCGAGGAGATATTGTTTGCTTCATTATATACGGGATTCTCGATGAATTTGATGTTGGGGTATTTATAGAGAAGCTGATCGAACTGCTCGGAAAGATATCCGCGTATTATGTACACCTCTTCGATCCCGGCGGCGTAGACCGCGTCGAGAAGGCTGTCGATTATTCTCTTCCCGTGAACCCGAACGAGAGGCTTCGGCGTATTGAGCGTGATCGGGACCATTCTCGATCCGAAGCCTGCGGCAAAGATCACCGCGCGCTTGACGCGGTACGGCTCAAGCGCATCAAGTCCTTCGGGAGTTACCGTTCCCGATTTTACGAATCCCGCTTCCGTGAGCTGTGCAAGCGTTTTATTTACAACTCCGAGCGACATTCCCGTGCCTTCGGCAATGCTTCGCTGGGTCTCGGGCTCTCCCTTTTCGGCCATTCTGACAAGAATGTCAAACTGTTTTTTTGTCAGCATTCTTTATCTCCGTTCTGTTTTTATTTATAGTTTTTATCGTTTCGGCTGCATTCTTTTTAAGCGAGAAATCACATCCGTTTTTATATCATGCTTCGGCGTGGGTATTTCACACCGCCCGTATCGACGTTCCGAAAAAATTACGGAAAAATCCGTTTTTTCGATGCAAAAGCCGCGATTTTAATCCGAAGCGGATTCCGTTCCGTTCATTTTTCAGCGCGGGTATTCCAAAACAGAAACGTTTTGCCGCCAAAAACACGAATCGCCACAGTTTATTTGTTCAATATGAGTTTTATTATATCACCATCACGAACAGAAGTCAAGAAAAAAAGAAAATTTATACGTTTTTTTGCCCGTTTGGTGTTTACATGGAATTTACATTATGATATAATTGAGAGTATCGTATGCCGCCGTGCGGTTTTGTGTCTGTCAGCGGCAAATAATGTAAAATTCCGAGGAAAGCGAAATCGATATGAAGAAAAAACAAAGAAATTCCCGTATCGGAGAGAGTGGAACCGAAGCCTGCGCGACAGTGCGCGGTCCTTCGTTTGCGGATAAGTTCCGTGCGCTTTTGACCGACAAGAGAAAATTCAGAATGCGGCTCATTCCCGCGCTGCTCATGTCGTTTGCATTTGCATTCACATTTTTCGTTTTCGGTCCGTATGAGTTATATATTTCCAACATGAAATACATAACCTTCTCATTCAGGTACCTTGTGATGCCGATGGTGATCTGCGGGCTGTGTGTTTTTATAGTACTCTCATTCATACTTCTTATGCTCAGGGGCAAGCTGTTCAATTATGCGCTGTCGTTTATCGCAGCTCTCACGATTGCGGGTTATGTTCAGGGCAACTTCATAAACATAAAGCACGGCACGCTCGACGGTTCCTCCGTGGATTGGACTGCATATACGATCCCGGCTGTGCTCAATGCTCTTATATGGCTCGGCATTCTCGCTTTCGTGCTTGCGGTCATGTATTTCAGCCGCAAGGCGTGGACTCTCGGCATCGGTATCGTCTCCGTAATGCTCATCGGTGCGCAGACCGTCGCGCTGATATCTCTTCTAACGACCACGAACTTTACGATAATAAGTGGGAACGGGTATCTTTCCGACGATGGGATATACGAGCTTGCTCCGAAGAACAACGTCGTTGTATTTCTGATGGATCGTTTTGACACCGCATATGCCAAAAAGCAGCTTGAGGACCCCGAGGTTGAGAAAAATCTTTCCGGATTCACCTATTATGAGGATTTCACCGGAAGCTATTCGCGCACATATCCTTCCGTAAACTATCTTCTCACCGGAATCAAAACCGACTATTCCGTTCCCACCGACGAATATGTAAAGAAAGCGTGGGAGGAAACGACATTTCTCAAGGACATAAAGAACGCCGGATACGCGTCAAAGATATATACCGAAGCGAATTATGTATATTTTGATATAGACAATCTCCGCGGCTCGGTTGACAACATCGGCGAATCCACGCAAACCGTAAATTACAGGGAAATGGTGCGCTATATGCTCACTCTCTCGGCGTACCGTTACGCACCCGAAGCGCTGAAGCCGTATTTCTGGTTCTACACCGGCGATCTTGCAAGCATCGCAACCGTATCAAATCCCGAATCGAGCATACACAAGACCGACGATGTGGAATTTTACAAAGGGGTGCGCGAAAAAGGAATCTCCGTTGATGATTCTCTGACCGGCGAGTTCATTTTCTATCACCTTCAGGGCTCGCACGATCCGTTCGTAATGGACGCAAACGGCAACCGCGTAGACGTTTCGTCATGGGATTGGAGTGCGGGGCTCAAAGGTCAGACGCGCGGAAACCTCAACATGATCTTTGAATACATAAGGCAGCTCAAGGCTCTCGGCTTATACGACAGCACGACGATAATCATCACCGCGGATCACGGCTGGACGGGAACCATGGAGAAGCTTGATCACGAGAGGCTTCTCGCAACATTCGTAAAGCCTGCGGGCGCCGATCCCGACGAGCCGCTCAAGAGATCGTCGAAGCAGGTATGCCAGGACAACCTCCGCGCATCGATCATATCGTACCTCGGTCTTGATTCAACGCCTTACGGACGCACGCTCGAGGACATCGGCGAAGACGAAACCGTCACACGTTATTTTTGGATGAGCGGTTCGAACTCGACCAAGTCAAGACGCGACGTGAACCTTGTCACCTACAAAATCAACGGCGACGGACGGAATTTTGAAAATTGGGAGATCATAGACAAAACGCCGATCGAATACCCGTTCTACGACGCGAAATAACGCTCAGGCGAACGGTCTCAAACAATGCGAAAACAAGAAAGGGCGCCCGGACACGCGGCGCGAATAATTAAAATGAACAAATTAAAGCATCTTCTGTCATTTCTGTTTTTCTTTGTATTCTCGATGATTCTCTTCTCGGTTACCGCATTTGCATACATCGATCCCTCGGCGATGACGTACATCATACAGATAATCGCCGGGGTCGTGATCGCCGCGGGTGCCGCGTTCGGATTCTATTGGAGAAAGATCAAGCGCGCCTTTTCCAAGAGAAAGGGCGAGGACGCATATTCGGCAGACTATGACCTTGACGACGATGACGACGACGGATATGACGATTACGAGATAGACGACGGCGGAGAATATGAAAGCAACGACGCTCCCGCCGCGGCTGCACAGGCGGCGTACAGAACCGCCGTACCCACCCCGGATGCGGGATTTGCCGCACCTTCTTCAAGCGCATATACCGAAAGCACACGTCCCATCGCCGACATTTACGACGATATCAAAATTCCGGAAGCTCCCTCGGACAAGTACGATGAAGTCGGAGGCGAAAGCGCTCTTCTCAGAGAAAACCGAGAGCTTCGCCGTCTGCTTGCCGAAGAGCGCGAGAAGGTCGAGATCCTGAAAAAGTCGCTTCACATCTGCACTCAGCCCACGAAGAAGTAATTCCATGAAGAAGAAAAAGAAGCCGGACGGAGGTGCCGCGCGAAAATGGCTTTTGATCCCGCTTTCCGCTCTGGTCGCCGCGTTTCTTATAAATTTCTTCATTATAGTGAATGCGCGTGTTCCGTCGGGCTCGATGCGCCCGACCGTTCCGGAGAATTCGGCAGTTCTCGGTCTGCGGACGTCATACGCATTTTCGCCGCCCGAACGCGGTGATATCGTATTCTTTAAGCGAAGCGACATAAGCTCCGCTCTTCTGATAAAGCGGATAGTCGCGCTGCCCGGCGAAACCTTCGAAATGCGCGGCGGGCGCGTGTTCATAAACGGCGAAGAGCTGCGCGAGGATTACGTTTCCGAATTCTCAAGCGAGGACATTGCCCCGATCACGCTGCCCGACGACGCGTACATCATTCTCGGCGACGACAGGCTGAATTCCTCCGATTCGCGCGTGTGGGACGATCCGTTCGTGCGGCGCGGCGACATAAAAGCGAAAGCTCTCTTTGTATATCTTCCCCGTTTCTCTTCACTCGGATAAAAATCACGGCGGCGATGCACTGCCGCGGCGATACCGTTTTTCGGCAATTCGCAAAAATCTCAAAGAAAGTCGGTCTTAACAATGGAAATTATAAATACGATCGTGGGAACGCCGCTCGGGTATGTGATGCGTTTCTGCTATCGCCTCCTGAACAATTACGGTCTTGCGATCATCCTGTTTACGCTGATAACCAAGATCATTATGTTTCCCATATCGCTTCTCGTTCAGAAAAACTCGATCAAGATGGTCAAGATGAAGCCGGAGCTCGACGCGCTGAGATATCAGTATGTGGACGACAAGGACGCATATGTTGACGCTCAGTCCGCGCTTTACAAGAAAGAAAAATACAGCCCGATGGCGGGCGTCTGGCCGCTTCTTCTCCAGCTTCCGATAATCTTCGGACTTCTCGACGTGGTGTACAAGCCGCTCAAGCATCTTCTGCACATTTCAGCAGACACCGCGAGCGCTTTCGTCGCGCGTGCCGCCGAGATTTCGGGCATGACCGTTGCCGATCTCGGATCGACGGCGCAGCTCACCGCCGTAAATCTCGTGAAGGATAACGCAGCGAAATTTGCGGACATTCCCGGAGCGGATGCGGCGATCGAGGCGATTAAGGGACTGAACACAAACTTCCTCGGGATCGATCTCACACAGACACCGAGCATCTCCCATATAAATCTGATATTCTTTGTTCCGATCATTGCGGGGCTTTCCGCGCTCCTCATGTGCTGGATCCAGAACAGGATCAACGTCCTGCAGATCGAGCAGAACAAGTTCTCGCAGTGGGGCATGACAATATTCATGATCGCGTTCTCTACATTCTTCGCTTTTATCGTTCCCGCAGGAGTAGGTCTCTATTGGGCGTGGGGCAACCTCTTTGCGATCGGAGTAATGTACCTCGTCAACGTCATATACAGTCCGAAGAAGTACATCAATTACGATGCACTCGAGGACATGAAGAAGCAGGCGGCGGAGGAAAAGGCGACCGCGAAAAAGAACAAGGCTCTCGCAAAGAAGTACTACAAGCAGTTCTTCTCTTCCGAGAATGCCGACAACATGAAGCTTGTCTTCTATTCCGAGGGCAGCGGATATTACAAGTACTTCAAGAACCTCATTGAAGCGATCCTCGAAAAATCCGACATAACGATCCATTACGTCACGAGCGATCCCAACGACGCGATATTCAAGAAAAACGAAAAGCAGATCATTCCCTACTATGTCGATGAAAACAGGCTGATATCGCTCATGATGAAGCTTGAATGCAACATTGTGGTAATGACCACGCCCGACCTTGAGAAATATCACATAAAGCGCTCCAAGGTAAAGCGCAACATCGAATACATCTACCTCGATCACGGATGCTCCAGCCTGAATCTGACGTACCGCACCGGCGCGCTTGACTATTTCAACACGATCTTCGCGGTCAGCCGCGAGCAGGCGATCGAGGTGCGCGAGATCGAAAAGCTCCGCGGAACCAAGAAAAAGAAGATCGTCGAATACGGCTACGGGCTTATCGACACAATGATAAAGGATTACGAAGCATCGGGCAAGCCCGTAAACGAAAAGAAAACCATCCTCATCGCTCCGTCGTGGCAGTATGACAACATAATGGATTCGTGTCTCGACGATCTCGTAAAGGGGCTCTACGGACGCGGTTACAAGATCGTGATACGTCCGCATCCGCAGTATGTGCGCCGCTTCCCGCTGAAGATGAAGGAGATAATCGAAAAGTACAAGGACCGTTTCAGCGACGATTTCATGATTGAGACAGACTTCTCGTCGAACGTCACCGTGTACACCGCGGATCTTCTCATCACCGACTGGTCCGCGATATCGTTTGAATTCAGTTTCACGACGAACAAGCCCACGCTCTTCATCAACACCGAGATGAAGGTCGTAAACAAGGATTTCCGAAAGATCAAACTGAAGCCGTTTGACATAACCGCAAGAAACAAGATCGGACGCGCGATCGAGAAGAGCGAGGTTCCCGAAATTGCTTCCGTGACCGCCGAGCTTCTCGAGCATCAGGACGAATACCGTGACCGCATAGACGAGCTAAAGCACAAGCATTTCTACAATCTCGGTCACAGCGGTGAAGTCGGTGCCGATTACATAATCGGACGGCTCGAGCGCCGCAAAAAGAAAAAGAGCGCTGCCTCTTCCGCAGAAAAGATTCCGGAGCGCGTATAAAAACGCCCGGGGCACACTTCCGAGTGAAGTGTGCTTCGGTTGTTTCTCGGTGTGAGCTTTATAAAAGGCAGAGCAAAATGCTCTGCCTTTTCTTATGAAGTTTCGCTCTTTCGGCGATATGCTCTTCCGGTATATTTCGCGTATGAGGTCAGACCTCGTATCTTCCGTCCATCGCACGTTTCAGCGTGATCTCGTCCGTATATTCGAGATCACCGCCGACGGGAACTCCGTTCGCAATTCTGCTGACCTTTATCCCCATCGGAGATATCATTTTCGAAAGATACATCGCAGTCGTTTCGCCCTCAACGGTCGGATTCGTCGCAAGTATGACCTCGGATATCTCCTCACTGCGCAGTCTCTCGGCAAGCTCCGCTATGCGGAGCTTATCGGGACCGATATGCTTCATCGGCGATATGGCGCCGTGGAGGACATGATACAGCCCTCTGTATGTATGCGCTCTTTCGATCGCAATCACCGCGCGCGAATCCTCAACCACGCACAGCGTGGACTGATCCCGCTCCGGATCGGCGCATATCCTGCAAAGCTCATGATCCGACATATTAAAGCACCGCGAACACTCGCGCACATCGGTCTTGGCGCTGATTATCGCATCCGCGAATTCCTTTGCCGTTTCATCGGAGAATTCAAGAACGGAAAATGCAAGCCGCACCGCCGTTTTGCGTCCGATGCCGGGCAGGAGCCGGAACATTTCCGAAAGATGCTCTATCGGTTCTACAAATTCATTCATCAGAACAGACCGGGAAGCGAAAGCGAGCCTGTCACCTTGGACATTTCGGAGGAATTCGTCTCGTTGACCTTCTTGATAGCCTCATTCACCGCCGCGCAGAGAACGTCGGACAGTGTTTCGATGTCATCGGGATCGACGATCTCGGGCTTTATATCGATCGACTTGACTTCAAGCTTACCCGTGATTTTTACGGTGATAACTCCGCCGCCTGCGTTGACCTCATACTCACGCGCGTCGAGATCCTCCTGAAGAGACGCCATCTCCTCCTGCATTTTCTGAGCCTGCTTTATCATTCCGTTCATGTCGGTGGGACCGCCGCCCATTCCCTTGGGAAGTCTTGCCTTCATTTCTTTTACCTCATTTCTGTTATTATACGGTTATTACCCGAATATATCGTCATCGGACGATTTTTTCGTGTTTTCGCGGATTATATTTATTTCGACGGTCGGGAGAGTGTCCGTGACCTTTGCGAGAAGCGCTGCCTTGGAGATCAGGCTTTTCGACTGCTCGGTGCCGAGTATATTCGCGGCAAAGGCATTATGCGACGATATGCGCAGTATTCCCGAATCGGCGTTTACGGATACCTCCGCCTCGTTGAGAAAGCTTCTGTACATATCGGCTCCCGCGCCGAGCTTATCTATCACAGCCTGAATATCGCGTACCGGCTCAAATCCGCCGTCCGTCCGAGCTTCGTTCTTTTCCGGAGCAGATTCCGGTTCTGCGGATTCGGGATGTTCGGCAGTGCTTCCTACGTTCTCCGACCGAGATGCGCTTTCCTCTTTTGCAGGATACGCACCGTTTGACAGCGTATTTTCGCCGTCCTTTTGCACCGCGGTATCACCTGCCGACGTCTTTTTCAATGTAAGCGATGCTTCGGCACCCGCTGTATCGACCTGAACCGCATCGCTCTCAAGAAGTGCGACTCTGTCCTCAAGCTCGGATATGCGTGCGAGCATCGCATCCGTGGTCGAATCAAGCTCGGGGGCGGTAAGTCTTAGAGAGGCAAACTCCGCGATCACCGTTTTTGTCTGCGGGGAGCGAAGCATATCCTTCATCGCGGAATCAAGCACCGATGATTGATTTGTGAGCATATTTACGCTGAATCGGTCGGCACACGATTTCAGAACAGTGCTTTCGGAATCGGTAAGGTCGAGATACTTCTGCGGATCCGACGAGACCTTCATTATCATCATATCGCGCCAGAAGGAGATGACCTCCTGCCAAAACACCGTGATATCCTTTGACGAGGACTGCACTTCCTCGATCATGTCGATAAGTCCGGACACGCTCTTCCCCGCCACAGCATCGGCGAAACGCTTCATCATATCGTATCCCGAAAGTCCGAGAACGTCCGCAACACGGTCTTCATTTACATCCGCCGCGCCTCCTGCGCAAAGCTCAAGCAAGCTTATCGCATCGCGCATACCTCCGGCGGCGGCTTTTGCGATCCGCGACAGTGCATCCAGCTCAAAGCGTATGCCTTCGCAGTCCGCTATGTATGAAAGGCGCGAAACTATCGCATCATTCGAAATGCGTCTGAAATCGAAGCGCTGGCATCTTGAAATTATGGTTGCTGGAAGCTTATGAAGCTCCGTTGTGGCGAGGATAAAAACAACGTACTCGGGCGGTTCCTCAAGCGTTTTCAGAAGCGCGTTAAACGCGCTGACCGAAAGCATATGCACCTCGTCGATTATATAAACGCGCTTTTTCAGCATTGACGGGGTATATGCGATATCGTCCCTCAGTTCGCGTATATTATCAACTCCGTTATTGGACGCGGCGTCCATTTCAATAACGTCGGTCGCCGCCCCGGAATCAATGGCGCGGCAGGCAGCGCACTCGCCGCACGGGTCTCCGCCATGCGGATTTTCACAGTTCACCGCTTTGGCAAGTATCTTGGCGCAGCTTGTCTTTCCCGTTCCGCGCGATCCGCAGAACAGATATGCATGAGACACACGTCCGTTTGCCGCCTCATATTTAAGAACCGATGTGATATGCTCCTGACCGCACACATCGTCAAACGTCTGCGGTCGGTATTTACGGTACAGAGCCTGATGCATTTTGACCTCCATCCCCCGCTTTTCCGAAAAAGCCGAAGAAAGAACGGTGTCATCGGCTGCGGGATCGGCAATGAACAAGCAAGCCGCAAAGTAAGACCATACACCCGAAATTCGAACTGCTGACATGCACGCTTTTTCCGAACGGTACTCAGAACAGGCGACCCCGCGGCACATCAGCCGCACTGCTTAATGCTGCTTGGTTCCCCATCTGACATGGTTCACAGCCGCCGATCGCGCAAGACCCATTCTTCAACGCAACGTAAAGAAAACCGTATTGCAAGTCAACAGCCCTCGTTTCGGGATACCACCCCTGCTATAGCGGATTTCAGGTACAGGGTTCCGCTGCCTCCCCGGCTGGTATGGCCTTACTTTGCGGCTTGCTTAATTATATTCAGTATACCACATCTGCCGCCGTTTTGCAATAGCATATGGCTATTTTTTTGTATATCCCGCATAAGAACGGCGCGGCGCGCCGTCAGGCACACCGCGCCGAAAAATTTTTCTTCGGATTTCAGTAGGCGTATCCGTACACCGCACTTTTTCCGAGCTCCTTTTCAATCATAAGCAGGCGGTTGTATTTTGCGGTGCGTTCGCCGCGGCACGGCGCTCCCGTTTTGATATATCCGGAATTTACCGCCACGGCAATATCGGCGATCGTCGTATCCGCGGTTTCTCCGCTGCGGTGGGAGATCACGGTGCGGTATGAGTTTTCATGCGCTATGCGTATAACCTGCATCGTCTCCGTCAACGTTCCTATCTGATTGGGCTTCACGAGCACTGCGTTGGCGATACCGTTCCGTATCCCCTGCAGAAGGCGTTTCGGATTTGTGACAAAGAGATCGTCTCCCACAAGCGCGATCTTTTTGCCGAGCCGCTCGGTCAGGCAAATCCAGCCTTCGCTGTCGTCCTCGCCGAGCGCGTCCTCAACCGAGGTTATCGGAAATTCTCCGCAGAGTTTCTCTATCCGCCCGATCGCCTCATCCGACGTGAGGCTTTCTCCGGATTTTGGCAGGACGTATCCGTTGCCCTTCTGCCATTCCGACGCTGCCACGTCAAGTGCAATCTCGACCCGTCCGGAATATCCCGCCTTTTCAACTGCATCGGTGATATACCTCAGCGCCTCTCGCTCATCCCGCAGGTCCGGCGCAAAGCCGCCCTCGTCGCCGACGCCCGTGCTTTTTCCGTCGGCGCGGAGAAGCTGCGCCAGCGTATGATATATCTCGCATCCCGCACGGAGCGCCGCCGAGAACGATTCAAACCCCGTAGGCATTATCATAAACTCCTGTATGTCAAGGTTGTTTGATGCGTGCGCGCCGCCGTTGAGAATATTCATCATAGGGATCGGCAGTCGGACCGCCTCCGTCCCGCCGAGATACCTGTAAAGCGGCTGAGACTGACACAGAGCGGCGGCTTTAGCCGCCGCAAGCGACACCGCAAGAGTGGCATTCGCGCCGAGCGAAGTTTTATTTTCGGTTCCGTCAAGTCTTATCAGGGTACGGTCTATCGCAGCCTGATTCAGGCTTCTTCCGCGAAGCGAGGATGCAATCGCACCGTTTACGTTTTCGACGGCGCAGAGCACGCCCTTGCCGCCGTAGCGCTCACGATCACCGTCGCGCAGCTCATGCGCCTCGTAAGAGCCTGTCGATGCCCCCGAAGGCGCGGAAGCAGAAGCGCACTCTCCTGAAAATGTGCCGACAAAAGCCTCCACCGTCGGATTTCCGCGTGAGTCTATTATCTCGTGTGCAAAAACATTTTCTATTCTGTTTCTTCTTTTCATTTTGCCCCTCACTTGCCGTATATGCGGCGTATTCCAAAGCGTTGTTCAATTCGTAACTATTATTTATCCCTATTCTGATTTTATACCGTATATGAATAAAAAACGCAGGCAAAGACAATACACCCGAATCGGCGAAGACATTGCAAAAAAGCGACAAAAGCAAAAGTGCATTATTTCGGATTTTTCCGACGGAGGCAGGAGAAAAAGCACGCCTGCCGCGTGCTTTTAATGTTTCGAAATTACTTATTCTGTTTCTTTATATATTTCATCGCCGTGTTTATCTAAATCTGCATTTTCATTGCAATAAAAATCAAATTCATAAAACAATACTTTCTTTACCGCTTCCAAACTCTCATAAAAGCTTACCCCGTTAACGCTTTCCCAATTACCCGTGTGATCATCACATTCTTGAACATAAAGTCTGAAATTGTCACCTTTTTTCAAGATCAATGCCCGCTCGATATTCTCAAAATCAAACCATACATAATCATAATCACCGGAATCAATCCCTGAATATTTATCCTTGCTCCGTTGAACGACAATTTCTTTGTTTCGATTTTTACTTATCCGGCAGCACAAATAAGCAAACAAAAACATCGCACCGGCAATGATTATCTCCTCAAGTAAAAAGATAAAAAACAACTTCCAATCTTGCCGAACAAATTCGGAAAAGGATTTATCTCCTGTCAGACTGTCTGTTCTATAAATATTACCGATCAACAAAATCGAGAACATTAAAACAATAATCATATAAATCCAATACCGCTTTGAAAATGGAAATCGCTTGTTCATCACATCACCGCCTTGAGTACATTGTAGCATAAGAGCGGCAATTAATCAAGGCGAAGAAATGTATATGCCTTTATAAAGCAGAGCAATCCCCTCGAAAATAAACACGGGCGAAGAAAAGCAAAAGTGCCGGAAGCGCAGTACTTTCGGCACTCTTTGTAAATCTTAGGCAACCGAATTTAAAAAAGCACTTGCGGCTGCAAGTGCTTTTTGGGGCGTTCCCGAGGTGATTCGAACACCCGACCTACCGCTTAGGAGTTCAAAAAAACTCGTTTTTAATCGTGTACCCGTGTGTCCTGTAATGCCCGAAAAGCCTTCTGTTAGTGTTCATAGGGACATTTTCTGACAGTATGTAGGTGCAGCAGAGGCGGATGGCGTTTGTCATCCGCCTTTACTGCGTTTATCCCGCTTTGTGCGGTGCTTATGCAGGGAGCAGTTCCGGCTGTGCAACCGTTACTGCTACGACCTGTGGCTGTTGCTGTTCGGCTTCGACCGCATCGTCGTAATCCCATTCACCGATGTCACGGTAAATGATACGGATTTTTTGAGCAGAGTGCCGTGAGTATTTCACAGTGCGTTCTCCGACCTCGATTCTCGCAATAAACAACCTCACGATTTCGGGTGTCAATTTATCAATGGTTTTGTACCGTTTTGCTTTCTCAATGAAAGCGTCTACATTGGCAGCCGACGATTTCAGTTTTTCCAAGCGTTCCTCTTTTAGAGGAAGAGCATCGTCTATCTCTTTCTGCTCGGCATTGTAATCGGCAGAGAGAAGACGGAACTGCTCATTGGTCACACGACCGAGCACGTTATCCTCATACAGCCGCTTGAACAAGGTCGCCAGCTCGCTTCTGCGCTTACGCGCCGTGTCAATCTCCATTTGCAGCGCGTTGATCTCCTGTCGAAGCTGTGCTGTATTTTTGCGGTTGATATACTCCGCAAACTGCCGTTCCTTTTTACGGGCGAAGTGTGTCACCCGTCGCAGGTCATCCAGTATGATGGCGTACAGTTCTTCCTCTCGGATGTGGTGGGGAGTGCATTCTCCCTTACCGCGCTTGCCGTAGGTGTAGCACTTGAAATTGTAATCAGACTTTTTCATCGTGCTTGCTCGGTGCAGTACCATCGTCCTTCCGCAGTCGGCGCAGTAGGCGAGTCCCGAAAAGATATTCGGCTCTGCCATCTGCTTTGGTGTGCGTTTCTTGTGCGTGCGTACATCCTGAACGATATCCCATTGCTCCTGCGTGATCAGCGCGGGATGCGTATTTTCCACAACGGCGCATTCGCTTTCGGGGCGGTGTACCGTTGTTTTGTTTTTATACGATATCGTCGTGGTACGCAGTCCAATGGTGTGTCCGAGGTACACCTTGTTGTCAAGGATACCCGTCACGGTACTGCTCCCCCATGCATAGGGACGGGTGATGTCCAATCCGAAATGCCCTTTTTTGTGCTTTTGGAAGTAATAATTGCTGGGTGTCAGCACCTTTTCCTCACGAAGAATACGGGCGATCTGATTGGGGCCTTTGCCGGAGGCACATAACGAGAATATTCTCCGTACCACCGTTGCGGCTTCGTCATCGGGGATGATCTCTTTGCTTTCCTTGTCTACCTTTTTGTAGCCGTAGGCAGGTCTGCCGCCGAGCCGTTCCCCTCGCTCTGCCTGAAGCTTTTTCACCGCACGAACCTTCTTGCTGGAATCCTTTGCGTGAAGCTCGTTTGCCCAGTTGCGTATCGGACTGAAATCGTTGCTCCCCTCGACCAGCGAATCCACGCCGTCGTTGACCGCTATGAACCGTATTCCCATGTTGGGGAAGAACAGTTCGAGATAATATCCCACCTGCAAATATTCTCTGCCGAGTCGGCTGAGATCCTTGACGATCAGTGTTTCCACCTCACCGCGCTTGATCATTTCTTCGATCTGTTTCCAAGAGGGACGCTCGAAGTTCGTTCCCGTATAGCCGTCGTCAGCAAGAAATAGGACATTATCGAATCCATTGTCGCGGGCGTATTTTTCAAGCATGAGTCGCTGATTGGTTATGCTGTTGGACTCGGCACTCTTGCCGTCGTCCTGGCTTAATCTACCGTAGAGTATTGTATATTTTGGGCTTGTCATTTTGCATCCTCCTTTTATGCAGGGCAAGCCGATACGGTATCACACAGTATACCGTATCCCTTGCCGGAAGTCCATTCAGAATCGGAAAAATTCAAAAACTTTTAGCATCTTTTTGGAGGTCTGCGTCTATGAGAGCCAGCATTCTGTCCGTAGCCGTTGCTTTCGCTTTCACGGGAAAGACAGAGGAAATAATAAACCGCTTTCCTTTAATCAACATCTCACGCTCACGGGTGCAGGTATCGTCATCGAGGGTGTAGGTTGAATCACGGAAGACAGCGAACGCTGCACCGCTGTCGATTTTTTTAACGATGGCGCTTTCCGGTCTGTAGCTGCCGAGCATTCCTGTTTCAAGATATTCTTTGTATTCGTTCATTGAACTCCTTTCCGCCGCTATCGGCTGTTGCATTATTGTTTTACATACCGCCCATCACGGGGCCGGTATTCTTCTTTTGTCTGCGTGGCTGATGCATTGTAGTGCAATCCTCCACGGGAGAATCCTCGTCGATGATATTCGTTAGGTCAGCAAAAAGATATGCCGTATCAGTTCCCAGATGATCAGCGCTGCCGTCGGGATCAGCGAGATCCAAATACTCCGCTTCGTAAACGCTCTCACCGTTTCCTGCTCCGAAGAGAGACTCTGTGAGAATTGCTCGCTCGTTTTCCCAACCTGTGAGGATAAATTCTCGGCTGCCGTACTCATCCGTTCGGTATATGCCGTCACCGTCTGCTCCATCATCTCCGTGAACTGTTCGATCTGCTCCCGACTGCTCTCGGCGTACTCGGTCAGTATCCTGAACTGCTGATCCATCTCCGTGGTGATATACTCTTTGGTCGCCAGCGTTTTCAAGGACTCCTGTATCTCCGAAAGCATATCTACCTGCGTATTCATCGCCGCGATCAACGCCTTCCAGTTCACGTCCATGATCGCCGTACAGGGGACGGAGGTTTCCGCTTTCTTGATCTGCGCTCTCGCCGTACCCTTCAAATCCTCTCTCGATTTCTCGCCGTATTCTGAACTCATATTCCATATTCTCCTTCAAAAATTTTTCTTCGTACAGTTTGTTATCCCTGCACCGTTTTCCGTCGGGTGTGGTGTAGGTGATGCTCTTTCGGTCACGAGTCCACTTCACCTCATAGCCCTCGGCTTCCATCAAGCGTATAAAATGTTCTCTCGATCTTGCGATTGCCATGGCATCCTCAATCGTAACGATCAGCCGCATCTTCCAACTCTCCCCGCGCTCGGCAGAGTGATATTCTCTTGCCGACATCTGCTTCACCTTTTGAGATTTATCCTTCGGCACGACAACCGACAGGTCGTATTCCATACACAGCTTGTCCGAGGCATCTCGCAGGCGTTGGATGTTATCGCTGTCCGAATGATATTTATATCCGGTAGCACCCTACAATCGGCGCATACCGTTCTGTAATCTGTTCGTAGCTTAGATCGCTGATAATGCCATACTTCTCCTTGCCCGTGTAGCCGGGGTATTCACAGCCCAGCTTGATAACCTTGCAATGCGCCTTAAAATCCTCGGTCAATGCGTCGATGTCGATATTGAATGTGTTGTTAGACATTTTGTGTCCTCCTTGAAATTCGGATTTTTTAATAAAGTCAAATTAAAAATTTCATTCCGAAAATCAGGGATAATGGGACACGGCGCTCTGCCAATGCAGTAAAAACATAACTTCACCCTTTCTGCTCAGAAGAAAGCGAAAAGGGTACAAAAAAAGCCGTTGCAGTTTTCAAGTCAACACTTGATGGCTACAACGGCTTCATTCTCAATTCGTCGTATTCAATTCGCTTCGCCTAAGCTATTTATAACTTAGTGAAAAATACCGCCTTGTTTCAAGAAAACATTTTTCACTGTGCAATCAAGGCAAACGGGCAGCAGAAAAGCAGCTACAAACCTTCTTTAAGGCTGTAACTGCTTTAAGTCGTATTCATTTGCCTGCTCTGACGGATTGCAAAGGCAGTATTATCGGCAAGTGATTTAATGGCAAGTAAATTGCCTGCACTTTTCGACGATACTATTATAACACGGTGCTTTTCCCGTGTCAGTGGCAACTTTGTGACATTTTTCTGCCTTTTTAGTGCCAGCCGCAAAAAACGGCTGCAATTCATCAGCATAGCAAGTATAGCATAGGTGAAGTCGGACATTCAGTAGGGATTCGCTCGGACAGTTATCGGACTTTCGTCGGACATAGGTCGGACTGCGCTGTGTTTATAAAAACTCAGGAATTTCGTCCTCATCTCCCTCCACATCAAAAATGCCACGGAACGCCGGAATTGCATATCCCCATAAAGCAATTCCAAGCAGCATTATTGCTTCTTTCTTACGGTCGTAAAAGGTGCTGCGCTCAATATTCAGTATTTCCAACAGCTCGCTTTCGGTATAGCGGAAAGCGGTCAGATAGCTCTTTGAGAGTATTTCGTGGTATAGCTTGCCGTTGTTATGGTAGTCATAGACCTTGCTCATCGCTTTGTCAATCAGGTCAATCATCCATTTGTTTTCAAAAAGGCTGCACACTCGGCTTTCAAATTCGCTGCGCTCAATGTCGGGAGCAAATTCCTCTAAATATACAAGGGCTTCGTTCAGATCATCGCCGTAGTAATAGATTTCTTCATTCACGCAGTCGCAGCTTGAAAGCGTTGCCCATACCACATCACGGTAAATGCTCAAAAGCAGCTTTGTTTTATGAAATATATCGTCCTGTGCCAGCTCCAACTGCTCGTACATCTTTGTGATGCTTTTAATTGCCTTTGTATCTTTTCGTCCCATTGCTCCTCCTTGTCTGTATGAATCGGGCATACTAAATTAAAGCGATATATCATCGGTCAGAATAAAAATAAATTGCAACATCTTTCTCAAACCCCTTGACACAACACGCAACTTGGGGTAAGATATATATGCAACTTATTTGCGTATATATTATATGCAATTTACTTGCGTTTGCCAATAGAAACAAGCAACTTAATTTCTAACATTTTTGAACACTACGGAGGACGGTAAGATGAAGTTTTGCGAGAAATTAAAAGAAGCCCGCATAAAGGCAGGCTTAAAGCAGGAGGAATTGGCGGAAGCTCTTGGGGTTTCCCTCAGAACAATCTCCAATTACGAGTCCGGCGAACGCTATCCGAAAAAGAGAGAGGTCTACTACAAGCTGGCGGAGCTGTTTCATACGGAAGAAAACTTCTTTCTCAACGAAGGCGAGGAATTTATGCTTGCTGCTGCCAAAGAATATGGGGCAAAGGGCGCAAAGCAGGCAAGAGCGCTGGTAGAGGAAGTCAGCGGTCTTTTTTCTGGCGGCGGTCTTGCCGACGAGGACTTGGACGAGATGATGAGAGGTATTCAGGAAGCCTATTGGATTGCAAAGGAAAAGAACAAGAAATACACTCCGAAGAAGTACCGCAAGAACCGATAATTGAGTCCCGTTTATGGGACACCTGTTGTGTTAGAATAGAGTTGTAGAAATAGGTAAGAAGGGGGTGTTCGCTCTTGGATATTCAAACCTTGGAAATCGTACAGACGGCAAACAGGCCGGTCGATACGCTCGGAACGAGAGATCCGCACAGGATTGCCCATGAGCTTGGCATAGAGGTAATTCCTATGAATTACAAGCGGCAGCGTGGAGCTTACAAGGTGATACTTCGCAACCGCTTTATTTTCATCAAAAATGATTTGCACCCTGCTATGGAGAGTATTGTAATGCTCCACGAGATCGGACACGATACCCTGCACCGCAAGGAAGCCGTGAAAGCGGGCGGCTTCAAAGAGTTTAATATCTTCAATATGCAGGAAAGCCGAATGGAATACGAAGCGAATGTTTTTGCTTCTCAGGTGTCATTAGGCGATGAGGAAATACTTGAATACATCCGATACGGCTATGATATACAGCAGATTGCCCGTGCAATGCACTCGGACACAAACCTTGTTGCACTAAAAACGGATGCGCTGATTGCACAGGGCTATTGTCTGCGCCATCAGGAATACGAAAACAGATTTTTGAAATAGGAAAGCGGAGGATATTGAGATTTTGCAACAAGCTGTTGCACAATTCCGTGGTCGCACAAAACCAAAGATACAAAGGATATAATAAAAATCCACCCGCGGAGCGGGTGGTATTTCATTTTCGGGCAAAGCCCTAAACGATACTGGCAACGCACAAGTGCGTCTTTTATTGGCCTGCCAGCCATGCAACTGTTACTTATTACCCATAAATGGGTCCTGCGGGTCAAAAAGCGATAACTGAATCTTGTTTCAACTGATTTGCTATGTACTCTTTTATTGTCTTTGTGTTTTTCCCCGCAGTATCCACATAATATCCCTTACACCAAAATTCGCGGTTTCGGTACGCAAACTTCATATTTCCCCACTTCTGGAATATCAGCAGTGCACTTTTTCCTTTCAAATACCCCATAAACCCCGAAACGCTCATTTTGGGCGGGATGCTTACCAACATATGTATGTGATCCGGGCACACCTCTCCCTCTATTATCTTTACTCCTTTCCATTCGCATAGCTTCCTCAGTATTTCTCGTATCTCCAACCTTTTATCTTCGTAGAATACTTTTCGTCTGTACTTTGGTGCAAACACTATATGGTACTTGCAATCCCACTTCGTATGTGCTAAACTATTTACATCAATTGATTCTTTTTTCATTTGATAAAACTCCTTTTGTGCTTCTTTGTTTTGACTGGCAGGTCTCTTCTATTTTAGCACAAAAGGAGTTTTTATTCATCGGTTAACCTTTTTCCAACCACGCGACTATCGCGTGGTTTTCGTTATACAAAAAGAGCCACAGCGGAATGATAAAATCCGTTGCGGCTTGTGGTTTTATTCAGTTGCTTTCACTTTCCTCGGTTGTGGGCGGCTCGGTCTGAGCTGCCGTTGTGTTCTCCGGGGGTGTGGTTTCCGGCGCAGGAGTTGGTTCTGTGTCGGTGGTTTCGGGTTCGGTCGGAGTCGGTACGGTTGCCGAGGGTTCGGGTGCGGTGGTTTCGCTTTCTGCCGGAGTGCTGCTCGGCGTGGTCGGAGCAGTAGGTGTGGTCGGAGCAGTAGGCTCGGTTGACGGCACGGTGGTTACGGTGTTATCCGGCGCTTGGGTGTTGCTCGGCTGTGCACCGGTGGCGGTGATTTCGCCGTCTTTTGTAATCGAGTTTGTATTATCTCTTACAACGCAACTACCCCATTTCGGGGTGAGGGTGATAGTTGTGCCTGCGGCTGCGTTTACGGTAAAAGTGAATGTGCCGTCTACAAAAATCCGCTCGGTGTAGTAGGTTTCATCGCCGATTTTTATACTGCAATAGCCTGTTGCGCCTGCCGTTCCGGTGGCTTTCAGCGTTATCACGGTTGTATCGCTTGTCAGCGTATAGGTGTTGTCCGTTTCGGCAAGCTCGGTTGCGGTGGTATTATCGCCAACCTGATACAGCAGCTTATAAGACGAGCTTTGAATCGTCGTTGTGCCTGTGGTGGTGCTTGCGGTAAACCACGCCCAGCTTGCACCGCACAGACAGACAGCGCAGATGCAGATAGCAAGCATCGAGGGGGCGAGGATGTGCATAAGACCGTCCGAGCGTTTTTTCTTTGCTGCGTGCTTTGCCCGGTGGAAGAATACGGGATACACCTTCATTACATTGCGCTCGGTCACGAACGGAATAAGGCAGAGGTAAAGGCAGCGGAGTTCTCTGCGCCAATAGCGATATTCGTTGTAGTCTGCTGCACGGTGCATCTCGGTCAAAAGATGCTGCTTTTCACGGCTGAAATGGTTGACAAACTGTGCGAGTTTTAGAACGATCAGCAGAAAGGCAGATGCGATCAGAACGATCAAGAGTATCAAAGCGCCGCTATCGTTGTCCATAATGATGTATCTCCTTTCGATGGGATTTATGCAGGCAATCAAAAGACACAAGAATAACTTATGCCCTTGGATTGCCCCTCCGCCCGAGGGCGGAGGGAACTTGAAAATCAGAATTTATTCGGGAACAACATTGTACCAGTCGCCATTCTGAACGACCTTGCAGCCGTCGGCGACGAAGATTTCGCCTTCGCCGACAGTGACGTTGGACGGGTCAAACTTGTAGAACGAACCGCCCTTAACGGTGATAGTGGCAGCGTCGTTGTCATTGCAGTTCAGCGTCCACTCCGGGCTGACGCACTTAAAGGTGCCGCCTTCGATGGTGATCTTCGCATTGTCCTCTGCATAAATCAGCGACAGCGCGGAACCCGCAGGAGCCTGATTTGCAAATTCGCCGCCCTTGATGATAATCTCGGATCTACCGGAGGCGCAGACGGCCATCGCGTAGTTGCTGACATAAGTGCCGTAAACCGTTGTAGCATCTACGGTAATCTTTGCAGTACCCGTTCCGTGAATTGCACCGGCTGTGCCGTTTGCCTGAATGTTGCCGGTCACTGTATGTTCGCCGTCAGTATATTCCACGCGATTGAGCACAGTAGCCGCATTTGCATCGTAATTGTTATCAAAGCTGTCGCTTTCCACAGTCGCCTGAGTAGCGCGCACCTCAATGCCGAGGCCGGAGACAGAGGAAGGTCTGAGCCTTGAAGCATTGGCTTCGTTGCCGACTGAGGTGGGCATGTAGATTGCTACGGCAAAGGGATCGGACGCTTCTCCTGCTTTCAGAGTAATCCATCCGTCGGTAAGCATAACATCCTTCGCCAAAGTCTTTTCGGTGGCGGCAATGGCAGACCAAACATCCTCGCGGTTTGCAAACTTGGTCGCGGTCTCGGCAGTGCCGATCTTCAGATAATTGTCCACACGGTACCAATCGCCGTTAACATTTTTTCCTCTGTTGGAGGTGTAGTTTTTGGAGAAGCCGGCCTCATATTTCAGAGCCAAATTACCGGCGTTCACAACCTTCAGATACACCACCTGTGTGTAACCCGGCTCCCACAGAACCTTGTCGTCAAAGAGCTTGGTCTGATCGGTGGCTTCCTTCCACTCAACCATATCGGTGCTGTACATAAGCTTGACATCCAGATTCCCCGCCTGGATCTTGTTGACACCGGTGGATGCAGTGTCGGTGAACCACGCGAAGGTGGTGCCGATGAGCATTGCCACGCACATAAGGATAGCCAGTGCGCTGGAAATCAATGCCCGCTTGGTAGATTTGCTGCTTGTCATCATGTTTTTCCTCCCTATTATAATATTTCAATGACAATATGTAAACACTGTTTTTCCGGTGATCACACCAAGGCAATCAAAAGACATACGCGCCCTCGCCTATGCCCTTTGATTGCCCCTCCCCCCGAGGGGGAGGGGGGTGGAAATAGGGTTTTACTTAATAATCACGGATGTGCCGCTTTGCTGTGCGGTGTGTCCCGTACCGACATAGCTAGCGAGTACGTCAACGTTCATGTTTGCAAAGGTTCCGCCGTTGAGAACTGTGGATGTGGCATAGCTCTGAACGACAAACCCTTCTGTTCCGTCAAAGGTTCCGCCATTCACCGTCATTGCAGCACCGTTGGAAACTGCTTTGAAAGAATTTGAAGTTAAGGTTCCACCGTTGATTACGGCTGTTCCAAGATAGTCGTTGGAAAGGGCCCAATATCCGGTGGAGGTCACGGTCACATCATTTACGGTTAAATCGCCATATCTGCAATTCTTAATTCCACTGGAATCGGTATCAAGTTCCAAAGCGTTGATTTCCATCACTGCATGCGTAGTAGAAGCACCAGGATCAAAATAATTCCAGCCATTGGTGATAGCAAAGCCATTTCCGTTCTTTAGGACGACCTTACCACCATTGAAGGTCATCTTGCCAAAGTTTTCAACTACATGCCATGTATTTCCATTGGCCCCGTCACGAGAAATTGTTCCGCCCTCGACTACACAGACTGCATTATCTCCGTTGCGAAGTGCTGCAGTGTTGCCCTTGAGGGAGATGATTTGACCGCTTTTATCTGCGCTTGAATCTGTCAGAGTAAGATGGCCTTTATTCAGAATGGTGTGCGATTCAGCATTCGTTACAGTGCAACCATTCAAATCCAGGGTTACATCCTTATCCGCAGGGATGACGAAGTTGTTGGTCGTAATGCTGTTCGTCAGCACGATATTGACAGGAGCTGTTGCATTGCTCACAATGGCCTGCAGTTCGTCTCCCGTTGTAACTGAAATAGGATATTCAGCGTCCTTATCATACTGATTGCCGAAGCTGTCTTTCTCATATGTAGCCTGTGTAGCTACAACGGTCACGCAGATTCCGGTC
>ERZ773235.246-NODE-246-length-78208-cov-24.322662_pt1 | contig 78208 bp, 78 predicted proteins | sample MGYA00580522_ERZ773235 | MGnify/ENA primary metagenome ERZ773235 (study PRJEB29015, sample SAMEA2737797) | human gut metagenome | biome: human gut; feature: human-associated habitat; material: faeces | place: China | collected 2012 ...
ATGGTGCTGGAAAAGAAGATACTTTAATTGTAGAACCAATAAGTATTGCAGAACTACCAATAGTAAAATATGATAAATCTGATCCAAGAAATAATAGATATTCAATTTTATTCGATACTTTAGGGGGAACTTCGAGTAGTAATTCAACTAAAACATATAAAATAAAAACATGGTTAAGTGATAAAGCGATACCTGCTGCAAGTTATACATATTTTTATGTAAATACAGAAATAGTAGCAGAAGTACAAAATGCCAAAATGGCATACACATTAAATGGAACATTAACAGATGGTACAAATAAAATAGGGGATGCTAAAATTATATTTCATAATGGTTCAATAACCACAACTTCATCTTCAGACGGAAAATTTACACTAGAAAATTTATATCCAGGTATTTATAACATAGAAATAGTAGCAAATGATGTTACATATGAAGGTAATATAACAATTGTTGAAGGAACGGAAAAAAGTGTAGAAGGTTTTGGTGGAGCAGCAGTAGGAGGAATGACTCCAACGCCGTCAATTTATAGTTGGGCTGATAGTCTTGGAACTACAGTAGGAAAAATAATAAGAAACCAAAAGATAGATTCTTACAGCGATGAAGTTAGTATTCGCAGTGCTTTTACAGTAAATGGATACAAAATAACTGGAGCTGAAAATGAGAATTTAACAATTACTCTACGATTAGTCACTAATTCAAAAGATTTTTTCATAGAATTAAGTTAAACAAACTGTGATAAAAAAGTTAACAAAAGAAAGCTAAAAATAGTTCTCTTTTTCTTATCAGATTTAAATAAATTTTAATTTTTTATGTAAATTTGTTTAAAAACTTTAGATTTCATTTCAATAAATTTTGTATGAAAAATATAATAAAAAAATATGGTATAAAATTGTCAGTTTAGGGTTGATTTTTATAAGCTAAAATGTTAATATTAAAATAGGAGAGGAGAAAGAAGAATTATGGATAACAAAAAAAATACTATCCTATTAACAGTTATTGCAGTTGCTACATTATTAGTTGCTGTTGTAGGTGCAACATTCGCTTACTTCACAGCTCAAGGAGCACAAGGAACAACAGCAACTGTTACAGTTAGTACAGGTACAGCAGCAAGTTCAGAATTTGGTACAATTGATCCACTTAACATTTATGCTGATGCAACAACATTTGCAGAAGGTGCTGGAGATGTTACTGATGATACTACAGGTACAGTAAAATGGACAGCTCCAGGAGCAGTTACAGGACAAGAAGCACCAAGTGAAGCAGATAGAAGTTTCTGTTATACAGCATCACTAAATATTACTGCTAATACATTTACAGTTTCTGCTGCTAATACAGAAAATTTAAATGAATTAGAATTTACTGCTAAAAAAGGAGATACAGTTTTACTTGATAAAGTATCTCTAGTTGATTTTGATACTAAAACTGGAAAAACTGGAACGATTCAAATTCCAACAACTGCTAATGGTAGTGAATATACTCACAAATTAGTTGCTGATGCTGGTGCTAGTGTTACTGATAATTGGACAATTACAGTTACATTAAAGAACTTAGCAATGAATCAAAATGAAAACACTGGTAAACAACTAACTGGACAAATAGCCTTTACAAAGACTAATTGTGCATAATTTTTACTAATATAAAATTGGACCACGGTCCTTTTTTTGTTCCTGAAAAAAAAGTTTGTAAAAAAAGACATAATGGGGTTGATTTTTAATTTATAAAATGTTAATATTAGAATAGGAGAGGAGAAAAGTAGATATGGAAAATAAAAAGAATACTATTCTTTTAACAGTTATTGCAGTTGCTACATTATTAGTTGCTGTTGTAGGTGCAACATTTGCTTACTTCACTGCTCAAGGTGGTACAGGAACTTCAGCTAACGTTACTGTTACAACAGGTACAGCAGCTAGTTCAGACTTTGGTACTTTTGGAGCTATCAACATTTATGCTGATGCTTCAACTTTTGCTAAAGGTAAACCTGATGCTACTGGAACAACAACAGGAACAGTAAGTTGGACAGCTCCAGGTGCAACAACAACTACAACACCTAGTGAAGCAGATAGAAGTTTCTGTTATACAGCTGATTTAATTATTACTGCTAATACATTTACTAAATCTGCTGCAAACACTGCAAATGCAAAAGAACTATACTTTACTGCTGTTAAAGGTTCAACTACTTTAGTTGACGAACAAAGTTTAGTTACATTGCCTGCTGGAACTGCTGTTACTGGAACAATTAATATTCCAACAACTAAAGGTGGAGATGTATTAAAACATAAATTAATTGCAGAAGCTGGTAAAACTGTATCTGATTCATGGACTATTACAGTTACATTAAAGAACTTAGAAGTAGACCAAAATGAAAATACAGGAAAACAACTAACTGGTTCAATTAAATTCACTAAAGTTGCTTGTTAGTTAAAAAGGAATGAACTTCGGTTCATTTTTTTGTTGATATAATATTTTTTTTTTGATAAAATACTTATGAAGCGAGGTAACAATTATGGCATTACTTTTAACATTAATAAGTGGATTATTTTTTTTGATTGGCATTATTATTTATAATTTCACTTCTAATAAAACATCATTTACAAGAATGTCAATATCATGCGCCAGCATTGTTATAATAGGTCTTATATTATTTGATTTATTGCCAGAACTTATAAATCTAAAAAAATGGTGGATATTTTTATTTGTTATTATAGGGTTATTACTTTTAGTAATGATTGATAAATTAGTACCTCATCATGAACATGAGCATCATGAAAACGACGAAGAAAAAATAGATCATATTAATCATATTGAGCATATTGGTACAATTACAATAATCGCCTTACTATTACATAATACAATTGAAGGAATGGCATTATATGGTGTTGCAAGCAATGATTTAAAAAGTGGAATATTAATGCTTTTAGGAATAGGGCTTCATAATTTGCCTTTTGGATTTCAAATTGCATCTTCACAAAATAAAAAAAATATTCCTCTTTTAGTATTGTTAATATTATCAGGATTTATCGGTGGCATAATATTCTTAGCTTTCGGAGAATTAAATGAAATATTCGAAGGAATTATTATTGCGTTAACACTTGGAATGCTGCTTCATATTTTATTTTTTGAACTTTTAAAAGAAGTTTTAGAAGAAATACATAAAAAAGACACTATTTATGGTATAATAATTGGTATAATATTATTGATTTTAATAAATGTTTTATAAGAAGGGAAGATTTTATGAAAAAAGTATTAGTTGTTGGTGCTGCAGGTGCTGTTGGAATTCACACAGTTAAATACTTACTAAGTGAAGGAAAATATGAAATAACAATATTAGACTTAAAAAACAAAAAATCATTTAATAGACTAAAAAGATTTAGAAAAAGAGTAAATATTTTATATGGTGATGTAACAGATAGAATACTTATTGAAGCATTAGTTAAAGATCATGATTATATTATAGATTTAGCAAGTGCAATGCCACCACTCGGAGACATGAAAGATGGTCTTTCAATGGCCATTGATTATGGAGGGTGTGAAAATATTGTGCGAGCAATAAATTATTACAATCCAAAGTGTCATTTATTTTTTGCATCAACTACCAGCATGTATAAAAATATGAAAAATCCTAATGTGAAAAGTAGAATTGTCTTAGATGAATTTGATTATTTTTCTAAAGCAAAATTAGAATGTGAAAAGTTAATTAAAAGCAAATTAAAAAATTATACAATATATAGAGTACCTCTTGTATTAAGTAATCCACTTTGTGAAACATTTATGTATCACGGTAATAAAGAAGATGAAGTTGATGTTATAACAAAAGAAGATTGTGCATATGCATTTGTTAAAGGAATAAAATATGCTGACAAATTAAATAAACAAACATTTAACTTAGCTGGAAATGAAACCATAAACTATGGAAAACTATTAGAAAAGCTAGTAAATATAAATGGCTTAAGTTGGAAATATGTTTTAGCAAAAGTTTTCTTAGAAAAAAATTATTATAGTCCAGTATGCAGTGATAGAGATGAATTAGAAAATTTTATCCATTACAGAAATGATTCAATAAATGAATATTATGCTAGATTAAGGTCAATTAATAAAGATAGAAAGTTCGCCAAATTTTTAGCTAAATTAGTAGTAGGTAAAAGCAAATGAAGATAGGAATTGCATTTTCAGGCGGAGGACTTCGCGGAGCATATCAAGTTGGATGTTACAAAGCCTTTTTAGATTGTCATATAAAAATAAATGGTTTTGTAGGAACATCCATTGGATCATTTAATGCAGCGATGTGTGCCAGTAATAGATTTGAGGAATTATTTGCCTTTTGGTATAACGACGATATCGGTTCAATTCTTGGATTTAGTAAAGATTTTATTACTAAAACAAATAATAATGAATATGATTTAAAATATTTAACAGAGTTACTTGATAATATTAAAGATATAGTCCAAAATAAAGGAATAAGTACCAAAAATATAAGAAAAAAACTAGAAGAATTTGAAATTGACAAATATCTTTATAAGAGTAAAAAAGATTTTGGTTTAGTAACAGTTAGATTTAATGATTTTAAACCAAGATATATGTTTAAAAATGATATTCCAAAAGATAAGTTAAATGATTATATTATAGCGTCATGCTTTTTGCCAATATTTAAATTTGAAAAGTTAATTGATAATAACTACTATTTAGATGGTGGATTTCATGATTATATACCAGCGAATGCTTTATTAGAAAAAGGTTATGACAAAGTATATGTAATAGATCTTGAAGCAATTGGAATAAGAAGGCCATATATTGACAAAAGAAAAATACAAGTAATAAGACCATCGAGAAAATTAGGAAGTATTTTGGATTTTAAAAAAGAAGATATCAGAAACAATATGAAATTAGGTTATTTTGATACAATGCGAATTTTAAAAGATTTTGATGGTAAAAAATATTTGTTTAAAAAAAGAGGACTTTGGTACTATGAGTTAATGTTAAAACATGTGAGTAAAAAAGATCGTGAACTTATGGAAAAATTTTTTGCAACTAAAAATGCCAAAAGATTAATAATAAAATCTATAGAGTTCATAATGAAAAAAGAAAAATTTGAATATTATCATGTATATAAAGTAACTGAAGTAATAAAAAGAATAAAATATATAGATAAAAATTATGGGGTTTACAAGTTCGTGAAACAATTAAAGTTTATTTAAGGAGGAAAATTAATATGGGAAGAGCTTATGAAGTAAGAAAAGCAAGTATACAAAAAACAGGAGCTGCGAAAGGAAAAATTTATACAACATTTGCTAAAGAAATTTATCTAGCAGCTAAGAAAGGAAGCCCAAATCCAGAAGCCAATATAACATTAAAAAGACTAATAGATAAAGCAAAGAAGAATCAAGTTCCAAGTGATATAATAACTAGAGCCCTAGATAAAGCAAAAGGGGTAGGACAAGACGAATATCATGAAGTTGTGTATGAAGGATTTGGCCCAGGAGCATCAACTTTAATTATTAAATGTTTAACAGATAATGTAAATAGAACGGTTGGAATGGTTCGAGCAGCATTTAATAAAGTAAATAAGTCACTCGGAGTTACGAATTCCGTATCATATAACTATGAGCACCTTGGAGTAATATCATTTAAATATGATGATGAAGAAAAAGTATTGGATTTATTATTAAATGCAGGAATTGAAGTAATAGATATTGAATCAGAAGATGGATATATTACAATTAGTTTAAATCCAAGTGATATGAATACTGCTAAAGATGAATTAGAACGTGATATAGCAAATATCGATTATGAAATAGATGAAGTAGGAATGTATGCTAAAGATAAAATTACCCTTGAAGGAGAAGAAAAAGAAATCTTTGATAGATTATATAATATGCTTGAAGATATTGAAGACGTATCACAAATATATACAAATGTATCAAATATAGGTTAATATGGAAAACAAAAAAAGTATATTTAAATTAATAATAACAGTTGTATTAATATTTATAGGATTTGAAATATTTATAAATACATTTGGTAGCCTCGTAGCAACTACAACTTGGGATACTATAAAACATGGAAAATACACTACATATTTTCTAAGTGAGTTTATAGTATTATTATGTGGATTAATTTTACTAGCTCTAAGAAAGAAATGGTATATATTTAAAAATCAAAAAAAATCATTTAAAGATACAATTATGTTATGTTTACCAATCGTAATACTTTCTTGTTTAGTATTTGTAGCAAATGTAATAGAATTAAATATATCTAAACTAAATATAGCAAATTTAATAAGTTTAGTATTTTATTGCATAAGTATTGGATTATTTGAAGAAATATTTTTTAGAGGAATAATTGAAGAAGAGTCATTAAGTAGGTTAAGCAGCAATAAAAAAGAAGTAATAATATCAATCATATTAAGTGGAGTAATATTTGGAGCTATCCATTTTACTAATCTTCTAATGGGACAAGATTTATTAACTACTTTAATGCAATTTATCCAAACTATGTCAATTGGAATACTTTTTGGAACAGTTTATTATTTTACTAAAAACATCTGGGCTTTAGCATTCTTACATGGTTTTTATGATTTTTCAGTATTACTAAGTGAAGTAAACATTGTAACTGGTTGTGGTTATGTAGAAAATGTTCCCTTAATTATAACTATATCTTCACTTGTAGCATCAATTATACTTAGTGGAATATATTTAATATATAGTTTAATTATATTTAAAAAAGAAAATAATGAAGATAGTAAGAAATATCATAAATTTATCTATATGTTAATAATAATATATTTTATATCTAATGCATTATTTGGTGTTTTAGGAAATGTTGATATAAATAAATATTATGTGTGTCCAGAATATAAAGAAAAAGAAATAAAATTAATTGAAACTCATTATTATGGTTATGATAAATACTATTATAATTATGATAATAATATTATACACATATATAAAGATAATGATAAAGTTATAATGAAAAATGAAAATGGCATTAAAATAAATGTTAATATAGATAATGTTGAAAGAATTGCTATCGTAGATGATGCAATATTAATAATTGCCACCGATAACACAAATTATAAATTATATTATAATAAATTAACAGATTTAAAGAATATAAATAATTTTAAAGAATATGATATACCATCATCAAAATCACTTGGATATTTAATAGATGCCAGTACAGGGTATAAATATCCATGCATAAAAACTATAACAGAAGATTTATTTATTATAGATAACGAAGAATTATTTATTGTCAAGCAAGCTAGCTAATGCTAGTTTTTTTGTATTTTTTTAAATAAAAAAATGCAAACTAATAAATAAAAGAAAAAACAACGAGCAAACAATTGTTAAATAAAAAGATATGTGATATGATTTATAAATGGAGGTAAACTCATGCAAATAGAAAACTTAACAGATTTAATAAATAAAACCAATATAAGGGCATTTGTAACGACAAATGATTTTATAAAAGGAAAACAATATGATAAAAATAAGATAACTTTAAAAAGTGAAAAAGAAAAAGAAAGCCTTTATAGTAGTTTAAAAGTATTTAGTTTTGAAGTGGATTCAGAAACTAAACCAACATACTATGATGTAACAATCATTTTAGAAAATAATAAAGAAATTGTAAGAACGACATGTGATTGTAAAGCATTTAGAAACTTTCAAAGTTGTAAACATATCGGAGCTGTTTTTGTTAATTATTATGAACAAATATTTAAAGGAAATATTATAAATGTTAATAAAATAACAGATGAAATATTAAATAAGTTTATACCAAAAGAAGAATCATTAATAAAAAAAGAACTGCAAGTCCAATTATATATTAACATAACAGAAAAAGAAAGTTATTATTACTATGCTAGAAGTTTTATGGAATATAATGTAAAAATACTAATCGGAGAAGATAAATTATATACTCTAGGAAATCATGCTAATGCCTTTAAATCAGCATATGAAACAGGGTGTGGAGAGGTTTATTTTGGCAAAAATTTTACCTTTATACCCGAAAAATATTACTTATCAAATGAATCTAAAACGATAATTGAATCATACTTAGATATATGTGAAGGTTATCTTAATAAAAGTATTTCATCAAATATGCTAAAAAAGTTTCTAGATAAAATAAAAAATACTAAATTTGTTGTTAATAATTATCAAATCGAGGGAATAAAAGATGGATTCCCAATTGATACAAACCTAGTGAAAAGAAATAATTCATATGAATTGAATTTTGATTTAGAAAATGTTGAATGCTTAATAGAAAATGATTATGAGTACATCCTTTATAAAGGAAAGTTATATCACTTAAATAATAAAGAACAAAGTTTAATTGAAGATTTAATAGAAAATAATTTAGATAAATTGTTAATTACTAAAGATAAAGTAGATACATTTACTAAGGGTTTACTAGGTATAGTAAGAAAAAATTTAAAAATAGATTCATCTGTAAATGATATTGTTCTACCTAATGAAATAAATACGAAATTATATTTTGATTTAAGAAGTTCATATATATTATTAGATATCATATTTAAATATGATGATAAAGAAATAAATTATTTAGATAAATCAAATGAAGTTTTAAGAGATATATCATACGAAACAAAAGTAATAAATGATTTATTAAAATATGGATTTATACTAGAGAAAGATAAAATAATTTTAAAAGACTTAGAAGCAGAAGTAAAATTTCTTGAGGAAGGTTTAGAAGAATTAGCCACAAGATACGAGATATTTACAACAGAAAAGTTTAAAAATATAAATATTAAAAAGAAAACATCTATATCATCAATGTTTAGAATAGGACAAGATAATATCTTAAGTTATAACTTTAATATTGGAGATATAAATAGTGATGAACTAGTAAATATTTTTGCTAATATGAAAGATAGAAAAAAATACTATAGGTTAAAAAATGGTAATATATTAAATCTTGAAGATGAATCATTAAAAGAATTAAGTGAGCTAAAGGATGATTTGGAATTAAGTGATGCTGATATAATCGCAGGTCATGGAACAATTTTAAAATATCGAGCAATATATTTAGATAGTTTAAAAAACACTAAATATAACATTATAAATACTGATAATTTATTTAATAATTTCATAAATAAATTTAATAAATATAAAGATGTTGAGTTAACATTATCAGAAGATGAATTAAAAACTCTTCGTGATTATCAAATAACGGGAGTAAAATGGCTTTATACTTTAGCTAAGACAGGATTCGGAGGAATACTTGCAGATGAAATGGGCTTAGGAAAAACAATACAAGTCATTTATTATATCAAAGAGATGTTAAAAGATGATGAAAACAGTAAATTTTTAATCGTGGTGCCAACATCTTTAGCATATAATTGGGATCATGAATTTGCGATGTTTGGAAGTAATATAAAAAGAAAAATATGTCTTGGCTCGAAAGAAAAAAGAATAAATATTTTGAAAAATTTAACGGATACGAATGTACTAATTACAACATATGGACTACTCAGAGAAGACGAAGATTTATATCAAAATTTATCATTTAATACAATGATTATTGATGAAGCTCAAAATATAAAAAATAATATGGCGGGTATTACAAAAGTAGTAAAAAAGATTCAGGCTGAAACTAAATTTGCTTTAACAGGAACCCCTCTTGAAAATTCAATTTTAGAATTATGGAGCATATTTGATTTTATAATGCCAGGTTACTTAGCTAGTCTAACAAAATTTCAAAGTAAATATAAAATAAAAGATTTTGATGAAGAAAGTGAAATATTAATAAAAAGTTTAAGCAAGCAAATTAATCCATTTATATTAAGAAGAAAAAAACAAGATGTTATAAAAGAACTACCAGAAAAATTAGTAAATGATATTTATATCGAATTAAAAGAAGACCAAAAAAAACTATATATTGCAGAATTAAATAGAGTTAAAGAAGAAATGAAACAAATTATTGAAAACGATGGTATGAATAAAGCCAGATTTTTAATTCTTCAACTACTTACTAAGTTAAGGCAAATATGTATAGATCCTAAAATTATTTATGAAAATTATACTGATGGCTCAAATAAACTAGATCAATTAGAAATGCTAGTAAATGAATATACTAAAAATAATCATAAAATATTAATTTTTTCATCATTTAAAACTGCTTTAAATATTGTAAAAGAAAAGTTAAATAACAATAAAATAAAAACTTATATGATAGATGGAAGTGTACCTGCGAAAGATAGAATGGAAATGGTTGATAATTTTAATAATAATGATGATGTAAAAGTATTCTTAATAATGTTAAAATCTGGTGGAACTGGTTTAAATTTAGCAACTGCAGATGTTGTAATTCATTTGGATTTATGGTGGAATCCACAAGCTGAAAACCAAGCAACTGATAGAGCTCACAGAATAGGACAAAAAAATACGGTTGAAGTAGTACACTTAATAACTAAAGGGACAATTGAAGAAAAGATATTAGAACTTCAAAATAAAAAAAGAGTATTAAGTGATAAATTAATAGATGGTGATATCAGAGATAAAAATATTATATCTGAATTAACAGAAGATGATATTAAAACCCTATTATCATATGAAAATAGGGATTAAAAAAGAAATGCTAGTTAAGCTCACGAACTAAATGCATTTCTTTTTCATTATTAAATATTTTTTCTAGTAATTGGTATTGAATAGATAAATCTAAAGCAAGTGTTACTAAAACTTCTTTAGCTTTGGTATAATCACTACATACAATTTTTTTTGTGCCATCAGGCATTGTAAAAGTTTTAACATTATGTTCATCTATTTTTATATTAGAGATTTGGTCAGGATGAACTTGATAAATTCTATTATGAAGTCTCGGAGAACCCACGAATAAAGTGATTTTATTAATTGGATCAACTACTAATTGAGTACCTGCAAAACCTGGAGACATAAAAGATCTTCCAGACAATGGGGGATAAACAGATAAAAATTCTGGATCGGGTTGTTTTAGATAAACTAAAGACCCATAAAATCTTGTATATTTATCTTGATCTTTAAAACCAGTTTCTGTATCACTCATAGAAAATAAACTTTCTTTTGATAAAATACCTCCATTTATTAAAGCATTAGCAAATTTTATCATATCATTTTTAGTAGAAAAATATCCAGCATGTCCTGGTGCAATACCATCTAATTCACCAATAGCAATAGCTTTTGAATCATGGGGCGTACCTTTTGTATTATTAAAATTCGTTTTAATACTTCCGTCTTTAAGAACAACAGAAGAAAAATTCTCATTAGCAACACGATATAGTTTTTCTTCAGGCACTCTTAAGTGAGTATCATCCATATGAGCCTTTTTAAAAATCATTAGATTAACAAATTGGTCAAAGGTCATATCAGTAACCTTTTCAATCACGCATCTTAAAATCATAGCACCCATATCAGTATAAGCATTACTTACTTGCTGATTCTTATCTGGATGAGCGGTATAAAGAATTTGGAGGGCTTCCTGCTTATTCTTTGCACTATCAACCCTCTTATCAGTTACAATTTTAACTCTAAACTTTAATAAATCATAAATTGTAATATTTTCTAAATTTTTAAATTCCGGCACATATTTGTTAACGGGCTCAAAAACATCTATTAAATTGTTTTCTTCAAGAATTAAAATAGCAACTGCAGTAAAAGTTTTTGAAGTTGAAGCTAAATCAAATATCGTATCTTGTTCAATTGGAAGTTTATGTGAAACCAAACGACCATCTATTAAATCAACTTCTTGTCTTAAACCGCATAAAACAGTATCTCTAGTATTAAATGTTCCAAAATCAAGTAAAACGCCCGGAGTTATTTTGGTAGTATTAACAAAAATATTCATAATTTCCTTTAATCCACTTTGTAAAAATAATTTAAGTCTTAAATTAGTTAAATTAGCATGAGGGTTTTCATATATTGCATCTAAGACCGGTTTTAATATTCTCTCATAATCTTTATATTTATATATATCTTGAAGGTAAGTAATGCTTGTATTATTTTGATTTTTTAATAGTTCTGAAATAAACTTTTTATAAACAAAATACTCTTTCATAGACAATTCCTCCTAAATTAGGCTTATTATATTAAATTTTATGATATTTTGTCAAATTATATAATGCATTATTTGGTAATATGTGGTAAAATTAAAAAGGTGGAAATATATGAAAAAGATTGAAGAGACGAAGGAAACTGTAAAAAGTACAGAATTTGCTACTACGATTTATCGTATTAGACAAGAAAGGAAATTAACTCAAAAGGAAATTGGTGACATTATTGGTGTATCTGATAGAACAATTTCGAAATGGGAGAATGGTACAACAGTACCAGACTTATGTCAGATTAGGAATATTTGCAAAAAATTAGAAATATCTCCGAGTTTATTAATTAAATCTGAAAAGAAGCTAAGTGATAATATAACAAATTTAAGAAGAAAAATTGGTAAGATTTTAAATTATATCCTACATAACATATTTTTAATAACTTTTATATTAATATTTATATTGTTACTATTGTATTTTATAAATAATTATAATTCGATAAAAATTTATGATTTAAAATATAATAGCGAAAACATTTCATTTGAAAATGGCTATCTTTTTAAAACTAAAGTCACAAATATCTTGATAATCAATGATATAAAAATTAATAAAATTAAATATAATCCAATTGATACAAAAGTTAAACTTTATACACTTGTAAATGGTGATAAGAAAATAATTTATACTTCAGAAAATCTTAATAATATTTATATTGAAGAAAATAAATCAGGTGCAGATTTATTAAGTAAAGATGTAATTGAAAGTATAAAACAAAATTTATATTTATTAATTGAAACAAAAGATGAAAATAATAATGAATATAACTATGAATGTCAAATCACTTTTAAAGAAAAATATAATAACAATAAATTATTATACAAATCATATATTAAAAACAACTCTGTTGATACATTAGGTTTTCCATTTGATAACCTAATTGATTCCCAAAAAATTAATAATAAGTCCACAAAAGTAATGAGTAAAAACAATAATAACGCAAACAAGTTAGCATTTTTAGGTTACGAATATGATAAAGAAAATGATGTTTATTTTAATGTTGATAAGAATAACAAAATAGAGTATCAAGTTCAAACTGAAAAGCTTGTTGTTGAAAAAAAGGAAAAAAACAATTCAAAAAACATAATTTATTATAAAAATACTAAATTAATAAATCTAACGATATCGAACAATAAAAGTGAGCTATTAGTAAATTTAAAATATAATGTTCCATTAAATAAAATGGAATGTTATAAAGGAAATTGTGAAAATTATCGTGGTGATATTAACCGCATTCTTAAGATAAATCGCGAGATAAGTACAACTCTCCAATAAAGAGAATTGCAACTCTCGTGATTTTCTATTTCTTTTTTCGACATTTTCTGTTACGATGAACTTGGAACAGAAAGGAGGTGCATTTGAACGGCTTTGAAAAAAAGTATTATAGCACTAACTATAATGCTAGGCTTATTAATAACAACTAATGTTAAAGGTGCAACTTTAACAGATGCAGAATATGCCAGATTAAAATTAGTTTTTTCGGATTTAAGAATCGCAACAATGAGTGATGAAAAAGCTCAAGAATATTTATCTTATGATTTAGAACATAATAAAAAGGTAAGTAAATATTTTAAAGTAACTAAAACAACAAATGGAACAACATCAACAGAAGTTACAAAAGAAGAAGCAACAAACGCAGCTAAGAACAATACAACAACGAGGGCAACATCACACGCAACAACTTATAAGAATATACAAATAACAGCGTTGGATGCTGGTACTAACGCTTATTTAATAGATGTAACCACTTTATGGTTGATATCTCCTGCCATTAAATCATATGATGTTATAGCAATGAGAACAGATGACGCAACAGTTATTGAAGGATCACAACAAGGAACTCAAGGTTATATTTATAAAAATGGAACAACAGGATATATCGATTATTCTTATAATGGTACAAATATGAAAAGAGCATCCAATGGATTTGGCATATCAATGAATTTACTTGATGCAGCTCACAGATATGAATGCTTTATAACAGCAAGAGTAAGAGCAACAACAGAATGGGCAGAAGTTTATGGAAGCTATCAACATGCTGCAACTAACGTAACCTTAGCACAATCACAAGCTTACACCATTAGTCATAACGGTTACGGAAAAGTTATTAATTTTGCTACAGCCGTTCAAAACCACTATGATGGAATGCAAGGAGTATCTATCAAACTTGATTATACACCATAGAAAAATATGGTACTCGCCATCAGAAAAGTTTTTGTTAAGAGCAATCTATGTTAAGAAAAGTACTCAACAAACTTAATATAGTAGGAACTATAAGAGCAATAAACAAAATGTCTATTAATATAGGTAGCTCGAAATTTACATCTTTGAAAAAAGCAACGCTGTAATCATTATCTTTAAAATAATTGTAATAATTAAATACTACTTTTCATACGATTACAATAGAAAAACGAAAGATGGTGGATTATGGAAAAAGAAAAAATTATATCATCAATAGCCAAGCGAGGGAATGGTGAAATCTATTTAGGGGTAGTTGGAGCTGTTCGTACAGGTAAATCAACATTCATTAAAAGGTTCATAGAAAATCTTGTTGTACCAAATATAACAGATGAATATGAAAAGAAAAGATGTTTAGACGAAATACCTCAAAGCGCACAAGGGAAAACCATTATGACTACAGAACCTAAATTTGTACCAAGTAATGGTGCCACAATAACTGTCAACGAATTCGAAACAAGCATCAAGTTAGTTGATTGTGTAGGTTATGTCATTCCGGAAGCTAATGGTTTTGTTGATGAGGAAGGAAATCCTAGGATGGTGAAAAGTCCTTGGTTCGAGGATGCGATTCCATTCGTAGAAGCGGCCGAAATAGGAACAGAGAAGGTCATCAAAGATCACGCAACAATAGGGATTGTTGTCACAACAGATGGTTCGTTCGGCGAGATCAAGAGGGAATCCTATCTTGAAGCAGAAGAAAAAGTAGTTAGTGAATTAAAAAACATTGGAAAACCATTTATAGTTATATTGAACAGTATTCACCCTACAAATACTGAAACTCAAGAACTAGCTAGAAGTTTAATGGATACTTATGATGTTCCAGTTATGCCTATAAGTGCTGAACTAATGAATGAAAAAGAAATAATGGAAATTCTTAGAACAGCCTTGTATGAGTTTCCGGTATTAGACATCAAAGTTTCCATACCTGAGTGGGTTCATGTTTTACCTAACAACAATGAGATTAAACAACATTATATGGAAAAAATTAGAGAAAGTGTCGTAAGTGTAGAAAAAGTCAAAGATGTGGATTACATCTTGGAACACTTCAAAAACTCAGAATATATTAATAACTCCTTTATATCTGAACTTGATGCATCCACAGGAACTGTAACTATAACACTCAACAGTTCAAATGAATTATATACAGAAACACTTAAAAATCTAATGGGAGATATGGTAACCACTAAAGCAGGACTTCTTAAAATATTTGCTAATTATGCCGAAGATAAAGAAGAAATGGATTCTCTAAAGGGAGCTATTAAAATGGCTAAAAACACTGGGTATGGTATAGTTTACCCAAGTATTAGAGAATTAAAACTCCAAACACCTGAACTAGTAAAACAGGGTAGTAGGTATGGCGTTAAACTTAAAGCTGTTGCTTCAAGTATACATATGTTAAAAGTAGATGTAGAATCAACTTTTGAACCCATCATAGGTAGCGAAATTCAATCTAAAGAATTAATCGATAGATTAATGAAAGATTATGAGAGTGACGCTTCAAGTATTTGGAAAAGTGAAATATTTGGTCGTAGTTTAGAAGCTATTGTTCAAGAAGGAATACAAGCAAAACTAAGTATGATGCCAGATAATACGAGATATAAACTTAAAGAAACAGTTTCAAAAATCGTTAATAAAGGATCCAATACTTTAATTGCAATAGTTATTTAAAACTATTGCTTTTTGATTGTAAAAAATGTGTATATAGTGATATATTTTTGCGTCTATAAATGTAAAAACTTAGGTTTGAGTGTGTAAGGTTATGTCGTATGGTGTCGAAACTATTGCAACAAAAATAAATGCTTGTATAATAGGCCTTTAAGAAAGGAGAAATGATTATGACTAGGGTTAAAATAAAAGAAACAACATCTAGAGATTCCATTATTAAAAATATTTTGACGTCAACTGATGCCGGATTAAATTATTTGGCAATGATTGTGTGTAAAATATTAGACTTATCATATGACGATTTTACTTTTTCATTAATACATCCTAGTGTAAGTGTAAATGAAAATATCATTAACAGTGAAGTAGATATAGCAATGCAAAATAATGATATGATTGTTAATGTAGAAGTAAATAGCACTAAGGGAAGAAAAATAGAAAGAAAAAATAATAATTACATTTGTCAATTAATATTAAAACAAACCAAGAAGTCATCTGACTATAAAAGTAAGTATAAAAAAGTTTATCAAATAAACTTAAATACATATGGCGTAACTAAAGATAAAAGATTTATAGTGCAAAGTAAAATATTAGATGTAAAAGAACATGAAGAAGTACATCCAATGTTTGAAATATACGATATAAATCTTGCAAAAATCTTAGATAAAGATTATACTATAGTTAGAAAAGACAAAGAGTCTTTAGAAAAATTACTTTATTTACTTATATGTAACGATAAAGAAAAAATAGATAAAGTATATGATGGAGATGAATTTATGGCAAAGATAATTCGAGAAGTAAAAACACAAGAAGATGAGTTTGATAAATTATTTTATTATAATAGAGAAATACTAGATGACGAAATGACTTTAGAAGAAGCTAAAAAAGAAGCTAGAGATGAAGCCTTAGCAGAAGGTAGAGCTGAGGGTTTAAAAGAAGGTAGAGCTGAGGGCTTAAAAGAAGGTAGATCTGAAGGCTTAAAAAAAGGCAAAGCAGAAGGTGTTAAACAAAGTAAAATAGACATAGCAAAAGCAATGTTAAAAGAAAATTGTGTTATAGAATTAATTGCAAAAGTAACTAATCTATCTATTAAAGACATTGAAAAACTAAAAGAGGAGTAATATCTTCTTTTTTTGTTTACAAAGCAACTTTAAAATGGTAGTATAAATATTACTTTGGAGGAAAGTTATGGAAAAAGTTTATAGTTTTACAAATGAAAATGTTTCTTCTTATTCAGATATATATAATATGAATGGAGCTAATATGCTAACTATTTTAGGTAGTGGTGATCAATATTTTACAGCTATACTAAATGGTGCTAAAAATGTTGAATTAATTGATATAAATGTTATTAGCTGGTATTATTTTGTTTTAAAGTTTACTTCCATAAAGTATTTAAGTTACGAAGAATTTATAGAATTTTTTATTACTGAAAAAATTAATAATAATGTTGTGTATGCAAAAATTAGAAATTATTTACCAAATGACATAAGAAACTTTTTTGATAAAATGGTAATTATTAAAAGTTCATTTTCTAACATTTTGTTGAGTAGTGGTATGACAGAATTGTTTAGTGAAGATGATTACAAAAGATACATACCTTATCTTGAAGAAAATCAATATTATAAGTTGCAAGAAACATTAAGAAGTATAGAATTACCAGTATTTAGCCATCAAGACTTTCAATATTTTATTAATGAAAACAATAAAAAACAATATGATATAGTGATGTTATCAAATATATATCATTGGATGAATATGGAGCCTTTAGATTTTAAACGATTATTAGATAAAGCAAATTGTGATGTAATTCAGGCATTATATAGTTGGAATTATGGAACTTTAATGGCAGAATTTAAGACTTTAGGATTTGAAATAACAGGTGTTCCACCGGTTGTAAAAAATGAATTTATTGAAGAAAATTATGTATTGACATATAAGAGAACTAAGTAATATTTAAGTAATATTGCTTTTTTTTCTTTTAAATAATATAATTAAATAGGTGATTAAATATGTATGAAAATAAAAAAATATTAATTTTAGGGGCAGCTAAAAGTGGAATTGCTGTTGCTAAATTGTTAGCGGATAAAAATAATAAAATTACAATAACAGATTTAAATCCAATAAATGATGAAATAAAAAAGGAATTAATAGATTTGGGTATAAGTGTTGAAATAACAAAAAATCAATTAGATTTGATTGATTCTTCATGGGATATAATAATAAAAAATCCTGCGATAATGTCAACAAGTCCATTAATCAAAAAATGTGAAGAATTAAATTTGTGGGTAGAAAATGAAATCGAAGTATCATATCATTTTTTACCTAAAAATATTACTATAATTGGTGTAACTGGATCAAATGGAAAAACAACAACAGTCACAATTATCTATAACATGTTAAAATGTTTGGGAAAAAGTGTTGTGCTTGGAGGAAATATAGGAACGCCTTTAGCAGATTTAATTTCTAGTATTAAAGAAAATGATATATTATTACTTGAAATAAGCGATCACCAACTATGTGATATTCATGATTTCAAAACTAATATAAGTGTATTAACCAATATATGTCCAACACATTTAGACTATCACGGAACTTATGAACATTACAAAATGACTAAAGCCAAAATATTTAATAAGCATACAGAAAAAGATATTGCTATTATCAATTATGAAAATCAAGATGCTATAGATGTAAGTAAAAACATATTATCTCAAAAGTATTATTTTAGTAGTAGAAATAATAAGGTCCAAGCATATTTTGATAATGAAGCAATTTATTTAAATGATGTATTAGTATTACACAAAGATGATATAAAATTACAAGGAATTCATAATTATGAAAATATTATGGCTGCATTACTAGTATGTAGTAATTTTAATTTAGATATTAATAAGATAAAAGATTTTTTAAAAACATTTGGAGGAGTAGAACATCGTCTAGAATTTGTAAGAAATTATAATGGCGTAGATTTTTATAATGATTCAAAATCAACAAATCCTACTTCAACAATAACAGCTTTAAAAACATTTAATAAACCAATTCATTTAATTCTTGGTGGTTTAAATAGAAATCAAGATTATCATGAACTAGATGAGTATATAACCCATGTTAAATATATATATGCAATAGGTGAAGTAACGGATAATGTATTTGAATATGCCAAAAGTATGAATATACCATGTTATAAAGGATATACACTAGATGAAGCTATGAGATTTTTAAAACAAAATATAAAGAGTGGAGAAGTAGTGTTATTATCTCCGGGAGCATCAAGTCAAGATCAATATTTGCATTTTGAAGATCGTGGAATCGAATTTAAAAATATAGTTGAAAAATATTAAATAAGAATGTATAATTGTATTATAAGCTAAAGGGGCTGATAAAATGAATGGAGCAAATCCAAATATAAATAATGATAATAGCAATACAAACAGTTTTGGAGCAACAACTTTAAATACAACTACATTAGGTACAGTATCAAATAGTGTAAATCCTCAAGTATCAACTGGCACTGCAGTTCCAAATCCAACTCCAATGCCAAATGTTACACCTAATTTTGGAAAAGTTACAAATAATCCTAGACCAATGCCAAACGTAGCTCCCAATGTAGATGTTACACCAAATCCAATGAATAATGTTAATTCAACTGTTGCACCTTCAAGTGAAGTTGTGCCGACAGTTTCAGAGCCAACACCAATAGCACAACCTATACCTGGAACTGAAAGTCAAACTGATATTAATAACTTAACTGGTAATACTATTGAAACAAGTAACATTAATATTATGGGACAAAATCCCACTAAGCCAACAAATATTGGAACTGTACCACCAATTAATAACAATACCCAAAAGAAACCAATAAACAAAATAATATTCATAATATTTATTATAGTGCTTATGGCAGGTGTAGCATTTGGAGTTTATTATTTTCTAAACAAAAGTAACAGCGTTAAATTAACAACTAAAGAAATAACAATTGGAATTGGAGATATAGTACCAGATGATGTAAAAAGTTATACATCAAGTATTTCTGGAAATTCAAGTGTATGTAGTGTAGATAATAAGAATGTTGATTCAACTAAAATAGGAGAATATAAAGTAACAATCAAATGTAAAGATAAAACATATGAAACAAAAGTAATTGTAGCAGATAAAGAAGCACCTAAAACTGAGTTAAGTGTTGTATTTAGGAAAGTAGGAACTTCTGTAAAAGTAGAAGATTTTGTAAAAAGTTGTACAGATCCATCAAATTGTAAAACATCATTTAAAAATTCTGATCAAGTAAATAAATATCTAGAAACAGCTGGAGGACCATACAAAGTAGAAATATTAGCAGAAGATGATAATAAAAATCAAACAACATATACTACAGAATTATATGTAACAAGTGAAGATGTATTTTTATATTTAGATTGTTCAAGTAGTGAATCAGAAGTATTAAATTATAATGTGAAGAAAGTAATTGAAGATATATTTCCAATAGCAAGAACTGATTTTGCTTTTCTAAATGTAGCTAGAAGAGACTATGTTTATACATTTAGTAGTGAAGATGAATATAAACAAGTAATTGGTAATAAGGATAATACAATAACATTTGACAATGTTACTGGTTTAGCAATATATGATGATGAAAATAAAGTTTTAACAATTTCAACAAATTTACCAGTTGACCAATTAAATAGTGAAAATAATGGATCATTTCCAACAAATTACTCTGATATTTTGAAGTTATATCAAGAAAAGGGGTATCCAGGAACACAAATATTAAATAATTATCCGAAAACAGAAAAAAGTGAATAAAAAGCACTTTTTTCTTTTATATTATTTAATTTCATGATAAAATAAATGTAATGGTGATCATATGGAAAATGAAAAAGAAAATAAATTTTTATTTATATTAGCAGTAACATTGTTAGCAGTACTAGCAGCAATGGTTTTTATTAAAACATTTATGTTTGATAAAAGCAAAGAAGAAAAAATAGATGTACCAGAATCGTTAATAGATGAACTATATTCATACATCGATATTAAAAATTTAAATAATGAGATTTCTTTTTATGTAGATAATTATATTAATAGTCAAAATCTAGGTTATACTACCATAGCTAAAATGACATATAATTATATTAATAAATACGATAATTTAAAAATTGAATCAGTAAACGATACTGATAAAAGTCTTTTTAAAGAAGACGGAACACTATTAAATAAAATTAAGATAAATGACTTTGAAGAAGATGTAACTTCAGTAATATCAAAAAGCAATTTTGGATTAAATGAACATTTTAATAAATTTGATATAGACGAAAATACTAGTGCATATATTAAAGGAGAATACTTATTTATTTATAAAAGAAATGAGCCAATTGATAGTAATTACGTTTCATATCGTGGACTAATAAGTTACACTTTACTTGATAATGCTAATAAAATACAATTAACAGAATACTATTTAATATGTGATAAAATTTCAAAAATTTGTTATGATAGTAACAACGAAGAGAAAAATACATATATAACCTATAGTGAAGATTTAAATGTGTCCACTATGATTGACAAGTTAAAAAAATATGTTCACACATTTGAAAAAATAGGTAAAAAATATAAATGGATTAGTGTAGAAGGTTTATAACAAACATTTGGGGGATAATTATGGATATATATGCATATGCTTACGATACTTTTGTAATATTTACTGAAAATTTAAATTTATTACATATAGGCAATAAAGATTTAATAGTTAATGACATATTAGATTTTTTAACAAACAAAAACGATAAATACGATGAAGAATACATGAAAATTGTAACGAGTGATTTTAAGGACATAGAATCTATAAAAAGAGTAATCATGCTTATAATTGCTAGTAAATCTTATATGTTTAATTATTATGACTATTGGCATGAAATAAACATTGAGCAAAGTAAAAATATGTTAGAAGAAATAGAAAGTATGAGTATGCAACAAATAATTAGAGCATTTTATAGAAGAGATGAATTAGTAGAATGCTTACTTGAAGACTTTTTTTCCTATATTAATAGACCATACATATTTCAAAATAAGTGTAAATCTTTAATAATTGACAATGGTAAAAAAGACATAATATTAAAAATTAATCCCTTTGAAGCACTAGATTTATATGACTGTATAGATGACGATAAATATACCAACTCTGAAATATGTATACAATTATTTATGGACTTTTATGATAAAAGTTTATTATACAGTTTTAATGATGATTACGGAGAAGCGGATCAATATTCCTGCTTAGAAGAATTTTTGGTAGAAACATTTATCAGTAAACTAAGAAATTATTTTAATGATGAGAAAAAGTTTATAATTTTTATAAGATATATAATATCAAATGTTTATGAGACTATAGTAACAGAGTTGAATGGTAATAATTACGATTACAAAAAATATCTAGACATAGTATATAGTATTGAAAAGACTGAAACCGATGAAATTTTAAGTAGATTTTTATCAGATTACAAGTTTGCCTTAAATATAATTGATGCATTTTTAGAAGGTAACGATTATTTAGTAGAAGGTGACCTTTTATGTAAAAGAGAAATGTTTAAAAAATCAGGTAATATAAGTTTACTTAGAAAACTAAATCCATTTTACCTTGAAGAGGAAATAATTTATAAAAAAATTAAAGAAACTAGTGAAAGCTAGTTTCTTTTCAATCATCTAATAAGACAGCATGAACAACATATTTGTTATATTCATCAGCACAAGTAGATAAAGTTAATATTTTATCATCTTCATCCAAATCAACACCAAAATTATAAATGCTCCTATCTTTAATCATATTAAACATCTTCATTTTAGTTTCTTTATCTGGAAAAAGAACTTGTAAATAATCTACAGTAGTTTCTATTTTATACATAGAAAATATTTTATAATGTAATTCTTCATAAAGAGTTTTAACGGTTATTATTTGATTATCTGGCTTTGAATACCAATTATATCTCATCATATTTTGTAAATTACCGAACATAATGCCATTGTAATATCTATTGTGGGCATATAGAATAAGATTATCACTTAAATTAACAACATCATTACGAAAATCCATAAATACCCACCCATTTTTATCTTCTTTTCTATATATATTATGAGATAAATAGTATTGATTGTCGGTAGATTGTACAACTGGGTAATCAATATTTGTATTAGGAACAGTTACCCATCCAACAGTTTCAGGATTAATCATATAAATACTTGCCACTTCTTTATTATTAACTAATTTATCATTATCGGATTTATTTGCATTTAATTTATTGATAATGGTTTCTGTTTCATTTAAAGAAATAACTTCTTTTAGTTCTTTTTGTATTTCATTTACTTGATCCATTGAAGTGTAATTATCATAAAAAACATATCCAAAAGTAAATGTAATAATTAATATAATAATATAACCACAAGTTTTTAAAATGCTATTATTGGTTTGTTTTAGAATATTTTCTTTCAAATAATCATTACTATATTCTAATCTAAAATATATTTTATACCTTTTACTTTTCTTTTTATTATAATTTATAAGATAATTTATTGTATCTTCATTTAAATTATTAGAATGAATTATAATTTTAATATTCTTCTTATTATACTTTCTCAGAATTTTTATAATATATTCCAAATCATTTTTATTTACATAATCAACGTTTATATTTTTCAAATATTTATTAATTGAACAAAATGCTTCAAAGTCTTCCTCATCTTGCAAAGATAATGGTAAATCTATATGTAAAGTTATTTTATAAAACATACTAGAAAAAATACTTAAATTGTTTTGTAACATAAAATTAGAAAGATAAAGAATTTCATTTCTTGACTCAACTATAATATGATATTTATCTAAGTACTCAATCATAAAAGGTTGAAGGTTATAACAATTTAAATTTTTTATATTAGTTTTAGTAATTACCTCACATATTTTAAATGTTAAAGGAGAATCTTCTTTTAATATTAAATTAATAATAGATTTATTGTTTTTTATAATATTTAAAATCATTATTATGAATTCATTTTTTTCAATTAATAAAGTATCAATTTTATAAGAAGTAACAATTTCATTAATAAAACTTGCTACAATTTTGTTGTTTGTTACTAAATACTCATCAGAAAATATTAGTTCATCAGAACTAATTACATTGGTATTTAATAAGTTTTTATAATTTGTTGACAACTTTATTTTTTCTTTAATAACTAATGTATTGTCTTTAATTTTAAATAATAATTTTTTCATAATAACAAATCCTTATATACTATTTACTATATTATAATAACACAAATTTACACTTTTTAGTATATTTTTATAAAAATTGTGTTGTTTTTTGTATTTTTATGATATAATTTAGACATAATAAAGATAGGAGAGATGATAGTGGTGAAAAAATTTATAGGATTAGTTGCATTAGTAGTAGCTTTAGCTTTACCAATTAGTGTAAATGCAGCATCATTAAAAACAAAATGTGATAAAACTTGTCCAACAGCAGATGGAAAATGTACAGCCACATGTGCCGTTACTGTTGAAGGAAATGAAGCAACGTTAACTACTTTTTCAGGAACGCTTGAAGTAGTAGGTGATGGAGTAACAGTTAAAGATTTTAAAGCTGGTGAAGGATGGACAAAAGTATCACCTACAGATGCTGAACTTGCTAGTAAATCAATTCCAGTTAGCTTTATGTCAACAGATGGAATTAAAGATTCGAATTTTACATTGATGACATTTAATCTTGAATTAGAAAGTGCTGCGGTAGATTGTACATTAAATTTAAAAAATCCATCAATTGGTCAAGAAACAAAAGTAACAATTACTACAACTACTGAAACTAAAACTGGTGCATCACTTCCAATTGCTATAGTTGCTATTGGAGTTGTTGGTGCTACAGTTATTTATGCAACAACTAAGAAAAACAAAAAATTATACAAAATATAATTAAATTTTAACAATCTTGTTTGCAAGATTGTTTTTTTATGGTAAAATAAGGCCAGGTGATTAATTATGAATGAATTTAGTGAACAAGAATTAGTAAGACGAGAAAAACTAAATGAAATAGGAAAAGTATGTAATCCATACCCTGAAAATTTTGAAAGGACTCATACATTAAAAGAAGCACCAAAATTAGAAGATGGTACAGAAAATGTTAAAATAGCAGGTCGTATAGTTTTTATGCGTAAAATGGGTAAATTAAGTTTTGCTCGTATTCGTGATTTAGAAGGAAGTATGCAACTTGAATTTAAGATAGATGTTGTGGGGGAAGAAAATTACAGTTTCTTTAAAAAGTTAATTGATATCGGAGACTTTATTGGTGCTTTAGGAGAAATATTTACTACTCAAACAGGTGAAAAGACTTTAAGAGTACAAAGTTTTACATTTTTAGGTAAAGCACTAAGACCACTTCCTGAAAAATTCCATGGTCTAACTGACATAGATCAAAAATATCGTCAAAGATATGTTGATTTAATTATGAATGAAGATTCAAGAAAAGTATTCTTAGGAAGAAGTAAATTATATGCATTTTTACATAGATATCTTGCTGAAAATGGATTTTTAGAAGTTGAAACACCAATAGTTCAAACAGCAGTAGGCGGAGCAAGTGCTAGACCATTTTATACTCATCATAATGCTTTAGATATTGATTGTAATTTAAGAATAGCACCAGAACTTTATTTAAAGGAATGTATAGTGGCAGGTTTTGATAGAGTATATGAACTTGCAAAATGTTTTAGAAATGAAGGAATGGATACTCAACATTTACAAGAATTTACTCAAGTAGAATGGTATGTTGCTTATTGGAGATATGAAGATAATATTAAATTTTTTACAAATTTCATTAAGAATTTATTAACAGAATTACTAGGTACTCAAGTAATAACATATCAAGGACATGAACTTGATTTTAGTAAAGAAAATTGGGATAGAATTGATTATTGTAAAGAATTAGAAAGTGTATTAGGATTTAATGCACTAGAAATTGATGATCCCCAAGAATTAAAGAAAAAAATTGTGGAAGCAAATCTTTTCACATATGGTGATTTAGAAGAGTATAAATCATTAAGTCAAATAATAGATTTTGTATATAAGAAAAAGATTAGAGAAGGAATTGTTCAACCAACAATAATCTTTAATTATCCGGCGGTATTAAAACCTCTTGCAAGAAGATGTGATAATGATCCAAAACGTGTAGATGTATTCCAAATTGTTGTATGTGGAACTGAAATATGTAATGCTTATTCTGAACTTGTTAATCCACTTGAACAAAGAGCAGCTTTTGAAGATCAATTAAAAGCAAAAGATCAAGGTGATGAAGAAACTATGGATATGGACGAAGATTACTTATCAGCAATGGAACAAGGAATGCCTCCGATTTCAGGTTTAGGATTTGGTATTGATAGAATCTTAATGTTAATATATGATGCTCCATCAATCAGAGATGTTGTATTATTCCCAATGATGAAACCAGAAAATAAACAATCAAAAGAAACTAAATAGAGAAATTTAATTTTTCTCTATTTTTTATAAGCTAGGAAAGTTATACTTAGTTATGTTCTCAAAAAGAGATTATGAAAATTATGCTGTTTTGATCAATTAAATTGATGAAAATGCAAGGAGGACAATATGAATAATAAATTTTATTGCTCAACTTCTGTGTACTTTTTTTAAAAATGCAATATAAAAATGCTAAATTTAGTCAGTCTTAATTAGATTGACTTTCATATAATTCTTTGCTAAAATAAATCTTACTTTAGGGGGAATTTTATGATGGAAGAATCATTTATTGATATAGTTAATTCTCTAGAAAGAGCAACTGATACAATTTACCAAGCATATGAGTTATTGTATGAATTAGAAGTTGATAAAGAGAAAAATACTAGTATGTATGGAATAACTTTAAATTTGTTGCGTGAAGCAATATGGGTTGAAAGTGATGTATTAGGTAGATTAAATAAAACTTTTATGGTTGAAGATGCTTTAATTTATTTTGGCGAAAAGTTTAATAGAGAAGTGGCATTTATAATTAATGCTAGTCCAAAAAAAGAAGATGTTCCTAAGATTAGAATTATGAATAATCTTTATTTTAAATTATTAGAAAATAATAAGCATGATGAACATTGTTTAATTAGTGCATCAATATTTAAGTTAAATGTTTTTGTAGATTATTTACAACTTGCATTAAGTATAGTTCAAGAAAACGAAAATGAAAATGTTAAAAATGATTTGTTAAGAATGAAATATGTTTTATCAATGTCTAATTCAAAACTTGAAAACATTTTAATAAGAAGAGGTTTTGATCTAGAAATGCATCCATATATAACTTTTGGTATGCTTTATATAACACTAGAAGATAAAATAGAAGGAACACGTTTAGCAAACGAAAATATGTTAGCATTACTTGCTACAAATATTAAAATAGTGTTATCTAAAGAAAGTGGATTTAAAAAGAGTAATAAAGCTTATTCAGACTTTTTGTTTATTTGTTCTTCTTTAAGGGCCTCATTAGTTTTAATGGATGAAGATACAAGAGATTTTATAAAAAATATTATTTTGTTAACTATAACATCTACAATGGAAAATGAAAAAATTAGTGTTAATATACCTAATAATATAAGTATAAATAAAAACTTAATTGTTCAATTTATAAACTCTATATCTGATGCAATAAATAAAAGTCCAAATAAAGAATATAATGGGATGGTTTTAAAGAGAGCTTTAGAGAACATAGAAATTGATAAAAGAATACCTCGTTATGTAAGAATTGGCAGATAAATATGTGAAAAAAGTATGAAAATACTTTTTTTTATTGCTTTTGAGTGTTATAATTTTCTTAAGGAGGTAGAGATGAAAAAAATATTTGAAAAGCATGGTGTATTAAATTGCGTTGGTGCTTTAATGGATGTATTAGCATTTATACTTTTTGTAGTTGCAGCCTTTGTTAATGGAGCTACTCCAGATATGATTTTAAAAGTCATTGGATTAGTTTTATTTGTTGTAGGTGGCTTAATTATGTCAATATCTAGTGATAAACATAGTCTAGCGAAAAGTATGTTTGTTTTAGTTCTAACAGGAATTCTAATTTCATGGATGTTTCCTGGTGGACAATTCCAAGGTTCAGATTTTGCAGAAGGAAAATTTACTCGTATTGGTCTAGCTGATTTTGGATTTATGTTCTACTATTCAGTATATTTTTTACTAGATAAGATTCCATTCCTTGTAGTTTTAACAGGTTTCTATGGCGTTTTATCAAGAATTAGTGGATATCAAAAATTAGTTGAAAAATCAGCTGAAAAATTTGGTAAACATCCAATTGTAACTGCAGTAATAATGAGTGTAATTTTATTTGTACTTACATCATTATTCTCTCAAACATTTGTAGTATTAGTATTTATACCATTCTTCATTTCAATTTTAATTAAAATGGGTATGGATAAATTAACTGCCTTTGCAATTACATTTGGATCAGTTCTTGTAGGAATACTTGGATGTACATATGGAACAGATACATTAGCAATATTTAATTCTACATTAAATCAAGAACTTAAAATTGGTTTAAATTATCGTTTTATTATTGCGGCAGTTTCATTGGTTTTATACAATTTCTTCATTGTTATGCGTATTCGCAAGATTGAAAAAGATATGAAGAAGAATGTTAAAAACAATAATTGTTCTGATGATCCATTTAGCGTTGAAAAATTAAGTAGCAAAACCAAAACAAAAATGCTACCAACAATTATTGTTCTAGCAATCATGGCTATTATAATAATCTTAGGTTATATTAGTTGGAACTCATACTTTGAAATCAAAGTATTTGATGAATTCCATGAATGGCTAATCGGACTTGAAGCTGGAAAAGATTTCAACATTATAAGTTATATCCTTGGTGCTAATGCTAATGCTCTTGGAAACTTCAAATATGTATTTACATTTATAATTTTACTTGTACTTGTAAGTGCATTATTAGCATTCTTATATAAGATGAGCTTTAATGAATATATTGAAAGTTTCTATGAAGGAACTAAAAAAATGCTTAAACCATTATTATGTTTACTTGGTGTTAATCTAGTATTTACTACAAGTTACATAGCTGGCCAACCAATAGCTTCAGTTTATAATTGGATTTTAAATTTAGTTGAAGGATTTAATCCATTTATAACATCAATCGTAGCATTCATATCATCATTATTCCAAGTAGATTTTGGATATGTAGCCTACACAGTTGGAAGCTTTGCAACCTCAGTTTATGCAGATAACTTTGCAATAGCACATACAGTATTCACATCAATGTATGGTTTAGTTCAAATATTCATGCCAACAAGTATGATTCTTGTAACAGGACTTGCGTTAACTAAAGTTAGTTACAAAGAATGGTTTAAATACATTTGGTTATTTGTTGTTGGTATGATCATTATACTACTTGTATTATTTACAGTAGTTACTTACATTTAAGAGTTCACAAAAAGAACTCTTTTTTTTAAGTTCAAAATGTTATATAATAATAATATGAAAGAATTAAGTAAGATTAAAAGCATTATGACAAGAATAAATAGAAAGTGTGACAAAGAAAACACTTCTTTAAGTAATGTTTTAAAAAACATGAATATCTCTAATACTAAATTTTTAGAAATACTTGGTCTCAATCCCTATTTTTTAGATGCAAATTTAGAGAACTTAATTAGAAATCTATTTGATACTATAGATACTAGAATAGATTTTGATCCAAATATGGATTTAGTAAATTGTGATATAGGATTTTATTCGAAAAATTTAAATACAGATTTACATTTTTCTCAAAAAAGATTATCTATAATAAATGTTAAGAGTCATGAAGATGACGATTTTGTTTATAAAGATGAAGTAGGTGATTTAGTTTTTACTAATCATACAATTCACTATGAATTAAAAGTTACTGTTGACAAAGGCTTAGAAAAGCCAGGGTTTATAAATAGAAAAAGTGCCATAAAACACATGAATTTAAAAGTTAGTTATAAAACTAATGAAAAAACTGGAAGTTATGAATTTACAATAAATAATGACATGTTATTAAACGACTTAGATTATATTATGAAATGCCTAATAAGTGGTAATTTTGTAAAAACTTATTTAATTTTAGATAAATATCCTTGTACTTTTAAAATTATAGATCCTGCCAAAGAAATTGAATAAATTTTTTAAAGAAAATCCATTATTATACATAGAATTATAAAAGGGAGGATTCTATGTATAATAATTATAATTTAGAAACAAGTAGAATATTTAAAGATGCTGAAAAAATAATGATAAGTTTAAATCATGGATATGTTGGAACAGAACATTTATTTTTAAGTATGTTAAAAAATAGTGAAGAAATAAGAAATTTATTAGAAAAATACCAAATAGAATATGATGGCTTTTTAGAAGAACTTCTTTTAGTAGTAAATTCTGAAACATGCAAAAAAGTAGCCTGTATATACACACCGTTATTAAAAAAAGTTATAAAAAATGCAGAAATGCATGCTAAAAACAGTTATATAACACCCCTTATGTTATTGGAGTCTTTACTTGAAGAAGGGGAAGGGATAGCTATAAGAATATTAATTTCTATGGGATTAGATATTGATAAACTTTATGATGAAATAAAACTGAAAGATAAAAAAAGTAACCAAAAATTAGAAATATATAATATAGGAAAAGAAATGTCAAAAGATTTATCGGATAATTTTGTAGTTGGTCGTGAAAAAGAAATAGATTTAATAACAGAAACCCTATTAAGAAAAAATAAAAATAATCCTCTTTTAATCGGGGATGCTGGGGTTGGAAAAAGTGCTATTGTAGAAGAACTTGCTAGAAGAATAAAAAAAGGTGATGTACCGAATGCTTTAAAAAACAAAAAAATAATATCAATAGAAATGTCCTCTTTAGTAGCGGGTACTAAATACCGCGGAGAATTTGAAGAAAAATTAAATAAAATCATAAAAGAAGTAGAAAATAATCCAGAAATAATTTTATTTATAGATGAAATTCATACATTATCAAATGCCGGTGGAGCAGAAGGAGCAATAAATGCTAGTGATATTTTAAAACCATATTTAGCACGAGGAAAAATAAAAGTAATCGGTGCAACAACCACAAATGAATATAATAAATTTATAGCTAAAGATAAAGCTTTATCAAGAAGGTTTGACCTAATAAAGATAAATGAACCGAGCATTGATGAAACAATAAATATATTATCCAAGATTAAACCATCTTTTGAACATCACTATAATATAAAAATTTCTGAAGAAAACATTAGGCAAATCGTTGATTTAACAAATAAATATATATTAGATCGATTTAATCCTGATAAATCAATTGATCTATTAGATAGTGTATGTGCAATGAAAGAAGTTAAAAGCCCTAAAGAAAAAAATATAATAATATTAAAGAACAAATTATCTAATATTATCGAGGCTAAAGAAAAAATGGTTAAAAATAATAATTTTGAAGAAGCGTTAAATTATAGAAAACAAGAAATAGAATTAAATGAAAAAATAGAAAAAGAGAAAAACTCTTCAAATAGAATTACAAATAATGATATAAAAGAAGTAATGTTAAGAAAAAGTAATATCCCAAATATGAAAAATAATTGGAAAGATTTAAAAGCATATTTAAATAATGAAATTGTTGGACAAGAAGAAGCAATAAATGAAATAATTGCGAGTCTAAAATCCAAAGAAAGTGATTTGCCAGTATCCATACTCCTTACAGGCTCAACAGGAGTGGGTAAAACTAAAACTGTAAAAGAAATAGCAACATATTTAAAGATGCCACTAGTTAGATTAGATTTAAGTGAATATAATGAACCAGTTTCTATAAATAGGCTTATTGGATCTTCTGCGGGATATGTTGGCTATGATGATGAAAATATATTTGATAGAATAAGAATGTATCCAAATTCTATAGTGTTATTAGATGAACTTGAAAAAGCTAATTCAAACGTAATTAATCTATTTTTACAAGTGCTAGATGAAGGATTTATAACAAATGCAAAAGGAGAAAAAATAGATTTTAAAAACACCTATATTTTTATGACTAGTAACGCAGAAATTAATAATAAAATAGGATTTATGAAAGGAAAATCAAACTATCAAAATAGTTTTAGTAAAGAATTTCTAGGAAGAATTACATGCATAGTTAATTATAAAAATGTAACTGAAGATATGGTAAAAAAATATTTATCTAAAAAAGGTATAAAGAATAGTTTGATTTTAAAAGAATTTGATTATGAAAATCAAGGCTTCCGTGGACTTGATAAATATATAAAAAAGAAGAAGATGAAAGTAAGGTAAATTTAACTTACTTTTTTCTTCTTCTTACTTGCTCAAGTAAACAAACATTTAAATCAATATCTAGTTCTTCTTTGACTTGTTTAATCAGCTTTTGATAAGTTTCTCCATCCATAAATAACGTTGAACTTCCAAAAAAACTCTTCCATATTTTAATAGGTATTATAATATTATTAGCAAAATCTAATACTTCTTTGTTCTCAAGGTCTATTATAACTGAATGTTCAATATGTCCTTTAAAACATAAGGGAATATAATAGTAACCAACATATAATTTTTTTGCTTTTTCCAAAACACAAGATGTTAAATTGTGACAAAAACCTTGCCTTTCTTTGTCACTAATATTTTTAATTCCTAAAGATTCGCACAACGGAACAATTTTTATAATTCCTTGATTTGATCTTATATGAACATCTTTTTCTTTTAGTGAAATAATGCCTTTGGAAAAAGTCAAACCACCAATAGCGCGCTCATAATCATCTTCATTAATATGTTTTTGAAAAAATAAATCACTCATTTGAATAGCCCTTAGTAGTTCACTATTTGGATTGTATCCATATTTGTTTAAAATATCTAATAAAATTTTTTTTGCTTTTGGATTTCCACTATTTAAATAGAGCATAAGTAAAGAATTTAATTTGTTTACATCATCTAAACCTCTAGGTAAATATAATAGTTCGTCAAGAAAATAAGTCAATACTTCTTTTGCTTTTAAATTATTTTCTAAGATATTTATTTGTTGTCTTGAAGTGTATTCTCTTTCTAGTTCCAAAACGCTGTTACTTAATAATACACTTTTTACATCTTGAAAAGTTACCATAAAATCCCCCTTAAATTAGACACATTATAACACAATTATTAAACAAAGTCAAATTTGGGCATATATTATCACTAGGGAGGGGACCATGAAATTCGGGGATGAATTTTTTAAAAAAGTTGAAAAAAAGACTAATGTTTCCAAAGACACCATCTTAAGTCTTGCAGAAAAATTACAAAAAGGAAATATGAAAGATGAAAAGACACTTAGTGAAGTAATAGATACATTAAGTAAAATGACTGGTAAAAAAGTAAGTGATGAACAAAAATCTAAAATTATCAAAAAAGTGGTGGAAGATAAAGTTCCTAATAATGTTGAAAAAATGTTTTAACTCAATCTTTTGGTTGAGTTTTTCTTTTGTTTATTATATAATAGCAACCTGGAAGTGGTAATATGCAAAAAAGAATTTATGTAGAACTACCTAAAGAAAATGGCCCAAGATTTTACTATAGAGATGAAGCTTTACAAAAAGTAAAAGAAGAATTACAAAGTTTTTTAGAGTGGGATAAAAGCATGAATAATATAACATTTGCTAGAAAGATGATGTATTCTCATGAACTAAAAGCAAATAATCAAGTCGAAGGTTATCAAGATGATTTAGCTCTAATCGAAGATATAATAAAAAGAAAAACAGAAAAAATTAAAGATGAAGAAAGAAAACAAAGAATTTTAAATCTTTATCATGGTTATTATTATATTTTACATCATAAGAAAATGGATGAACATCATTTACATGAATTATATCAAATTTTAAGCGAAGGGCTTTTAAGTGAATATGATTTGAAAAATATGGGCCTGCTTTACCGAGAAAAGCCAGTTTATATTCTTCAAAATGGTAGGTTAGATATGGAGCTTGCTGAAGGTGTCTATCATAAAAATATAGAAAAATTAATTAAATCATATTTTGAATTTGTTAATAGTGATCCTCAAAATAACCAAATTGAAGAATATATTAAGTCTCAAATAATGCATTTTTATTTTGTATATATCCATCCATATTTTGATGTAAATGGAAGAACAAGTAGAACAATGTCTATGTGGTATTTACTAAAAAATGAAGCTTATCCATTTATAATATTTAATCGAGGTATTAGTTTTAAAGGTTCCAAATACGATAGAGTGATTAAAGATACTAAAGAATCTAATGACATGACTTACTTTTTATTAATGATGTTAGAAACACTAAAAGTAGAGTTGGAAAAAGAACATGTTATGGAAATGGTTGCAAGTAATACCAAATACAAGTTAAGTGGCTTAGACTATCAAACAATTCTTTATTTTCTAACTATGAATGGCAATAAAACACTTCGTGATTTTAGTGTTATGTATAATAGATTTAATGACAAAAAGTCTATCAAAGAAATATATAATGAAATGATAAAGCATTTAATAGAGTTAGAAATATTTATAGTAACAAGATATACAAAAAGAAATATAGAAGAAAACATTCCAAATATGGAACTAGTACTTAATGAAAAAAAGGTTGAAATAGATTCACCTCATCTATCTAGAATTAAATAAAAATAGGTTTGAAATTTAAACCTATTTTTCGATGAAATACGCATAATATTCTTCAAAAGTAATATTATTTTCATAAACATATTTTGCTATTTCTTTACCAACATATCTAAAATGCCAAGCTTCATAACTATAACCAGTTACTTTAACTTTATCTTTTGGATATCTTAAAATAAAACCAAATCTATAAGCATTATTTTCTAACCATTTTGCAGTTTCAGTATCTTTAAAAGTAAGTTTATTATTATTAAGTTTACTAAATATATCTAAAGATAAACCGGTTTGATGTTCAGAAGCTCCAGGTCTTGCTGCTATACTATCGGCATATTTTTGTCCACGCGTTTTTTTATAATTATTATAAACAATTTCTTGTTCTTGATAAGATCTATACGATGAACTAACCATTAAATAATATCCTTGTTCTTCTTTAGCGGCATTCCACATTTCTAAAAAAGCATCATAAGTAATCTTCCTAGTTTTTTGACTACCTGCATCTCCCCAGGAATAAGTCTGAGAAATTGTAACTAAGTCAGATGGAGCATAATCACTACCAAGAAGATAATATTTATTTACTAGCATACTTGTATCTTTACTGACATCGGTATTAAATTCTTCTTCATAAAAATTCTTATCTAAATGAATATTTATATTTCTAACAACACTTGTTAAATCTAACTTTTTATTTTTATTTATATATTCAATATACTTATAAAAATTTTTCTTTAAAAAGTATTTTTCATCTAATAATTTAATATAATTTTCATTAACATCATTATTTAAAAAATAGTTATAATCTTTTTCATTAAAATTATTAAGTATTTTAGTTACATCTTCATTTTTATATCCATGATTAAGTAATTTATATTCATATGTTTGATGATATTTATATTCTTTATACTTATAATTTCCAAATATAGAAGCTCCGATTATTAGAATAATTCCGATTAAAATATAGTATACTTGTTTTTTTATTTTTATTCTTTTAGACATTTAGGCCACCATCCTTATCTAAATTTATTATAACATTTCTTTTAGGTATTTACAAACAATTATAAATGTAGTACACTTAACTTAACAATAGAAGGTGATGTTATGTACACAAATAAACAAATAATTGGCCTTTGCCCAAATTTTTATAAAATAATAGAATTTTCTCCTTATGAAGATGATGTTATATCAAAAAAATTAATTAAGTTATATCAACAATATATATTTAGAATTGATATCAACAATCCTGAAGATGTAGAAAGTGTTATAAATCTAGATAAAGTTGTTAGTAAATATATTGATGACTATTTATTTAGACGTGAAATGCAAAAACAAATATTACAAATAAAAGTTAAAAAGGATGCTAAAGATATCTTAAAAGAAATAATTTATTCAATTATTAAAATATTTGATAATTATGAAGAATATACAACAAGAGTAATCTATATTTCAAAATGGATTTAAAAGGGACGGAGGCGTTCTTTTTTTGATAAAAAAAGACAACAAATATGTTTTTAAATTTGTTGCTTTCTTTGTTTAATATTATTTGTAGCCTTTTCTACAATATAACAATAAGACTTATAAGCAATTTCTTGCCTAGATGACTAAACCTTTCATCTAATTCGAAAGCCTCAGTTTGTTCATCCGGTAACAATATACCACTAGTTCATACAAATGTCAACAAAAAAATGAGATAAATTGTTGCTAATTTGTAGAGTGCGGTAATAGTATTTATTATGAAAATTCATCGTATATTTATGCTTGCTATAAAGAAGGAAAAGTATTATAAAAATAAGAAGTTATTTTTTTGATAACTTCTTATTTTTTGTTATTTAAAATTGATTTTGGATAAGGTTTACGTTCATCTTTTCTATATGGCATGTAATCTATGCTAGTATTATAATAATCTGCTAGATTTCTTAATATTTCTGTAGGTATGTCGTTTGTTTCAGGTTCACATTGAGAATAGCCAGTTTGGCTCATGTTTAGATATTTAGCAATGTCTTTTTGAAACAGGTCTTTGTCTTCGCAAAGTTCTTTTAGTCTGTTCATATTTGTATCACCTTTAAAACAATATCATAACTTAAACAAGATATTGAATTATAACTTAAAATAAGTTATAATAGTATTAGATAATTTAAAATAGGTTATGTATAACTGAGGTAATTTTATGAAAAAAAGAGTTTTTATATTATTGATCGTGGTAGTTTTGGTCTACATTTGTGTGGTAATTGGTAAAGCATCTAATAATGAAGACATTATTATGGATGATAAAGAAGTTAGTGTAATTAAACATGAAAATTCAATATCAATGATGCTCGAAACAGAAGCTGGAAGTGGAAATTATGAATTGACAACACGTGATAGCTGGCCAACAGAAGGATATGTGTTTAATGCAGAACTATCAAAATGTGAAAATGGCGGGGAACTTTCATGGGATGATGAAAATAAAAGAGTTCTTATGAGTGGTAATGTTTCAGATAAATGTTATGCCTATTTTGAAACTGAACCAGGATATTTAACAATTTTAAATAATAATGGAGGAAAAGAATCAATTGTAGCTAAAAGCAATCCTACATTTTCTAGTGTATCAACGACTAATCAAGGAATGTATGCCACTTTAGATGATTTAGGAACATCTTACTATTTTAGGGGGGCTGTAAATAATAATTGGGTAAAATTTGGTAAAGATAATAGTGGAAATGATATTTTCTGGCGTATAATAAGAATAAATGGTGATAACTCTATTAGAATGATATATTCTGGTACAGCCGCTCCGGTAAGTAGTACTTCAATTGTAATGACTGGAACAGGAACACAAATAAATAGTGCAACTTATAATTATAATATTGATGGAAAGGCTGAATATGTTGGATATCAATCTATTGATGGTCAGCAACATGGCTATGGAAATGCCTCAACAAATTCAAGTGTTAGAGATAGCGTGGCAAAACAAGAAATAGATAAATGGTATGCTAATACAACTATGAATACAGATGCATCAATCAAAAAGTTAGTAGCAGATGCAATATATTGTAATGATCGAAGTGCATCTTCCACTAAAGTTGCTTACTCAAAAACAGCATATACAACTTTAAGTACTTGGAATTCAAATGGTACTACATATTACTTTGGAGGCGTTGGAAGAACTCAAGTAGTACAAAATCCAATATTAACATGTCCAACAGAAAGTGATATGTTCACAGTAGGCCAAATTACTTTAGATGATGGTACTAAGAAAGGAAATAGTGCTTTAACTTACCCAGTTGGGTTAGTAACAATAGATGAAAATGTTATGGCTGGTGCTGTATCTGGTAGTTCAAATAAATCTTACTATTTATATACTGGTCAAACATTTTGGACAATGTCTCCACGTAGTTCGGGAAATACAACAGGTTATTATGGTAATTTTGGTATCAATAATTCTGGTGGATATGGAAATTATTATGTACATAGTTATGCTTTTGGATTACGTCCTGTAATTTCTTTATCTTCTGAAATAAAGTTATCAGGTAATGGAACATACAATAATGTATATGAGGTACATTAAAAACTAAAAATAATATAAATTTAACATAAAATCATATAATTAATAAGGTGAAGCTTATGCATATTAAAGATACCCTTATTAATTTTTTGTATGATAAAGAATATTTTATATCAATTTATGATAATTTTATTCATGTATTTAATTATAAGGATTTAATAAGTTTGACAAATAAACTAGTTATTTTAAAACTAGATAAATTTAAATTAGAGATTAAAGGCGAAGATTTGTTTATCACTAAAATGATGCCAAAAGAAATATTAATCCGTGGAGTTATCAAGAATGTAGGTATCAATTATGAATAAAAATGTTGTATGGATAGAAAGCAGTTGTGATAACTATTACCGATTAATAAGTAAAGTTGAAAATTTATCTGTTAAAATATATGAAGTTAAATATATTGATAAAAAGTTGTATTTAAAAGTAACCAAAAAAGATTATGAAAAAATAAATAAATATATCATAAGTTATAAATTTAAAATTATAAAAAATACTGGTATAAATAAATTCTTAGATTATATCAAGAAAGAAAAAATATTTATTATATCTCTTTTATTAGGTTTAATTTTCTTTGTTTGTCTAAAAAATATGATATTTAAAATTAATATAATTCATGAAAACAGTAACATTCGTGAACTAATTAAAGATGAACTAGATGAAAATGGCATAAAAGTCTTAAGTTTTAAGAAAAGTTATAAAAAGTTAGATGAAATAAGACAAAAAATATTAGATAAACATCCAGATAAATTAGATTGGATGGAGTTTGAAGTAAGAGGGATGGTTATAAATGTCAAGATTGAAGAAAGAATTATAACTGATATTAAAAAAAATGATAGAGTTTGTGATATTGTAGCTAAAAAAAATGGCGTAATAAATGAAATAAAGATAGAACAAGGAGAAGGTCTTGTAAACATAAATGACTATGTTAAAGAAGGTGATCTTTTAATTCGTGGTTCTGTAAAATATAATGAAGAAGATAAAAGATATACTTGTGCATCTGGAGAAATATATGCCACCACTTGGTATACAGGAAGTATAAGTATTCCTTTTAAGTATTATGAATACGAAAAACAAAATGATAAAAGATACAATTTAGTCTGGGAATATAATGATAATAAACATGAAATATTTAAAAATAGATTAGAAAACTATGAAAGTAATTATAAAACATTACTTAAAATATTTGACTTTAATCTATATATTGATAAACAAGTAAGTGTAAAAAAAATAGAAAAAGAATATAGTGAAGAAGAAGCATTAGAAATAGGGATAAATAAAGTTATTGAAACAATAGAAAAAAAATTAACTAAAAAAGATACTATAATTGATAAAAAAGTTTTGAAAAAAGTTAAAAATAATAGTACAATGGATATAGATGTATTTGTAGTAGTAAAAGAACTAATAAGTACACAAAAAGAAATAGAAATAGAAAAGGATTGATTAGGATGTTTTTAAATACAATTAGAGCAGTATTAAATGATAACTTTCCAGTGCTAATAATATTCATTGTAACCCTTGTTAGTATGAGATTCTTTTATCTTAGAACTCATCGTGAAAAAATATATTTTTATAAAGAATTTTTTGGAATAATATCTATAGTTTATTTGTTCTTATTATTTCAACTTCTTACAAAAGTAGAATTAAATGAAGGCAGTGGATATAACTTAGTGCCATTTACAGAAATATTTAGATATAAAGTAGGTAGTAATCTTTTTATATATAATGTTGTTGGAAATATACTAGCTTTTGTTGTATTTGGTTTAATTATTTCTTATTATATAAAACCTAAAACTGTCATGGCTCCGTTTTTGATATCTTTAGTAGTATCATCAACCGTAGAGTTTGTGCAACTTAACATAGGTAGAAGTTTTGATGTTGATGACATTATTTTAAATGTTTTAGGTTGTATAATTGGTTATTTATTGTATATTGGTCTTACGGCCATACATAATCATTTACCAAAATCATTACAAAAAGAAGGAATAATTAATATTATATGTTTCATTCTTTTAATAATTATGCTATTATATATACTTAAAGTGATGGGGGTGATTTTATTTTGAATCACTATGAAATAATAAATGAATATAACGGGAAAGTAAAATATGATTTCCTACCCAAAATAATTGATAAATGTTTAGAAATAGAACATGTAGAAAATGCCATATTTTCAATAATATTTATTGATGATGAAAAGATGCATGAATTAAATAAAACCTATCGAGGCATTGATAGAACAACTGATGTTTTATCATTTGCTTATGAAGATAATGAAACAATTGAGTGTGATTACCGAATGCTTGGAGAAATATTTGTAAGTATTCCAAAGATGAAAGGACAAGCTATAGAATATGGACATAGTGAAACCAGAGAATTAGCATTTTTAGTAGTTCATGGGATATTACATCTTTTAGGTTATGACCACACTTTAGGAGAAAAAGAAGAAAAAGAAATGTTTAGTCGTCAGGAGTTGGTATTAAATGAGTTTGAAGAAACAAGAAAAGCATAAGAAAATGAGTTTTCAAAGATTTTTAAATAGTATTAAGTTTTCTATTGATGGATTAGTTAATGCATATCAAAATGAACAAAGTTTATGGTTACATGCAATATGCACTATAGGTATTATAATATTAGGATTCTTATTACAAATAAGCTTCATCCAATGGGCTATAATAGTTATTGCTCTAGTTATAGTTTTAGCGGTGGAACTTCTTAATACAGCAATTGAAGCAACTGTAGATTTAGTTACGAAAGAAATTCATCCTCTAGCTAAAGTTGCTAAAGATTGTGGTAGTGCAGCAGCATTTGTAAGTAGTATTATGGTATTTATCATTTGTTGTTTTATTTTTATTCCTAAAATTATAGCAATATTTTAAAGAGGTAAGTTATGAAGAGTGGATTTGTAAGTATAATCGGAAGACCTAATGTTGGTAAAAGTACATTAATAAATACTATAATTAATAGAAAAGTTGCCATAACTAGTAATGTTTCAGGTACGACCAGAAACATTATTCAAGGAATATATAATGATGCAGATACCCAAATAGTTTTTGTGGATACACCAGGGATACACAAGCCTATAAATAGACTAGGTAAAGTATTAAATAAAGAGGCTTTAGCTCTAACAAAGGATGTTGATTTAATTTTATTTGTAGTAGATGTAGCATCAGGTATAGGCAAAGGAGATATGTTCATTTTAGAAAGTTTAAAAAATAATGATGTTCCTGTTATCCTTGTTCTTAACAAAATTGATGAAATAACAACTGAAAAGTTATTTAAAACAATTGATGAATTTAAAGACATCTATCCTTTCGTAGAAGTAGTACCTACATCAGGACTTAAAAATGATAATGTTGATCACTTAATAAGTGTTATTAAAAAATATTTACATGATGAAGTAAAATATTTTCCAGATGAATATTATACCTCAAGTAGTATGAAATTTATGGCCAGTGAAATAGTAAGAGAAAAACTACTTCAAGTAACGGAGGATGAAATACCCCATAGTATTACGTGTATAACAACTCTTTTTGAAGAAAAGAAAGACATTGTCAATATTAGTGTTGATATCATCGTAGATAGAGATAATATAAAAAGAATAATAATAGGTAAAAATGGTAGTAGATTAAAAATGGTTGGCACTTTAGCAAGAACTGAAATAGAAAGTGAACTAGTTGGGAAAAAAGTTTATTTAGAACTTTTTGTAAAAACAATTAAGAATTGGAAAGATAAAGAAAAGTATTTAGTTGAACTTGGTTTTATAGATAATGAATAAAATAAAAATAAATCACCCAATATATATTTAGGTGATAAAATTGAATAAAGAAGAAGCATGGAAAAAATTTCAAGAGTCAGGAAAAGTAGAAGATTATCTTAAGTACAAAGAAGCGGAAAAGAAGGATTAGAAGTGAACACAGAAGTAGATGGATTTGTTTTAAGTGAAACTCCATATGGAGAAACAAGTAAAATAATAAATGTTTTTACTCGTGAGTATGGGGTAATAGGCATAATGTGTAAAGGTGCTAAATCTTTAAAAAATAGATATCGTGTACCAACTATGAAATTTAGTTTCAGTCATTTTAACATTGTATATAAAGAAAACAAATTATCTACATTAGTAAGTGCAGATGTTTTAAATCCTTTGAAAACTATCAAGAGTGATATTCTTTTGGTAAGTTTTTTGGCGTATATAACAGAACTAACTAGTCAAGTAGTTAAGCAAAGTAGTGATATAGAAAATATTTATGATGATTTCATTAAAATTATATTAAAGTTAGAAAGTGGTCTAGATCCAGTAGTTTTAACTAATATTTTAGAAATTAAGTATCTTGAATATCTAGGCGTTTTATTTAATTTAGATGAATGTATACTATGTGGAAGCAAGAATAATATTGCTACATTTGACCCAGATAAAGGTGGATACATTTGTATAAATTGTTTAACTAATGAAATAATCGTGGATAAAAAGATAATAAAAATGATAAGAATGTATTATTATGTAAATATTGATTCTATTAAAGAAATAAGAATTGATGACGAAACAAAAAGTACAATTAATAAATATTTAGATTTATATTATGATAGATATACAGGGCTATATTTAAATAGTAAAGATTTTTTAAAAAAACTTATGTAGGGTGGTAGTATGGCAAATTTAACATTTTATTATGGAACAATGGCAGTTGGAAAGACGACAAAGTTATTACAAGATCATTATAATTATTCAAAATATTTAATTAATATCGTAGTTATGAAACCCAAAGTTGATACAAAGGGAAGTAATACTGTTGTAAACAGAATTGGTGAAAATATTAAAGTTGATGTTTTAATACCTAAAAGTGCCAATTTGCTAAGTAAAAAATACATGCATAAATATATGTACGCTGAATTTATTTTAGTGGATGAAGCACAATTTTTAAGTAGAGAACAAATTAATCAACTTTGGTTTATAGCACATAAATATAATATTTCCGTTGTTTGTTATGGTCTTAAAAGTAACTTTAAAGGGGATTTGTTCGAAGGTTCAAAACAATTGTTTGCTAGAAGTGATGAAAAGCATGAGTTAACAGTAAACTGTGTATGTGGAAGTCCCGCAATGTTTAACGCTAGACGTGTAAACGGTAAATATAGTTCAAGTGGAAAAGAAGTTGTAATTGATGGGGCCGATGATGAAATAGAATATATTCCTCTTTGCGCAGACCATTATTTAGAATTTGTTATGAATGGAAAGTATAAAAGCTAGCAGTTTACACTAGACAAATGTGTGAATTTGTGATATATTAATATTGCAACTAAATCAAGTTGAAATTTTAAAAAAAGTGGGTGAAGCCAGCCCTATAAATGGCAACGAATAAAGTGGGTGAAGCCAGCCCTATAAGTGGCAACGAATAAAGTGGGTGAAGCCAGCCCTATAAGTGGCAACTAAAAAAGCAGGCTAGAACTATAATTCTAGTCTTTTCTTTTGCGTGAAAATGTGGTATAATGTTTATCGAGGTGAAGCGTGTGTATAATAAATTTAAAATAGTAAAAGTTGACTCAAAATATTGCGATTATTTAAGGCAATTTGATAACAAAGTTCCTTACAATGCTTTTGATAAAGAACTTAGACCATTCTTAGGTATTTTGTTTATTGTTAACGATGTTGAATATTTTGTGCCATTATCTAGTCCAAAAGAAAAACATAAAACATTAAAAAATACACTAGATTTATTGAAAATAGATAATGGAAATTTAGGCGTTATTAATTTTAACAACATGATACCTGTAAAAAATGATAATTATACGGATTATGATTTATCTTTACAGAATAAAAATAAATCTGAATTACAACGAAATATTTTATTAAGAAAACAACTTAGATGGATAACAAAACAACATAAATCAGTTATGGATAAATCTTATATATTATATAAACTTTATAAAAAAAATAAATTACATAAAAATATTAAAAATAGATGTTGTAATTTTCCTTTATTAGAAAAGAAATGTAGTGAATACAATGAAAATGTGTTACAAAAGACTGAAGTATCGATGTAATTAATTTAAAATATGGCTTTTAATTCTTGTAATTTTTCCAACATTTATGTATAATTGTATTTATTAAGGAAGTGAATTTTTATGAAAGTAACTATGGATGAGTTAGTTAATTATTGTAAACAATATGGTTTTATTTTTCAAGGCAGTGAAATATATAATGGACTTGCAAACTCATGGGATTACGGTCCAGTTGGTACAAATTTAAAAGAAAACATCAGAAAAGCATGGAAGAAGAAATTTATTCAAGAAAATCCTTATAATGTTGGACTAGATGCTGCGATTATTATGAATCCAAAAGTTTGGGTTGCATCAGGTCATGTTGCTTCTTTTGCAGATCCATTGATTGACTGTAAGAAATGTAAAGCTAGACACAGAGCAGATAAATTAATCGAAGACTTTACTCATGGCGAAGTTACAGGTGATGGCTGGGATAATGAAAAACTAGAAAATTTCATCAAAGAAAATAACATTACATGTCCCGTATGTGGTAAAAGTGATTTTACTCCGATAAGAAAGTTTAATTTATTATTTGAAACTTCAATTGGTGTAACAGATGATACTAAGAATACTGTTTATTTACGTGGTGAAACTGCTCAAGGAATTTTTGTTAATTTCAAAAATATTGAAAGAAGTATGAGATTAAAAGTACCATTTGGTATTTGTCAAACGGGTAAAGCTTTTAGAAATGAAATTACACCAGGTAACTTTATTTTTAGAACTCGTGAATTTGAACAAATGGAACTTGAATTTTTCTGTAAACCAAATACTGACTTAGAATGGTTTGGATATTGGAAAAATTATTGTATGGACTTTTTAAAAACTTTAGGTTTAGATAGCAATAATTTGAGATTCAGAGATCATGAAAAAGAAGAATTATCATTTTATAGTAAAGCAACAACAGATATAGAATTTATGTTTCCAATGGGATGGGGTGAATTATGGGGTATTGCTGATAGAACAGATTATGACTTAACTGTTCATCAAAATGCTTCAGGCACAGATCTTCGTTATATGGACCCAGAAACGAATGAAAAATATTTGCCATTTGTTGTAGAACCATCAGTGGGGCTAGATAGATTACTTTTAGCTATTTTAACAAATGCTTATACAAAAGAAATGGTGGAAGGCGAAGAAAGAATTGTTTTAAAAATCCATCCAGCTTTGGCACCATTCAAAGTAACTATTTTACCCCTTATTAAAAAGATTCATGCTGGAAAAGCAAATGACATTTATGCAATGCTTTGCAAATACTTTGAATGTCAATATGATGAATCTGGTTCAATAGGTAAAAGATACAGAAGAAGTGATGCCATTGGTACACCATTTGCTATAACAATTGATGATAATACAATTATAAATGATACTGTAACTCTAAGAGATAGAGATACAATGGAACAAATTACGCTAAAAATTGATGAATTAATTTCATTCATAAGTAAAAAGATAGAATTATAATTTCAAAGCTAGAGAAAAAATCTCTGGCTTTATTCTTTTTTCTGTAGTATAATTTAATTAACAAGAAAAATATTATGTAAAACTCTTGTAAAAATTTTAAAAGTTTGATAAAATGGGATAGTAGACTAGGGAGGAATCAATTATGGGATTTAGCTTAAAAAATATATTTAAAGATGACGATGACATGGAAAATCTAAATGGCACAGAAGATGGATACTACAATATTTCTGAAGAAGATGCTATAAAAGAAGCAGACAAAACTGGAAATAAAATGATTTTGCTTGAACCTCGTGCATACTCTGAATCACAACAAATTGCGGATCATTTAAAAAATAGAAATAGCGTTGTTGTTAATTTAAAAAGAGTAACATCTGATCAAGCTAAAAGAATTATTGATTTTTTAAGCGGAGTTATCTATGCAATTGGTGGTTCAATGCAAAAAATAGGTGTTGGCATTTATCTAGTGGCACCTAAAAATGTTAATGTTCAAGGAAAAATAACAGATGACTCAGAAAAAACTAGTAAGAACAATGATGAAGAACTAGACTGGTAATTAGGTGGTGGCCTTATGGTAAATAAATTTAGTACAAGTATTCAAGGCTATAAAAAAGAAGAAGTTAATGATTTTGTTAAGGAAGTAACAGTGGAATATGAAAACATGTTACGAAAACTTAAAAATAGTTGTGAGATAATTGAGACATTAAAAGGAGAACTAAAGCATTATAAAGATATTGAAGCAACTTTAAATCGTGCCATTCTTGTAGCGGAAGAATCAACAAGTAATATTAAAAAAGCAGCTTATGATGAATCAAAAGTAATATTAGAAGATGCCAAAAGAAATGCAACTAAAGTAATAAATAATGCATTACAAAAAGCAGAAAGAATAGAATCTGAAGCTGAAAGCTTAAGAAGAAAAGTTTCAGTATATAAAAGAAGATTTAGAACTCTAGTTGAAGATCAATTAGATGAAATGGAACAATTTGATGATAGAATAAATTAAAAACACTACTTTTTCTTCGTAGTGTTTTTTGGTTTAGTAATATATTCATTAACTTTTTTCATCATTACATAAGTTCTTGATACTAAAAAAGCTATACCAAATAAAATAATTATAGAGCCATACACATATTGTGCATAAGAATCTTTCTTTATATAAGCTTCAATAAGTAAATACATACCAAATAAGATTAAGATGATACTATAAATTAATATTCTATTAAATCTTTTTTTTAATTCAATACCTTGTTCAGTTTGGTAAAAATCATTTTTAGCTTGTTTTTTTTCTTCGTTTGTAAGTCGTTGATACTTATACTTCTTCATAAATAAATCACCAATTAAATTATATCACAAAATAAAGTACTAGTAAAATAAAAAATTTTTGATATAATTAGATATAGGAAGTGATAGTGTGAAAAAATTAAAAATTATATTTACAATTCTTATTTTAATTGTCGTAGGATTCTTTGCAGTAAAATTTATTCTAGGTTTTATGGAAGATGCAAGAATTAAAAAGATTAAAGAAGGATGGTATGTTGAAGTAAAAATTGAAAATTTAAAAGTGAGAAAAGAGCCGGACCGAAACAGTGCAATATTAAAAGAAGCTAAAAATGGTGAAGTATTTAAAGTAGATGATTATGAAAATCATAATGGAAATTATTGGTATCATATAGAATATGAAAAGGAAAGATGGGGATGGATAGCAAATCCACTCGGAGATGAATATTTAAATGATGAAAATAATCCAGAAGATATAAAATCTCCGACGATTAAGTTTTTTGACAAAATATATTATGTTGACTCTATAGATGATATAAATTACGATCATTTAGAAGTAAAAGATGATAAACCAGGAGTTAAAGTCACTCATAAAGTATACCATGAAGTTGATGAAACCGAAGGAAAAGATCAATATTGGATTTTATATATTGCAACAGATGCTGTAGGCAAAACAACTAAAAAAGTTCAAAAAGTGGAATTTAATAAAAGACCAGATGAAACAAAAGTGTTTGATTTTAGTAAATTGGAAGAAGATAGAAAATAACTGCGATTAAGTAGTATTTTCTTTAAATAAAAAACTAGCATATTTAGAATTTGCTAGTTTTAATTTTTTTATGGTGGGTTGTTAGGGATTCGAACCCTAGACCCATTGATTAAGAGTCAATTGCTCTACCAACTGAGCTAACAACCCATGTTCTTCAAGAACAAATAAATTATATCAAACACAAATAAATAATGCAAGTATATTTATGTAATTCAGCAAAAAATTATGATTAGTTTATGATAATGTCTTAAATGTTAGTATTTCTTTCATTTTTATTACCAATAACTTTTTCTATTCCATCTATTTTTACATTTTCAATCATTTCTTTGAATATTATTTTTGATAACGAAGAAGTAAAAGCCGGTAAGGAACAAAATTTTACCATAAAAGTATCAACAAAAGATTTAGATGTAAAAAAACCAACATCTTTATATACTAGATTAGTAATAGAAGTAAATAGAAAACAAGAAGATATAAGGGTTAATTTTTCAATTTCTTGGTAAAATTACTTGTATTTAAACTAAAAATATGCTAAGATTATTATGAAATCGATGCGAAAAGACATGATTAATAATTAAGTTTTTTGTAGAGAATTAGCGGTAGGTGGAAGCTAATAAAACCATTATTAATTACTACTTTTTAAGAGGGTTAATAAACCACGGATAAGTCCGTTATCAATAATTAAGTAAAATAAAGGGATGGTACCGTCTTTATAAAGACTCCTTGGTATCATTCTTTTTTTGTTTGAAAGGAGGAATGCGTATGGACTATGACACCGAAATAAAAAATTTAAGAAATAGTATGCTTGAATTAAAAATAAAAATAATGACGCTTTCAAGTAAGAAAGATATTTCAGATTTTGCAGAACAAGTAAAAAATTATACTAAAGAGTATAATGAATTGAAAAGAAAATATGCAATGCTTACATTTAAACAAAGGCAAGAAAAGAAAGAAGGAAGATAAAATGATAAATATTAAAGAAGATGCAAAATTAAGTGTAATGAATCACTCATGTGCCCATTTAATGGCTCAAGCTGTTAAACACTTATATCCAGATGCTTTATTCTGGGTTGGGCCAGTTATTGAAGAAGGTTTTTATTATGATATAGACCTTAATGGTAAAACTTTAAATGAAGAAGATTTACCAGCAATCGAAAAAGAAATGAAAAAATTAGCTAAAGATGGTAAAAGAATAGTTAGACATGAAATAAGTAAAGAAGAAGCATTAGAAATGTTTAAAAATGATCCTTATAAAATTGACTTGATATCAAGAATGGATGATAATGCTCAAGTAATTTCATGCTATACTCAAGGGGACTTTACTGACCTATGTCGTGGACCACACGTAGATACTGTTAAAGAATTAAAAAACTTTAAACTTCTTAAAGTTAGTGGTGCTTATTGGAAAAATGATGCTAAAAATCATATGTTACAAAGAATATATGGGGTATGTTTTGACACACCGGAAGCGCTAGAAGCTCACTTAAAAGAACTTGAAGAAGCTAAAGAAAGAGACCATCGTAAAATAGGTAAAGATTTAAAAATATTTATGACTTCAGAATTAGTTGGTCGTGGACTTCCATTATGGTTACCAAATGGATATACTCTATGGAGAACACTTCAAAATTACATCACTGATAAAGAAATAAAATATGGATATAGCCATGTTCATACTCCAGATTTAGGTAGTGTAGAACTTTATAAAACAAGTGGACATTGGGACCACTATAAAGATGATATGTTCCCAGCTATGGAAATGGACAATGAAGCATATGTATTAAGACCAATGAATTGTCCACATCATATGGTAATGTATAAAAATTTTTTACATTCATATAAAGATTTACCAATTCGTATTGCTGAAATAGCCAATGACTTTAGATATGAAGCAGCTGGTGCAGTAAAAGGTATTGAAAGAGCTAGATCGTTTACTCAAAATGACTCACATATTTTCTGTACACCAGAACAAATTGAAAAAGAATTTAAGGGTGTTTTAGATTTAATTATGGATGTCTACAAAGACTTTGGATTTAAAAATTATAAATGCCGTTTATCTTTAAGAGATCCAGAAGATAAAGAAAAATATTTTCAAGATGATGAAATGTGGAATAATGCTGAAAATGATTTAAGAAAAGTTTTAAATGATATTGGAATTGATTATATCGAAGCTAAAGGTGAAGCAGCATTCTATGGACCAAAACTTGATATATTAATTAAACCAGCAATAGGTAATGAAGTAGCTTTATCAACAATTCAACTTGATTTTCTACTACCAAGAAGATTTGAATTATATTATATAGATGCAAATGGTGAAAAGAAAACTCCAGTGGTAATTCATAGAGCAATATTAGGATCTTTAGATAGATTTATAGCACTTTTACTTGAAGAAACAAAAGGAGCACTACCTCTATGGCTTGCTCCAGTAGGTATAAATATTATACCAGTAAATAAAGAATATCATTTAGAATATGCTACATCTATTTATGAAATGTTAAAAGATGCAAATTATCGTGTTGAACTAGATGATAGTGATGAAAAATTATCTTATAAAATGCGTGAAAGCCAAATAAGAAAGATTCCTATTACATTGATTCTTGGACAAAAAGAAGTAGATGAAAAAACGATTAGTTTTAGACTATTTAGTAGTACAGAAACTACTACAATGAGTATTGAAGAGTTCAAAAAATATATTGAAAACTTAATTGTTAACAAAAAGTAATATGATAAAACATATTGCTTTTTTGTTATAAACTTGCATTTTGTTTAAGTTTGTGGTAAAATAGTTGCCAATTTAAGGGGGATTTTTTATGGAATTTAGAAATTTAGATCAAGAAAAATCTTTTATGAAAAAAGAGGCTAAAAGATTAGGTATTACTCCCATGGCAACATATACAACATATTATGCACGTAAATTATTAGAAAAATTAGCCTTAATAAACAATGGAGATTTAGTAGTAAAGGGAAGTTTTAGTCAATACGTTCATTTAAAAGAATTAACTAGACCGGTTTTAGATATAGATTTATCATCAACTTTATCACATCATATACCAATAAATATTTTGTTTGCAGCAATATATGATACGTTTTCTAATGAATTAACTTTTGATTTATCCACAACACCAAGGCAAACCAAAAATGGAGTCTATAAAATCCCTGTTGTGGCAAAAGTAAAATATGAAGGTTCTAAAGAAATGGTTATTCCTGTGCCAATAGATTTTAAAGATAATAATAAAGTAATATTTGAAACTCAATTTAAAGCAGTTGAACCATTATTTGAAGGTGACCAAAAGTTTTATATAAATACACCATCTTTTGAAGAACATATTGCTGAAAAACTTTATATAATAGCACATAATACAAGAGAGGATATTCCAAATACTAGAGTAAAAGATTTTTATGATATATATAAATTGTTTGGTAAAAATTATGATGAAGATAAATTTAGTTTATATTTTGAAGCAATGGTTATGATGTATGGAATGAATCTTGATGATATAAATGCTGATTTTCTAGATAAAGAATTTGTAAAAAGACACTTAGAATTATGGGAAATGATAAAAGAAAAATATCAATTTGTTGATAAAGAAGTAGAATTAAGTGAGGCAGTATTTTTTACTAAAGCAGTTTTAAGTGAACAAATTCAAAAAATAAGAACTGGCGAATTTAAAAATCAAGCATATTCATTAGTTAGAAAAAAGGGATTGCAAAAATAATAAAAGATTAGTTTATTAAGTTAAACTAATTTTTTTTCTGCAATGAAAAAATGTTTTGAAAAAATAAAAATGGTACGCTATAAAAAACTTGAAGGAGGATTTATGAAAGGAAAAAATTTATTCAAAAAATTGACTATGACATTATTTACATTAGTAGAATTAGTGGTGATGTAAGATTACACGCAAAAACAAAAGAAGAACAAAAATTCTTTGTTGATATAAAGAGGGATATTAATTAATATTAAAAAATTATTCAGTAAAAAAGAGTAAAAATAATTAAAATAATAAAAATAGATAAAATTTAGTAAAAACTATAATTGTCTATTTTTTTCTTCTCAAAATTACAAAAACTATTCCACTACAAAAAGACTTTTTTTAAGGTTTAAAAAAATTTTAAAAAATATAATAATTTCAAAGAACAAACATAGTATAATTTAAGTATCAAATCTTAACTGAAAATTAGTTTCTATATTGTTAGGATCTGATGGTGTTGAAGTATGTGTATTTAGAAGGTGTTCACTTACTTCTTTTATTTTCAGTTTTAAGGAAGTTCTTCTAGATTTTGATTACATATTTTCGATAAATTTTTAATACAACTGTCGGAATTGAATTTATCAGAAGAAATATTAGTCATAGTTGTTAGACCACAAAGCAGTCCAAATAATCTAGTAGTACAAATATTTTTTATTTTGTAAGTTATATTACTTTGATTTCTATTATCTGTTAAATTATCAAACATATTTAATAGACCAGGCAAATATTTAACTATTATAGAATATAGTACTTTTATTAAATCTTTATCTTTTCTTAATTCTCTTCTCATTTTTCTATTCATTACTACATATAACCTTTTTATTATGTAATAATTATATCTAAAATCTTTGCGAAGAATATTTACTTTTTTTCGCTGTTTGCAATCTAAAAACATTGTTAATATCCCTGAATTATGTTACAATAATGTCAATAACATTAGGGAGGGTATTGGTATGAACCAAAATATTGAATATGTATTAATGAAGGATATAAAGGGAAAATTTAAAACAATAGATTATTTGTTAAAAAACAATTATACTACTTTGGAAGAAATAACAGATTTTTATATTAATAATTCCGTAAATGTTGACTTTGAGTGTGACATTGATTTTTTTAATGAATATAAAGATAAAGGGTTAAATATTTTTGAATTGACTGAAAAGTACATTAATTCAGGTAATAAATCGGAGTTTGCAATATTTAAACTTGCAAAAATTCCAGGGGCGAATATAAGTGTCATTGAAGATTATTTTATTTTAATTAAAGATTTTTATCATTTGAATTTGTTGGCTCAAAGTGTTCCCGGAGCTAATTTAAAAAAAATTGAAAAAGCTATAATTGATGGCTATAGTAGTTATGAAAAATGGACAGATAGATTTTTGATTACCTCTGATATAGAAATTTTATGTAACTTAACAAGAATAGATGGAGCTAATATAAAAGCGATTGAAGACTTAGTAATTAAGCTTGCAACTTTGGATAGCTATATTGAATTTGTAAAAAGGGCAGCAAATATTAATTTTGAAAAATTAGAAGATGCTTATATTTCTAAAGTTAAGAAAACTAATGCCAAAGGTTTTGCATATGTTGATTTTGTTTGTTCTGTGCCAAATGCTGATGTAAAGAAATTTGAAAATGTAATTTTACAAGCAAAAGATTATGATGCTGCCTATGAATTTGCAACTCGGGTTAAAGATGCAAATGTAGGAAAATTAGTTAGATTTATTATAGATGGTTTTCAAAAAGAAAATGCTTTATCTAAAGGTACTTATTACGTGTATTTAAAAATTCTTGCAAAACACGTTCAAGGTAAAGATTTAGAATTAGTCATAAATGAGATATTAAGAATATCAACCCCGATAGAATTGTGTCAATTAGCAGTTTTCAATAATTTTGATTCCAAAATAGCGGAAAAAGCCTTAATAAAAGCCAAAGATGGCGAAAGTATCAGAGTTTTTGCTGCTAATATACCAACCGCAAACATCGAAGCTCTTGAAGATGTTGAAATTAAACATGGAGATACTAAAAATTTAGTTATGTTTGCTGTGTCTGTTCCAAAATCTAATATAGATAAAATAGAAAATGAATTACAAAAAAGACCAGATGCAATGAGAATAATTGATTCTATTAAAAAAAATAAGTCCAATAAAAAAATATTAGAAAGATTAGCCAAAAGTGTAAGAAAAAATGGCGTTTTACAAGACACCAAAGATATTTCATACGTAGAAAAATTTTTGATGAAAATAGCCCATAAAGAAGAAATTAATGATAAAACATTTGCAAAAAATTTCAAGAAAACTTCTGAAACTATTAGAAAAATTTGTACTTCTGATAGTCCAGTGAGATTTAAAGCTATAGATTATTTACTTGAAAGAAAACTAATTACTTTAGAAGAATTAATTAGTTATTATATAAAAAACTATACTAATTATAGTCTTGAATTTTTCTATAAATACAAGGATAAATTAGACATTTTTAAAATAACAAATCAAGTTCTATCAACAGATGAGTTAACTTTTATTCTAGCATTTGCTAAAATTCCAAGTGCAAATATAAGTGCAATCGAGGATTATTTTATTAGTAAAAAGAACTTACGCTTTTTATCAAGGATACCACATATTAATGTAAATAAAGTTGAACAAGCTATAATAGAACAATGTAAAGATATTGAAAAATCACCTAATAAAGAAATTTTAGAAGAAGATTTAATTACTTTAATTTTATTAACAGAAATAAAAGGGATAAATATCTCAATTATTGAAGATATTGTCATTAAATATGGAAATGTATTTGATTATATAAACTTTATTAGAAATGTCTCAACCGCAAATATTTCTAAGTTTGAAGATGGATTAATAGCTAAAACAGAAAAATCATATTATGCTGCAAAAATATATTGTAGATTTGTTGTAGGAGTTCCAAGAGCAAATATGGAAAAATTCGAAAATGCAATTTTAAAAACTAAAGATTTTGATATTATATGTAGATGCTTTGCTAAACAAGATGGAGCAAATGTTAAAAAAATTATAAATTTTGTCTTAAATGAATACAAAAAAGATAAAGAAAACAAGAAAGATGTCCGTATTTATTCTGGATGTTTTGTAAATCTTGCCCAAGTAGCGGATAAAGAAGATTTAGAAATTTTAACTAATGCATTAATTTCTAGTGATTCTGACTTTATAACACATTTAGCTACCATTCCTGGAATTAATTTAGAAAAAATAGAAAATGTTGTGGTAGAAAGAAAATATGTTCAAAGTGCATTTGCTATTGCATATAACGTTCCAACTGCAAATATAGAAAAGTTAGAAGATGTAGTCATTAAGTTTGGTAGTGTTTATGAAATAATGATATTTGCGTTAGTGATTCCAAGTGCTAATTTAGACGTAATAATAAATGAATTATTAAAAAGACCAGACGCTTTAACTACTGTAAGAAGTATTCCAATTGATGATGAAAATCTAGCTCAATTTATAAAAGAAGATAGAAAAGCAACAACAGAAGCTATATTACTTAATATTATAAATGTTTTAGAATTTAACGAGTTTAATAAAAAAGAAAGAAATTTATATGCCACAGAAAATCAAAGCCTAGAAGAAACTGACAAATTATTTCTAGATAAACCGCAAAAATTAGTAAGAAAACAAAATAATCAATAAATAAGAAGGAGAAATTTAAAATGAATAGAAACATTGAACAAATATTAGGTTTAAGTGAAGGAAGTGAAAAATTTAAAACTCTTGATTTTCTTCTTGAGAGAAAATACTTAACAATGGAAGAAATTGAAGAATATTATGCTAAAAATGGCTTTTTCAATGGTGCTTTTTGGAATAAATACCAAAAAGATATTAATCTAGAAAGATGGACAGACTATGCTATTAAATATAAAAATATAAGTATTCTTTTAGGATTAGCAAAACTCCCACATTCTAATATAGAAAAAATAGAAGATTTCTTTTTAAATCAAAACGTTTCCGAAGATTTAATTGAATTTGCAAAGGTCAAAGGTAAAAATCTTGAGAAAATCGTAGAAAAAATACTTAAAGAATATGAATTGGGTATTTTAGATAGTTTTTATTATGAAGCATATCTTCTTGAGCTAGCAAAATTGCCTGGAAATCACGTAAGCATAATTGAAGACTTTTTTCTAAGTAGAGGGATTTCAAACAATTTAGTTAGATTTGTGAAAATAAAAGGAAAAGATACTAAAAAAATAGAAGCCAAAGTTATCGAAGGATATAACAATTATCATAAACAATACATAAAATGGACTAAAAGCATAAAGAACAAAAAGGGATTAAATCGTATTTGTCTGTCAAATTTTTATTTATATAGAGATTTATTTATTGAACTTGCAAGTATTCCGGGTGCCAGTGTAAAAGAACTTGAAAGTTTATTTATTCAAAATGAACATGTAATTAAAGCAGCTGATAAAGGAAAAATGGTAAGAAAAAAATATTATGGATATGAAGAACCACATGGGGCTTCATTTATAGAATTTGGAGAAAAAGTTCCACATGCCAATATTGATGATTTGTTAGATGCTTTACTAATAATATCTACAAAATATGATTACATAACTGAGTTTGCAAAAAAATTTCCAAAGTGCAACCTTAATAAAATAGTAAAGTATTTTTTTGCTGAAAGTCAAAAAAATAATGAGGATAGACATGATTTTTGCGATGCATTTTTACTTTTAGCTAAATTATCATCTGAACGTGGAAATATAGAATGTTTAAATATGTGTGTAAATGAAATTTTAAGTATTATCAAAGATTGTGTTACTAGTAAACTAACTAATAGGTATTATAACCACTCAGATGGAAGCTTTAGTAGATTTCCCTTGGGGCTACATTTATATGAATTATCTCAAATACGTGGAGTGGATCCTTTGGCATTAGAAGAACTTATTTTAAAGACTCGCGACTGGCCTAATATTATAAAATTTGCAAGAGATGTAAGCGGAGCAAATATAGAAAAAATAGAAAATACGTTGTGTGGCGAAGAAACTTGTATTATAATTGATTTTATTGTTAAAACTCGTAATTTAAATCATGATATATTAATTAATGAACTTTATAAAAGAGTAGATGAGATTCCTAGTATGTACCAAATAATAAGAAAACAACTATTATTTTGCAAAACATCGGAAGAAAAAAATGCTTTGAAATCATTAATCGAAAAGTTGAAAAGTCAATATTTTGATGCAACAGAATTTGCCAAAAAGGTAGAAAATAACGAGCTTAGCCAAAAAGAATTAGATGAATTATTTTTAGATAAATTATTCCTAGATAAACCACAAAAACTAGTTAGAAAACCCAAAAATAGCCAAAAATAATTAAAAAGTGCTAGAAAATATTTGACAAACATACAATAATAGTGTAAAATATCGTTGTTACATTGAAAAAGGAAAGCGATTTAGTATCCACCTGATTGCAAAAAGCAATGGGTAAATGCCAGTTAAGTATTTAAAATTACTTTGATATACTTTTTGGGATGGATACTAAATGTATCCATTTTTTAATGACGTTGGAGGTGCTTAATATAGCAAAGTTTGATAGCAATGAACTACCAATCAATGAAAATATTCGTGTTGAAGAATTGATGGTAATTGGGCCAAATGGCGAAAAGATGGGATTAAAAAAACTAAATGATGCATTAACTCTTGCAGGTTATGCTGGACTTGATTTAGTTCTAATGAATGGTAATGGCGTACCAGCTGTTGCTAAAATAATGGATTACAATAAATATCGTTATGAAAAACAAAAGAAACTAAAAGAAAGTCAAAAGAAAGCAAGAGAAGCAAATAAAGAGTTAAAAGAATATCGTTTATCAGTAACCATTGATGTTGGAGACTTTGAAACAAGAAGAAAAAACGCTAAGGAATATCTTGAAAAAGGACATAAAATTAGAGCATTCATTCGTTTTAAAGGTCGTCAAATGGCTAGACCAGAATTAGGTCGTGATGTATTACTTAAATTTGCAGATGCTTTAAGTGAGGTATCAGTAATTGAAACTGAACCAAAGCAAGAAGGAAGACAAATTGCAATGATTTTAGCACCAAAAAAGAAAGAAGGAAATTAATATGGCAAAATGTAAACAAAAAACACATAGTTCAAGTTCAAAAGTATTTAAAAAGAAAAAAAATGGTACTTTAACTTATATGAAGTCAGGAAGTAACCATAAGACTGGAAAAGATACAGCAAAAGCAGTTAGACAAAGACGTAATAAAGGTACGTTAGCAAAAGGAGATAGTAGCAGATTAAAATCTGTTATCTAATCATGGAGGTGAAATAGTATGGCAAGAGTTAAAGGCGGAAACGTTTCTAAAAATAGAAGAAGAAAAGTTTTAAAAGAAGCAAAAGGTTACTTTGGAAGTAAACACAGATTATATAAAACTGCACAAGAACAAGTTTTCCATAGTGGAGCATATGCATATAGAGACAGAAGACAAAATAAAAGAAATTTCAGAAAATTATGGATTACAAGAATCAATGCTGCATGTCGTGAAAATGAAATTAGTTATTCTAAATTTATAAATGGACTTGCAAAAGCTGGTATTGAAATCAATAGAAAAATGTTATCAGAAATGGCTATTGATGATCCTAAATCTTTCGCTAGCTTAGTAGAAACAGCTAAAAAAGCTTTAAACGGCGAAGTTAAAGCTACTAAAAAAGAAGTTAAAGTTGAAACTAAAGAAGTAAAAGCTGAAAAGAAAGAAACTAAGAAAGTTGAAAAAGAAGATTTAAGTTCAAAAACTTTAGCAGAATTAAAAGCACTTGCTAAAGAAAAAGAAGTAAAAGGTTACTCTACAATGAAAAAAGATGAATTATTAGCATCTTTAAAATAGTGCTTGCAAAAGAGTGAGTTTTAAATTATAATAAATATATCTGAAGTTTATTCTTGGTTTTGATATCTCCAAATCAATACTACGATTAAACCAATTAAGAAAGTGGGAGGAAAAATATTATGGCTTTAATGAAAGAAGAAAAAGCAAAAATCATTAAAGAATTTGCAAAATCTGAAAATGATTGTGGTTCAACTGAAGTACAAATTGCAATTCTTACAAATGAAATTAATAACTTAACAGAACATTTAAAAGAACATAAGCATGATTATCATTCAAAAAGAGGTCTGCTTATGAAAGTTGGTCGTCGTAAAAAATTACTAGACTACTTAAAGAAAAATGATGTAGTAAGTTATAGAGAAGTAATCAAAAAATTAAATTTAAGAAAATAATTAAAAGGCACTTGTTTTTAGTGTCTTTTTGTTTTAGAAAGGATGTTTATGAAGAAAGTATTTAAATTAGATTTTGATGGAAGACAGTTAGTAGTAGAAACTGGTGAATTAGCAAAGCAAACAAATGGAGCAGTGCTTGTAAGATATGGAGATACAGCAGTATTATCTGTTTGCGTAATGGGAAAAAACCCAGTATCACAAGATTTCTTTCCATTACAAGTATTATACCAAGAAAGATTATATTCTGTAGGTAAAATCCCTGGAGGATTTATTAAAAGAGAAGGTCGTCCAAGTGATGCTGCAACCCTTGCTGCAAGACTAATAGATAGACCAATCAGACCAATGTTTGATGAAAATTTAAGAAATGAAATTCAAGTTATTAATACTGTTTTATCAGTTGATCAAGATAATTCACCAGAAATGACTGCATTATTTGGTTCATCTTTATGTTTAGGTATATCAAATATCCCATTTGATGGACCTGTAGCAGGTGTTATAGTAGGTTTAATTGATGGTAAATTTATTATTAACCCAACTGCAGAACAAAGTGATTTAAGTGAATTACACTTAACAGTAGCAGGTACCAAAGATGCAATTTGTATGGTTGAAGCTGGTTCTAAGGAAATAAGCGAAGAATTAATGCTTGATGCTTTAATGTTTGCTCATGAAAATATTAAAAAATTATGTGAATTTGAACAAAGTATTATTGATGAAATCGGGGTAGAAAAAGTTGAACTACCTAAGGCAGAAATTGATTCTGAAATTGAATCAGCTGTAAGAGACTATGCAACTGCTGATATGCTTGCCGCAATTCAAATTAAAGATAAGTTAGAAAAATATGCTAAAATTGATGAAGTAAAAGCAAATACAATGGCTCATTTTGAAGAAATTTATGCTGAAGATGAAGATAAAAACAATAAAATGGCTCAAGTAAACAAAATTCTTCATTTAATTGAGGGTGGAGAAGTTCGCCGTTTAATCACTGATGAACATATTAGACCAGATGGCAGAAAGATGGATGAAATTAGACCACTTTATGCAGGTATCGATTTACTTGCAAGAACACATGGTTCAGCACTATTTTCAAGAGGAGAAACTCAAGTACTTGCTACAACTACTCTAGGGGCTTTAGGTGAACATCAAATACTTGACGGACTTGGAATTGAAGATACAAAGAGGTTTATGCTTCATTATAATTTTCCACAATTCTCAGTTGGCGAAGTAGGTAGATATGGCTCTCCAGGAAGAAGAGAAATTGGTCATGGTGCTTTAGGTGAAAGAGCTTTAGCACAAGTTATTCCATCTGAAGAAGAATTTCCATACACAATTCGTGTAGTTAGTGAAGTTTTAGAAAGCAATGGTTCATCTAGTCAAGCAACAATTTGTTCAGGATGCTTAAGCCTAATGGCTGCAGGTGTTCCAATTAAAGCTCCAGTTGCAGGTATAGCTATGGGACTTATAACTAGCCCAGATGGAAGCAAATATACAATTCTTACTGATATTCAAGGTCTTGAAGATCACATGGGAGACATGGACTTTAAAGTTGCAGGAACACGCGCTGGTATTACAGCTTTACAAATGGATATTAAAATTAAAGGCGTAACAAAAGAAATTTTAGGTGAAGCTTTGGCACAAGCTAAAAAAGCTCGTATGGAAATTCTAGATGTTATGGCCCAAGCTATTCCAGAACCACGTAAAGAAGTAAGTAAATACGCACCTAAGATTGAAACATTTAATGTTGACCCTGAAAAGATTAGAGATATCATTGGTAAGGGTGGAGAAATGATTACCAAAATAATCCTTGAAGCTTCAAATGTAGCAACAGTTAATGATAAAGACGCTGTTAAGGTTGATCTTGAAGATGATGGAAGAGTAATAATCTACCATACTGATAAAGATATAATTGCAAAAACTAAACAAATGATTCTTGATGTTATTCGTGAAGTTGAAGAAGGAAAAGTTTATACTGGAAAAATTACAAAAGTTGAAGATTTTGGCTGTTTCGTAGAACTTTGGCCAGGATGTGAAGGTTTAGTACATGTCTCACAACTTGCTTGGGAAAGAGTTGAAAAACCAAGTGATTTGTTTAGTGTTGGTGATGAGATTATGGTTAAATCTCTAGGTTATGATAACCGTGGAAGATTAAATTTATCTCGTAAAGAATGTTTACCTAAGCCAGAAAAGAAAGAAAAGGACAAAAATGAGAAAAATAAAGATTAATTCTTTATATAAACATTTTAAAGGTCATATTTATAAAGTTATAGCTATTGGTAAAAATAGTGAAGATTTAACTGATATGGTAGTATATGAAAATATAGAAAATCATGAAATATGGATAAGACCTTATGATATGTTTAACTCTTTAGTGGATCAAAACAAATACCCTAGTGTTAAACAAAAATATCGTTTTGAAGAAATAAAAGAACCTGAAAACTAGTGCAGGTTCTTTTAAATTTTATAATATTTTTGATTTTTGCTTGTAGGTTTATCCGGAATTGTCAAATTAATTAATCCCTTTTTGATAGCAGGATCCAAATACATATTTCTTAAAGTTTCTTTTGATTTAATATTTAATTTATCCATTATTTCATTAGCAGAAAGTGGAGCATCTTTCATTACCACCAATAATTTTTTTATATTTATATCTTCATTTGTTATTGGAATGGAAGCGGTATCAATTAATTCTTCTAAAATATCATCTATCATTTTTAACATAAAAGTAATAAATTCATTTGAATTGCCATTGTTATTACAGTTTGCAATAGCGGCGTAGTATTCACTTTGAAATTTGTGAATTTTCGACTCAATAGGAATATATTCAAATACATTTTTCCAATTATATAAAAGAGCATTTTGCCATAATCTTGCCATTCTTCCATTGCCATCACTAAAAGGATGAATAAATACAAATTCATAATGAAATATACTTGAAAGTATTAAAGGATGAATAATGTCTTTATTTTTATTTAACCAAGTGAATAAATTATTCATTAAAGGGTTAACCATATCTTCCGGAGGACATATAAAAATGCAATTATCACCATCAAATACACCTTCGGGACCAGTTCTAAATTTTCCTGAATCATCTACGGTTAAAAAAGTCATAATTCCATGAACTCTTTTTAAATCGTCAATAGAATAGGGATTAATTTGATTTAAAAGTCCATAAGCTTTATAAGCATTTTTTACCTCTTGAATATCTTTTTGATGTCCAATTACAGTTTTTCCATTGATAATGTCTTTTACTTGATTTAAACTAAGTTTATTATTTTCAATTGCTAAAGAACTATGTATTGAATTAATTTTTGTTTGCTTTCTTAAATATGGATTTTTATCTAAATAATTAAAATTATCAATTTTACCAATTTTTTCCATTATATTAGAAACTTTATCTAACATTTCATTTGTTAATTCAAATGGTGGAGTATAATTTTCCATTTCATCACCTCATTTTAGTATATTTATTATATCATTTTCTATTAAATTTTACAATATTATCTTGCTTAAATCTTGCTTAAATCTTACTTAAAACGCATTATCTTTTTTAACTCTTTAATAAAAATTGACTTATTAAAAAATGGAACTAATATATATACTTTATTTCTAGTTCTAGTTAATGCAACATAAAAAAGTCTACGTTCCTCTGCATAAAGATATGTTTTATCAGAAGGATGAAGCTCTTCGATTAATTTAGAATTTATAATTTTATTGGGAAAACCGTATAATCCATCAGTTAAATTTATTAAAATAACATTTTCAGCTTCTAAGCCTTTTGATGAATGAACACTCATAAATTCTTTTATTTCTTCCTTACTAAACTTGTTTATATCAAAGTTATTTCTTCCAAGGATAAGTAAATCATTATTTTCTTTTTTTAATTTATTATACAATTTTTTAAAAACTATATAAGGATTAATATAATAAATAAATTCAATTGGTTTATCTAAATGTTTGTGACTAAGTAATTTCTTTTTTATTTGACTTTTATTTTTCATAACAAATTTAGTACTAATATCAATTAACTCTTGACTATTTCTATATGTATATTTTAACTTTTTTATTTGAGAATTTGGAACATACTTTGTAAAATTCAAAAAGATATTTATATCACAACCTGAAAAATGATAAATTGATTGATAATCATCTCCGACACAAAAAAGAATAGCATTTGATAAATCTTTAATTTTTTTAATAAGATTAAATCTAATCAAAGATGTATCTTGAAACTCATCAATAATAATATATTTATAATCTAAATCTTCATCTAAACTTTCGGTAGCTTTAATAATTAAATCATCAAAATCATATTTTCCACTTGATTTTAATTCATTTTCATAAACACATTTAACAACGTAAGCATATTTAGTTAAAAAATTATCTTTTAAAAATAACTTTTTAATATCATCTTTAATTTTATTATTAGTTTTATATAATTTAATCAATGTAATAATTAGTTTTTTAAAGTTTATAAATTTATAACTTTCTAAAAATTTATCATAATTATATTCTTTGAAATATTTAAGCAATTCATCTCTTTTGTCTAAATCAATACTTTTAAAAAATTCATCTGTTACATATTCCAAATATTTATCACTTACTAAACTATATTGGGTATGTTTTTTATCTAAGATGGATATTGCTAGTTTATGAAAAGTCATAATATCTATCTTATAATCAATTTTTCTTTTTAAATCATTTACACTTTTATTAGTAAATGAAATGACAAGTATTTCACAAGGTTTTATATTTTTTTCATTTATTAAATATTTAATCTTTTCTATGATAGTAAAAGTTTTGCCAGCCCCAGCACCTGCGATTAAAAGGGTGTTTTTATTGCTTTTTATAGCATCAAGTTGGTATTTATCTGGTTTCATAATTAAGTTTTTTGTTTTATCCAAAGTCATTTTATCATATTGAAAAAAATAAGTCTATCCTTTATAATTATTTTACGAGGTAAATTATGAAGTATGAAACAGTTTTAGAAATAGATTTAGAAAAATTAAAAAATAATACTAAATTACTATCTAAAAGTTATAGTGATTATAAATATAAAATAGTGGATTTAAAAGATAATGCTCATGGAATGGGGTTAAAAATAATTAATACCATGGAACGATATGGCATTAATTATTGTTTGGTGGGTTCTCTAAAAGAAGCTTTAGCAATAAGAAAAATTAATAAAAATATTCCTATTTTAGCAAGTTATTATGTAACCAAAGATGAAGTATTTGATTGCATAAATAATGATATTACTATCACAATATTTAGTAAAGAATATCTAGAAATGCTTTTAAGTTTAAAATTTAAGGATGCTTTAAATGTCCAAATACTTATTGATAATGGTTCAAATATTTTAGGTATAGATAAGACAATCGATTTAGAATATATTATAAATAAAATAGATGAAGTAAAAAATATAAACTTAACAGGAATTTATACGGATTTGACATCTTTTGGTATTGAAGATATACATTATTATGAACAAGTAAACAATTTTTATAAAATAATTAAACCATTCATTAATAAAGATATTATGATTCATTTAAATGAACCTGTTATGTATCACACTAAATTAAGTTATGTAAATGGTATAAGATTTGATATATCAATTTTAGGTATTGAAGAAAATATAAAGGATGATTTTTTTACAAAAACCAAGATTAAAAATATTGAAAAGAAATATGGAACTTTAGAATTTCCAAATATTGATTTAGAACTTATTTTTAATATAACGAGTGAAGTTATGGAAATAAGAAAAGTAGATAAAAGCGTTTTAGTTGGAAAGTCATATTTAACAAAAGAAGAAATATATGTTGGAGTAATTCCGATTGGACATAAAGATGGTATAACAAAAGCAATAAAAAATGTTGTAATAAATAATAAAGTATATGAAGTAATCGCAGATGATATAGACAAATTATTTCTTAAAGTTGATAATGCTGTAAAGATAAAAGATAAAGTAATTATTCTAAACGAAGACAGTGATATTTATGAATTTTTAAATAATTTATATACCAACAGATATTATTTAATGAGTATATTAAATCGAAATTTAACTAGAAATTACATAAATGACGAAGAAATAAGTGATAATTTACTATAAATTTATCATATAATTTAAGAAAAGCACTTGTAAAAAGAGTGTTTTTTTGGTAGAATTTAAAGTGCTGTAAATGCAAATATTAAACATTGATGTGGATTAATTCATCAAGTGCCTAAAGAGGTGTTGGGTTAAGTTGAAGCATCAAGAAGTTAAAAACGAAGGAGGGAATAATTTATGGCAGTAGTTTCTATGAGTTATTTATTAGAAGCTGGAGTTCATTTTGGACATCAAACAAAAAGATGGAATCCTAAAATGAAAGAGTATATTTTTACATCTAGGGATGATATTTATATTATCGACTTAGAAAAGACAAAAGCATGTTTAGAAGTTGCTTATGAAGAAGTAAAAAATATTGCTAGTAATGGTGGTAAGTTCTTATTCGTAGGTACTAGAAAACAAGCACAAGAAGTTGTTTTAGAAGAAGCAGCTAGAAGTAATTCTTATTATGTAACTGAAAGATGGCTAGGTGGAACACTTACAAATTTCAGAACAATCAGAAGAAGAGTTAAAAGACTTGAAGAAATCGAAGAAATGGAAAAGAATGGTACATTTGATTTACTTCCTAAAAAAGAAGTTGTTGGACTTAAAAAGGAATACGAAAAGTTAAATAAAGTACTATGTGGTATTCGTGCAATGGATAAACTTCCACAAGCATTAATTATTGTAGATCCTAAAAAAGAATACAACGCAATTAAAGAAGCAAGAAAATTACATATTCCAGTATTTGGTGTAGTTGATACTAACTGTGATCCAGATGATGTTGACTTTGTTATCCCAGGAAATGATGATGCTGTAAGAAGTATTAAAGTTATGTTAGGGGTATTAACAAATGCTATATGTGAAGCAAATGATTTACCACTTGATGACTATGTAACTGAAGATGATAAAAAAGTATCTGAAGCAAAAGAAGAAACTAAAGAAGTTAAAAATGAAGAAGTAAAAGTTGATGAAACAGTTTTAGAAGAAATAAAAGAAATGGAAAAAGCTGACGAACTTGAAGGAAAAACATTAGCAGACCTTAAAAAACTAGCTAAAGAAGCTGGAATTAAAGGTTACTCAACAATGAAAAAAGACGAATTAATTGCAAAATTAAGTGAATAAGGAGGATATTTATGGAAGTAACTGCAAGTATGGTTAAAGATTTGCGTGAACAAACTGGCGCAGGAATGATGGATTGTAAAAAAGCTTTAGCAGAAACTAATGGAAACATGGAAGAAGCAATCAATTATTTAAGAGAAAAGGGTATTGCTAAATCTGCTAAAAAAGAATCTAGAATTGCTGCTGAAGGATTAGCAAATATTTATGTAGATGGAAATAAAGCTGTTATTCTAGAAGTAAATAGTGAAACAGACTTTGTTAGTAAAAATGAAGAATTTAGAGCTATGATTGATACAATTGGTAATGCTTTATTAAATAGTAATGCGACCTCTGTAGAAGAAGCAAAAGAAGTAGAAACTTCTGAAGGAACAATCGCAGAACTAATTGTTGAAAAAACAGCTAAAATCGGAGAAAAATTATCTTTAAGAAGATTTGAAATCCTAACTAAAAATGATGATGAACATTTTGGAGCATACATTCATATGGGTGGAAAAATTGCAGCTTTAACATTAGTAAAAGGTGCAAGTGAAGATGTAGCAAAAGATGTATCAATGCAAGCTGCTGCTATGAAACCACTTTATTTAAATCCGAGTGATGTACCAGCTGATGTTTTAGATAATGAAAAAAATGTTTTAAAAGAACAAGCTATTAATGAAGGAAAACCAGCTGACATTGCTGAAAAAATGGTACAAGGAAGAATTCAAAAATTCTATAAAGAAATCTGTCTTGCTGAACAAGCATTTATCAAAGATGGAGATTTGTCAGTAGCTAAATATGTAGCTAACAATGGTGGAGAAATACTAAAAATGGTACGTTATGAAGTTGGCGAAGGTATGGAAAAAAGAAATGATAACTTTGCTGAAGAAGTAATGAACCAAGTGAAAGGTAATTAATTAAGACAACCCGCTTTGGGTTGCTTTTTTTCTTTATTTATGGTATTCTTTATCTAGAATAGGAGATGTTTTAATGAAAAAGAATAAAGAAGAAAAAAATAAAAATATTATGGATAAGAACAAATCAATGTTTTTTACACTAATGGTCGTATTTTGTGTAGCACTAGCAGGCATAGGTGGTTTTTTTCTAGGTATGAAATTTGGAGAAAATAATAACGTAGTCGAAGAAAAATTACCAACCTCAGGAGACATCAATGGACAAAAATAAGTCTTTATATATCAGCCTAGTAGTACTATTTTGTGTAGTGATAACTGGTATAAGTGCATTCTTTCTAGGATTACAATTTAGTAAGCAAAAACTTGTTGATATTACTACGAAAAATGAATCAAAAATAACTAATGTAGAAAGCTATAATATTCCAACATTATCAATATTATATAATTATTTAAGAAGTGATTACAATAATTTAGAAGAATACTTAAAAAATTTAACAAATAGCGAAAAATTATACGTTGCAGGATTATTTGATTCAAGTGATGAAGCAAATAATAATAAATTTAGTTTATTAAAAGAAAATTTAATAAAAACTTTTGGTAGTGACTTGGGAGTATTGCCAGAAGATTATTATGCATTTGCTGAAAATGAAGAACCTCTTTACAAATATGATAAAGAAACTGATGAATATATATATAATGAAGAATCCCCTGGTACAGATGCAATAACTGATTTAGATTCTGGATATATTTACAATTATATACTAGATAAGAAAGAAACAAAAGAGGACTTAATTATATTAACGTATTATGGTTTATATGCATATCAAGATGAAATTGGCCCAACAACGATAACAAATCAAAAAAATATTGAAAGACTTTTAAACTATGAAGAAACTTTTGATGGTATAAGTGATCAAGAATATCTTCAAAATGCATTTAAAAACAATAAAGAAGATTTCCTTAAATGGAGTTACACATTTAAAAAAGTAAACGATAATTATGTTCTAGTAGATTTCAAACAAGCTTAGGCTTGTTTTTTTGACATTTGTTGACACAAAATAATTAACAAACTTTATAAATATCAAATAATTTGGTAAAATATATATGGAGATGTAGTAAGATGGAAAAAATATATATTAAAAATAAAAAAATGTTTAAAAGTAAGACACAAATGGTTATATACATTATAATATTCTGCTTTTTAATATACGCATTTATTTATTTAGGAAAAAAAGAATATAAAGTTGAGTTGCCAGATAATGAAAGGTTTGCAAATGAGTTTAGCATGGTTTCCAAAGATAATGTATTTAAATATGTAAATGCCACTGATGCTAGAATGGTATCACGTGGAGCCAAAGGAATAGTGTTATTTGGAACCAATAACGAATGGGTAAATTATTATGCGTATATTGTAAATAAAATCGCTAAAGAAACTGGAGTAAAAGAAATATATTATTATGATTTTACTAAAAATAGAAAAGATAATAATGGAACTTATGAAGATATTGTAAAGAATTTAAGTAATTTCGTAACATATAATGATAGAGGAGTCGGGGAAATATATGCTCCATCATTACTTGTGGTTAGCAAAGATGAAGTTTTATTATTTGATTCTGATACATCTTTTGTCAAGGGAGAAATAACTCCGAGTGCATATTGGAATAGTATAACGCAAAACGAAAAAGAACAAGAGTTAAGAGAAATATTTATAAAATATTTAAATAACTAGGAGACATTTATGGATAATACGAAAAATAAAATTGGAGTAATATTTTTAATTATAGTTTTACTTTTATTTATAGTCGGAGGATATTTTTTTATGGAATATATGTTAAAAACTCCGGATAAAACAAAGAGTGCAAGAAAAGATCAAGAAATCACAGATATAAGAATAAACAAAAAGAAAGATTACATATATTTTGAAAATACAACAGAAATAATTAATGATATATTTAAACAAGATGTAATATTTAATATTAAGGGGTTAGAAAATTATAATAATACTTTGCATAATGAACTTGAAGAATTAAGTAAAAATGAAGTTAAAGTAACAAATGAAGAAATTCCTGAAGGAATAACATGTGAAAATGATTTATATAGTTTTACTTACCGTGATTACGATTTAATTGAATATGGAGACTATAAAAGTTTGATAATAAAAGATTATGATTATAATTGTGTTAATTCATCAATACCAAAGAATGTAAAAAGTTATGTTATTGATATTAAAAATGGCAACATTATATCTAATGATGAACTGCTAAAAAAATACAATGTTAGTGAAGAAAGTATAATTGAACAAGTAAAAAAGAGACTTGAAGACACTCAAATATTAGATGAAGAAGTTCAAATAATAGATATAGATGGAACACTAAATGAAGTAAAAAGTGGAACATATGGGATAAATAAAGCCTTAAGTGTTAGCAAAAATGGCAAATTAATGATAAATTTTATTGTAAAATCTAATAAAATTAATTATAATGATAGTATAGAATTAAATTAAAGGAGAAAAATTATGGATTCAGAAAAGAAAATGATGGCTACAATCGAATCGTTAAAAGCAAAATTAGTTACAATTAGAGCGGGAAGAGCAAATCCTGCCATGTTAAATGGTATTATGGTAAGTTGTTATGGCATTCCTACACCAATACAAAGTGTAGCAAATATAACTGTACCAGAAGCTAGAAAGCTATTTGTAAAACCATTTGATCGTAGTACACTAAAAGATATAGAAAGAGCAATAAATGAAGCTAATTTAGGAATAGCACCAACAAATAATGGGGAAATGATTATTTTAACAATTCCAGAATTAACTGAAGATAGAAGAAAAGAATATGTAAAGCAAGCTAAGAATATTGGAGAAGAAGCAAAAGTAGCTTTACGTAATATTAGACAAGATGCAAATAATGAAATAAAAAAAGAAGAATATCCTGAAGATGAAGAAAAAATGTATTTAGAAGAAATACAAGAATTAATTACAAAATATAACAAATTAATAGATGAAGAAATTAAAGAAAAAGAACAAGAATTAATGCAAGTTTAATTAGAAATAATTTTTAAAATATGCTATAATTAATTCATATGTTGCTTACACAAGAGGCGGATGAGGTATGTATGGATTATATAGTTTATAGAAAAGAAACTTGTAAAATTATAGAAAAAGAAGATGGATATTATAGGTTAGTACCAGTTAATGATACTTCAATAAAATACAAAGTGCCAGTTGATTCTAACTTTTTGAAAAAAGTAATTACAAAAGAAGAAATTGATAGATTATTATTAGAAATACCTGAAATAAATACTATTGATCTTGGAGAAAAACAAATTGAACAAGAATATAAAGAGTTAATGAAAAGTGGAACTCATGAAGATTTAGTAAAAATTATTAAAACATCTTATTTAAGAAATCAAATAAGAATTCTTAATAATAAAAGAATTAGTGAAATAGATGATGAATACTTTAGAAGAGCAGAAAAATATTTATATGAAGAAATTGGTATAGTATTAAATTTATCTTTTGAAAATACAAAAGAATATATAATTAACAAATTAAAAAAAGCAAATTAGTTTTTAATAACTGGTTTGCTTTTTAATTCAAATAGAAAAGTATTTGTACTATTAATTAAATCGTATATTAAACTAGCTTGAAGTTCATACTTAAAAGTATTTGATTTTGTATTAACACCATTAGGAATAACAATACTATTTTTTATTTTATTTAAATAATTTAAACCTTTTTTGTCAAATCCTAATATTTTTGTATAATCAATTACTTTTAAATTATCAGATTTTTTAAAACCAACAAGAATATGTATAAACATTCTATTTATTTTATTATAGGTATATCTTTTAGTCTTAATTAATTTTATAAATTCATCTAAATTATTAGCTTTTATAACATATTTTTTTAATCTATATTCAATTCCTTCATCAACATCTACATAATTTTGAAGATTATCATCGGTCATAATTTTAGCTTTTAATAATTTAAAAAATAAAGAATAATCAATTCTAATAAGATTATCAATTACATCATTAGGAAGGTATTTAGAGATATCTTCATTTTCTTTCATTTTGCTTCTAATATTTGATGCACTTACAATATTTTCGTTACTTTTTGTATCATGATAGCAATTTGTTCTAAGAATGCATTCTGGGGTAATATCAAAATTGTTTTTAATTATAGATTTTATATAAGATATTCCAAGTAAGTCGTTAGGATTAAAATCAAAATCTACATTACAAGCTTTAGCTAAAGCAGATGGGTAATTACATCCTTCATCTAAATATAATTTTACATTTTTATCAAAATTATTATCGAATTGTAATCTTGCAATTCTTGAAAGTGCTTTTATATCATTACATTCACTACCAAAAATAATTTTATTTACATGATAATTATTTAGTAATTTAATACTTATATCTGCGAAAACATCAGCGCTTTGAGTTCCATAAATAAAAGGTAATTCCAAAACAATGTTTACTCCATAATCCAAAGCAATTTTAGTTTTTTCTTCTTTAGTTAAGATTGATATTTCCCCACGTTCCAAAAAATATCCATTTAATACTAAAATTAAAATAGAATCAGGATATTTTTCTTTTATTTTTTCTATATGATAAATATGACCATTATGAAATGGATTATATTCTGCAATAATACCAATTACATCCATCATTGACCTCCTTAATCAATATAAAAATATGTGCCATTCATAGTTGCAACTAGTTTATCTAAATCATTTTTAATAGTTGCTTGCAAAACACAAGTTTTTTTACCATCTTTAATAATTTTACAAGTTGCAATTAAATATTTTCCAACGCCAGGAGATATAAAGTTAATTGAAGAATTCAAAGTTACAGCATTTTTTCCTAGGCTTTTTATTTTAACTCCCATAACTGTATCACCAATGCTAAAAATAAGACCACCATGTACAATATTAAATGGATTTAAAGTTTCACCTGTAATTTTAACTTTAACTCTTATATCATCATCATTTATTATTTCCATATTATTATAATTTATAAAATCTTTCATTTTTTTTACCTCTTTAAGATTATACCATTTAAAAAAGGATTAGTAAATGATATAATGTTATTGGTGATACCTCATGAAAATATTTATAATGGGACCTACGGGGGTCGGGAAAACAAAATTAAGTGTCGAACTTGCGAAAATATATGATGCATATATAATAAACTGTGATGCAGTGCAAGTTTATAAAGGGTTAGATATTGGTAGTGCTAAAGTTACTGAAGAAGAAAAATGTGGAATAAAACACTTCCTTTTTGATATAAAAAATCCAGATGAAGAATACAGCGTAAAAGATTATCAAACGGACTTGAGAAATCTTTTTGATAAATACTCAAAAAAAAATCTTATTATAGTAGGTGGAACAGGACTTTATGCCACCGCTGGAGCATATGATTACAGATTTAACGAAGAAGAAAAAAAAGATTTTAGTAAATTTAATAATGAAGAATTATATTCATTAGCTTTAGAAAAAGATAAGAACTGCAAGATAGATAAAAATAATAGAGTTCGCTTAGAAAGATTCCTTCAAAAAGATATTACATCTTTAGTAGAGCCAAAACTACTTTATCCAGATGCTCACTTTATAGGTTTAACAACATCTCGTGAAAATTTATATCAAATAATAAATAAAAGAGTAGATAAAATGGTTAAAGATGGATTAATTGATGAAGTAAAAGAACTTTATAAAAAATATCCAAATAGCCTAATTTTAAAAAGAGCTATAGGATATAAAGAAATAATAGATTATTTAGATAATAAAATTACATTAGAAGAAGCAGTTGATGAAATAAAGAAAAACAGTAGGCACTACGCTAAAAGACAATATACATGGTTTAATAATAAGATGGATATAAAATGGTTTGAAGTAAATTTTAATTATTTTAATGAAACAATAGATAATGTAAAGGATTACTTAAATTCTTGTAAATAATAACAATTTATGATATAAATAAAAAGGTGATAAAATTGAATAAAAAGAAAAGTGGAATATTAATATTATGGATTAGTTTATTTATATTTTTTACATTTTTAGTATTTTATATTATAGGTAATAATACTGATTATTTAGTAAAAAATATATTTAAAAATATTTCTTTAATATTAATTATACTAAGTATAATAGGTTTTGTAATAGGATTAATTATAATAATAAAAAATAGAAATTATAAATCATTTGGTAAAGTGAAAATGTGGATTATATCCATACTTGTAGCACTTTATATGATTGGATGTTCAACATTTCTTTATATTTTATATGGCTCATTTAATGGTTTTAGAGATTGGCTAATTACAACTGCTATGGCAACAATGAGGCATCAATATTATTGTAAATGGTTTTATAATGATAACCAAATAAAAGAAGTTTTAGATAATAATTTCATTGATGATAAAGGTATGGAAACAGACCCATCTCTTATAAATCATGAGAAAGTTACTGATTATAAAGATGAATATGAAAAAGCTATATTAGATAGAAAAGATAATGAATTATATAAAGTTATTAATTTTGAAGTTAATGGGTGTAAAGCTTATCTTGGAGTAGTATATGATGCTAGCAAAATAAAGGTTGGTTATTCAAAATGGCTAGGAAGAAGTGGCCAATATGTTTATGATATGGCAAAAGAACAAGGTTCAATTCTTACAATCAATGGTGGTGGATTTCTTGACCCAGGACATAATACAAAGGGAGAAAATCCAGTAGGTATAACAATTGCAAATGGTAAAATTATTACTAACCGAAGTTTAGAAGGTTCAAGTTATGGTCTTATTGGTTTTAATGAAGATAATACTTTAGTGTTACTACATAATGTAACTGGAGAAAGTGCTCTAGAAATGGGAGTAAGAGATGCAGTTACAATGGCTCCATTTTTAATAGTTAATGGAAAACCAGCATTTACTAAAGGTAATGGTGGCTGGGGCTACGCAGCTAGGACGGCCATTGGCCAAAGAAAAGATGGAATTGTATTATTTTTAGTAATTGATTCTAATCACACTAGAACAAAAGGTGCTTCCATGAAAGATTTAGTAGAAATAATGCAAAGATATGGAGCCGTAAATGCAGCAAACTTAGATGGGGGAACATCTTCAGCAATGGTAGAAAATGGCATAATGATAAATGACCCAATAGATTCTGTAGGAAGACATAGAACTAGAGGTATACCAACAGTATTTAATGTAATACCATAAAAAAAACTAGCATATGCTAGTTTTTTTGGTATCATTAATTTTAATTATAATATAAAATTATATTATCTTCAAATAAAAATCGTTTTCCAAATTATACGTTAAGGTATATTAATTAAACTCTAAATAATAAAGACTATTAAAGTTGTGTTCTTCTATAACAGTTTCACCATCATCAGCATCTTTTACTTCTTCAGTTGTCTTTAAAAAATAAGTATGAAATAAATAATCTTTACCATCATTACTAACTGGATCATCCCAAGTTAAATCAAGATGTAACCATTCATCATTAACTTTTACAGCATTCCAAATATGTCCAGTTGCAGAATAACTAATTTCATCTGGTGTTGTAGCAATCTTATAATTATCAAATCCCATTTTTGTTAAGAATATAGCCATTAAATCTGTATACCCATTACAAGTTGCATAACCCTGAAATAAAGGACCATAGGCATTAAAAGACTCATATTTACTATTACCAGTTAAATTTCTTTCTACATCATATTTAGTATTATTTATAATATAGTCGTGAATAGTTTTTATTTTTTTAGTATCATTCATATTATCTTTAATTAAGCTTTTTAGAATTTCATCAGTCTTGGTATCTATTTCTTTAATTTTTTCACTATCATATAAATAAAAAACTTTTAAATTAATTTCTCCTGAATCAGATATACTAGATTTTACATTAGTAAAATTATTAAAAGGATGAACATAATTATTTAAATGCGTTAATATTAGTTCATCTCCACTAATTTGTGAAACATCTTTAATACAATTTTTATATTCTTTAGGACAATAAAATGTAAATTGATCCCAACCATTGTTGATAACGGAATAATAAATATTAAATAAATCTTGTAAAGAATAGGGGATATAATTATCAGTCTTTTCAACATATAAATAATGACCATCTTTAGAATATTTATTTACTTCTTTTAAATTTATTTTAGGAGTTCCCCCGAATACTGATGCTAATTTATCACTAATTGGATTAATAAAATAAAAAGTTGTTGTTAATATAATAATAGAGATAAAAGGTATTATCATTTTCTTCATCGTTGCACCTGCCTTATATATATAATATCAAAAAAAAATAAAGTAAACAATTGTTACTTCATATTTTTAATTTTTTGTGTCAATCTAGATTTTTCTCTGTCAGCAGTATTTTTCTTAATTAAACCTTTGCTAACTGCTTTATCTGTATATTTTTGAATATCTTTATTTAATTTATCTGCTTCTTCTTTATTTGCAGCAGCGATAGCTTTTTCGCAGTTCTTAATAAGGTTTTGAACACGCATTTTTAGTTCATGATTATTTTCTGTTTTTTTAGCAATAACTTTTACAGCTTTTTTTGAACTTTTAATATTTGGCATAATCCAGCTCCTTCCTTGTTTCTTAATAATTTTAACAAATATTTACATATTTAGCAAGCAAATTTATCATAAATTTAATATTTTCTATTAAATAATTAATTATTATCGTTATTTTGTCCACTATTATTTATAAATGCTTTAAACATTTCTAATAGTAGCTTTCTATCCTCATTTGATAAATTAGAGGTTTCTTTTAAAATATTTTTAATTTTAACTAAATCAACTTTTTTAAGTTCACTTTTTAAAACAAATCCAGCATTATAAATTATTGTAAAAAATAAATTTACAAATTTTTTAATTTCTTCTTTAGAAAATTTATTTAAAATATCTTCAATTTTAATATGAATTTTTTTAGAATAATCTGATAAATTAGCAGTTATAAATTTATTATCTTCCCACATCCATGTATGTAGATCATGTTGAAATACTTGATAAGCATTGCTTTTTACAATCTTTTTGTCCCCGACAGAGTCAAAAATCATGCCTACGATACTTTCATATGGATAATAATTCTTAATTTTTTTATCAATTTTTTTTAATTTTTTAGATTTTCTTACTTCTGGTAAAAATCCTGGACCATCAAAATTAAATACATAATCAACTTGATATTTTTTTACAAAATTTTGTTCCATACAAGAAGCTATTGCCAAATTTCCACCTTTAGAATGTCCACCCACATAAACAACAAAATCATTAACAAAGATATTTTCTTTTAAGTATTTAATTGCTTCAATTTGTGCAGGTATTGGGTACATATATCCCATTTTAAAATTTTCTTCCCATCCCACCAGTTCATCATCAGTACCTTCAAACGCAATGAATTTAAAATGTTTAGGAACTTTAATTGTTATAGCACCAAATTGTGTTTCATTGTTTACTAGTTTTTTATAATTAGTAATTATATTATTTTTATATCTATTAGATTCAGCCATAATCTTAAAAAGTTTCTTATTTTCTTCCATAAATTTATTTTTATCTTTTAATAAAAATCTATTTTCTGATTTTAAATAAGCATCTTTTAAAATTGTCGGTTCATTTATAATTCCCATAAAATTTAAATAAGGTAATATCGTATATATGGCAGCATCAACTTCATTAAAAGGATATTCATCAAATGTTTTATCTCCACAATTTTTTACATATTTAACTAAGTTACTCATAAAAATCACCTATAAATATTATAAACTAAAATATTTTTAATTTAAAGTATTCCTTTCGACAAATTATATTCACTTATTATAATATAATGTATTAAAGGTGATTGTATGACGAGATTAAAATTAAGAAATGGTTTTAAAATGAAGTTTTTAAAATTAATATTAGTAGTCATTATTATAATAATTTCCTTTGTAATTACATTTAAAGTATTATATGACAAAATAGAAATAAAAGTGGATAACAATACATATATAGATTTTTTAGTTAAAGATACATTTAGTAACTACAATTTAAATGATATAAAAAGATTATCTTCAACTGAATTTTTACTAAAATATTCTTTTGGAATAGAGAAAGTAAATACCGGTACAAATGTTGATATAGTTACACCAGTAATAAAAGATAAAGAAGAAAAAAATACTAATAGTAAGCCAAAAGTTTATATTTTTAATACACATCAAACCGAAGGATATAATAGTAATTTTTTAGAAGCATTTAACATTAACAATACTGTATATTTGGCTAGTCATATTCTGGGTGAATACTTAAGTGATTTAGGAGTTGCAACAATAGTAGAAGAAAATAGCATCATAGATGTTTTAAATACGAATGGTTGGAAATATGGATATAGTTATAAAGCAAGTAGAATTCTTTTAGAAAACGCTTATAAGAAAAATCCTAGTCTAGATTTTTTTATAGATTTACATCGTGATGCTGCATCATATGATAGAACGGTTACAGAAATAGATGGAAAAAAATATGCCAAAATACTATTCGTGGTAGGACTAGAACACGAAAATTATGAACCCAATTTACAATTAGCTAAAACATTAAATGAAAAGATAAAAAAAATAGCTCCGACATTAAGCCGTGGAGTTTTAGAGAAAAAAGGTCCTGGGGTCAATGGAAAATACAATCAAGACTTTAACAAAAATACAATTCTTATAGAAGTGGGAGGTCAATATAACTACATAGAGGAGGTGAACAATACTCTAAAAATAATTTCCAAAGTTATTTATGAGTATTTAGAAGATGAAAAAGAAAATTAATTGGTTTAAAAAATTTTTAACGATTTCTTTCATCATATTTATGGGACTCTACATTTCAAGCATAAGTGGTTTTTACGAAGCAAAATTAAGTAATAAAGTTGCTTTAACAGACGAAGCAATAAAAGAATTTGAAAATGATGTAATTGAAGGCAAAATTATTGATGTTAATACTTATATAAATAACAAAAATGTGGATTACAGTAATAAATTTACTGAATCTGGAGAAAAATTAAGCGAAGCCGTAACTAAAATTCTTACCGAAGGTTTCAGTGGAGCTTGGGACGCCATTAAAGTTTTATTCTTTTAAAATAACTATAATAAATTTTTTACTTGATCTTTTGATAATTCAGTTAATTTAACAATTTCATCAATAGTATAATTGTCTTTTAGTAATTTTTTTGCAATATTTATTTTAGCGTTTAATTCTCCTTCAGCTAAACCTTCTTCACGCCCTTCTTTTAATCCTTCCCTTCTAGCAATATTTTTTTCAGTATTTTGTATATACTTTTCTTCTTCCTCCGGAGTAATATCATATATGAATACATCTTCTTTATTTAATCTTTTCAATTTATCAACACTCTCCTTAACACTAGAGTTTTTTATCTCACTACAATACTTTTCAA